>Ga0222423_1000435_pt1 | contig 29793 bp, 27 predicted proteins | sample 3A0metagenome_FD_182472 | JGI IMG/M metagenome (GOLD analysis project Ga0222423, IMG submission 182472) | Enriched microbial communities from leaf-cutter ant dump, University of Wisconsin, Madison, United States - 3A0 (version 2) | ecosystem: Environmental > Terrestrial > Nest > Insects nest >...
CCTATTATGTCACCTTGCGCCGCTGACAGACTCATGACGACGCAGCGCGTAGCCGATACGCTTGAATTGACGCACAGGCAGCAAAAAACAATCATTCATGGCCCACCCCCGCCATAAGATGAATCACAATTCATCCGCATTGACGCAAAAGACGGTATGTTCTTCCCGCATCTGCGAAAAAATGCGGGGTGGGGGTGGCTTTATGGTCGCGATTCGTTTATAGAGCGCGCGAAATCCACTCAGAACCGCTTTTTTTCTGGGCCTTACTGCCGGGCATCCCTTTTGTGGTGCCTGAAAGCAAAAGGCCCTTTTCCCCTTCGGGAAAACAGGTTCTGACCGAAGCACAAGGCCCTGTATGAACCTCCGAAATATTGCCATTATCGCCCACGTTGACCACGGCAAGACCACTATGGTTGACGCCCTTCTGGCTCAGTCCGGTGTGTTCCGCGCCAATGAGGCGACCGTCGAACGCGCCATGGACTCCAATGATCAGGAGCGTGAGCGCGGCATCACCATTCTCGCGAAATGTACGTCCGTCCTGTGGAACGGCAAGGCCGGTGAAACCCGCATCAACATCATCGACACGCCAGGCCACGCCGACTTCGGCGGTGAGGTCGAGCGTATCCTCGGTATGGTGGACGGCTGCATCATCCTTGTGGACGCCGAAGAAGGCGTCATGCCGCAGACCAAGTTCGTGCTCGGTAAGGCGCTGAAGCTGGGCCTGCGTCCGATCCTGTGCATCAACAAGGTTGACCGCGCCCACGCCGATCCCGACCGCGTGCATAACGAAGCCTTCGATCTGTTCGCCGCTATGGGGGCGACCGAAGAACAACTCGATTTCCCGCACATCTATGCCTCGGGCCGTTCGGGCTGGGCGACGCTTGATCTCAATCAGCCGTCCGATAATCTGGCGCCGCTGTTTGACCTGATCGTCGAGCATGTGCCAGCGCCCAAGGCGCAGGAAAAGGTCAATGAGCCGTTCCAGATGTTGTCCGTTCTGATCGAATCCGATCCGTTCCTCGGTCGCATCCTGACCGGCCGTATTGCTTCGGGTAAGGCGGTTCCGGGTCTGGCCATCAAGGCGCTGGATCGCGACGGTAACGAAATCGAGCGTGGCCGTATCACCAAGGTTCTGGCCTTCCGCGGTCTGAAGCGTCAGCCGATCGATGACGGTGCCGAAGCCGGTGACATCGTGGCCATTGCCGGTCTGTCCAAGGCGACGGTGGCCGATACGCTGTGCGATATGTCTCTGACCGATGCGCTGCCGGCGCAACCGATCGATCCGCCGACCATCTCGATGACGGTTTCGGTCAATGACTCGCCGCTGGCCGGTCGTGAAGGCGACAAGGTGCAGTCGCGCATCATCCGTGAGCGTCTGCTGAAGGAAGCCGAGTCCAACGTTGCTATCCGCGTAACGGAAACGGCGGAAAAGGATGCTTACGAAGTCGCCGGTCGTGGTGAACTTCAGCTGGGCGTTCTGATCGAAAACATGCGCCGCGAAGGCTTTGAAGTGGCGATTTCGCGTCCGCGCGTGGTCTTCCAGCAGGATCCTGAGACGGGTGAGCGTCTGGAGCCTATCGAAGACGTCATGATCGACGTCGATGATGAGTTTACCGGCGTGGTCATCGAAAAGCTGTCGGCGCGCAAGGCCGAGCTGAAGGACATGGGGCCTTCGGGCGCGGGCAAGACCCGTATCACCCTCAAGTCGCCTTCGCGTTCGCTGATCGGCTATCAGGGCGAGTTCCTGACCGATACACGCGGTTCCGGCGTGCTGAACCGCGTGTTCAGCCACTATGAAGGCTACAAAGGCCCGATCGACCAGCAGCGCAAGGGTGTACTGGTGTCGAACTCGGACGGGGAAACGGCGGCCTATGCGCTGTGGAACCTTGAAGAACGTGGCACCATGTTCGTCAATGCCGGTGAGAAGACCTATATGGGCATGATCATCGGTGAGAACTCACGTTCGGACGACCTCGATGTCAACCCGATGAAGGCCAAGCAATTGACCAACGTGCGGGCTTCGGGCAAGGATGAATCCATCCGCCTGACGCCGCCGCGCCGCATGACGCTGGAGCAGGCCATCGCCTATATCGAGGACGATGAACTGGTGGAAGTCACGCCGAAGAACATCCGTCTCAGGAAGAAGGTGCTGAACCCGACCTTCCGCAAGCGCCGCGAAAAGGTGGACTAGGACTTATGAAAACGGCCCCGGAAACGGGGCCGTTTTTTTATGCGGTCAGACATGAGGCTTCTTAATTGATTTTTTGTCCTCATTCGTGATGCTGGGGGGACAGGTAGGGCAGCAGGTGTGTCGGGTCAGGTGTCGTTAAAATCCTCCTTTGAAAATGTACCGGCCATTGCGCCGGAATTGCAGCGCAAGGTCGGCCTGCGCTGGAAGCGGGTCTGGCGCGATGCGCTGGTAGCCTCTGTGGCGGCAGTGGTGACGTGGTTTCTGGCGAAGTTCCTGTTCGGGCATAAGCTGCCGGTGTTTGCTGCCATCAGCGCCATGATCTGTCTGGCCCCCGGTCTGCCCAGCCATTCGCGGCAGGCCATCGGGATGCTGATCGGCGTGGGGACAGGCATTGTGATCGGGGACGGGGTGCTGCATCTGCCGGAACAGTGGCGGATGCTGGAGTTCGCCCTGGCGCCGTTTCTCGCCATGATGGTCGCGGCAAGCTACGGGATGCCGCCGGTCGTGCCGATACAGGCGGGGACCTCGGCCTTGCTGGTCATCGCCATCGGGCCGGAAAGTGCAGGCGAGACGCGGATGCTCGATGTTCTTATCGGCTCAGGCATGGGGCTGCTGTTCAGTCAGGTGCTGATGACGCCCAATCCGGTGCGCGCGGTCGATGAGGCGGCGCGCGGGCTTCTGACGCGACTGGCGGACGGGTATCGGGACTGTGCGGAGGCCCTGAGGCAGAACGATGCCAGCCTGTCCGAAGCGGCTCTGATGCAACTGTCGCAGGCCCATGCCAGCATCATCAGCATGAATACCAGTCTGTCCAATGCCCGCGATGACGCCAAATGGTCGGTGCGCGGGCGCTGGGTGGCGCAGGAACTGCGTGAAATGGTAGCGCGCTATGATCGCCACGCCATAAGGCTTTATGCGGCGACGCTGCTGTTTGCCGACAATATGAACCATGCCTTGCGTCAGTCCGGCGTGCCGGCACCCGAAAGCCTGATTCAGAGGGTGGATACCATGGCGCATATCTGTGCCACCATGGCGGCGGGCGATCCGCTTAATATGCCTGAGGGGGCCGAGGTGCCGCCCGACTATCCCCGCCTTCAGGCCGAAAGTGTGCCGTGGGTGGCCTCTTATCATCACCTCGATCTGGCCAATAAGGCCCTGAAAGCCTTTAATCCTTATACGGCGCGGGATCGGTAGGGAAAATATTTTTTTAGAACATATTGCGAACTTGGAACAAATGGGGTACGAACGAATCCAGCGGGATTTCACGATGGGGGATAGACCTTCAGGGTGGGAATCGTGACATAGGAGGGTTTGGTTTATGTCTCAGGCGGTATTGAAACTCGTGGCAAAAGACGACGCAGAAAAACAACGCGCTCTTGAATCGGCGCTGGCGCAAATCGACCGGGCCTTCGGTAAGGGATCGGTCATGAAGCTGGGTAATGCCGGCAAGGTGGTCGAGATCGAGGCGGTTTCGACCGGTTCGCTGGGGCTGGATATTGCTCTGGGGATCGGGGGCCTGCCCAAGGGACGGGTGATTGAAATCTATGGCCCGGAATCTTCGGGGAAGACGACACTGGCCCTGCATACGGTGGCCGAGGTTCAGAAGGCGGGCGGAACCGCGGCCTTCGTCGATGCCGAACATGCGCTCGATCCGACCTATGCACACAAGCTGGGGGTCAATCTCGACAGTCTTCTGGTGTCGCAGCCCGATAATGGCGAGCAGGCGCTTGAGATCACCGACACGCTGGTGCGGTCGGGCGCGGTCGATATCGTCGTGGTCGATTCGGTCGCAGCCCTGACGCCGCGTGCGGAAATCGAAGGCGATATGGGGGACAGCCTGCCCGGACTTCAGGCGCGCCTGATGTCTCAGGCCCTGCGCAAGCTGACCGGTTCCATTTCCAAGTCGAAATGTATCGTTATCTTCATCAACCAGATCCGTATGAAGATCGGCGTGATGTACGGCTCGCCCGAAACCACGACCGGTGGCAATGCGCTGAAATTCTACGCTTCGGTTCGCCTCGATATTCGCCGCACTGGTGCCATTAAGGTGCGCGACGAAGTGGTAGGCAACAGTACCCGCGTCAAGGTCGTCAAGAACAAGGTGGCGCCGCCCTTCCGTGAGGTCGAATTCGATATCCTCTATGGCGAAGGCATTTCCAAGCTGGGGGAAATCATCGATCTGGGGGTCAAGGGCGGCATAGTTGAAAAGTCCGGTTCCTGGTATTCCTATAATTCGACCCGTATCGGTCAGGGGCGTGAAAATGCCCGTGAGTTCCTCAAGGCCAATCCTGAGATGATGGCTGAAATCGAGACGGCGGTGCGGAACAAGTCCGGTGTACTGTCCGAGGAGCTTCTGGGGACCCCCGAAGCCGGAGATGACGGCGACGAATAGAGCCGAAGGCGTAGGGCGTTTTTCCGGGGACGGAAAAGCGCCTTATGTATAAAAAACATCCGCCTTGCATCAAAGGCCTTTGCGATTGACCCTCCGCCCCTTTATATACGGCTGAATCTGTCAGTTGCGCCTTGTGGCAAACGCGTTGAGCCCACCGGAGTCCCATGCCTTCCTTAAACGATATCCGTAAGACTTTTCTGGACTATTTTGCCAAGAACGGCCACGAGGTGGTGTCGTCGTCTTCGCTGGTGCCGCATAACGATCCGACGCTTATGTTCACCAATGCGGGCATGGTTCAGTTCAAGAACGTGTTTACCGGTGCGGAAACCCGTCCTTACAAGCGGGCGACAACGGCGCAGAAGGTTGTACGCGCAGGCGGCAAGCATAACGATCTCGATAATGTCGGCTATACGGCGCGTCACCACACCTTCTTTGAGATGCTGGGAAATTTTTCCTTTGGCGACTATTTCAAGGCTGAGGCGATCGAACATGCCTGGACGCTGGTGACCAGGGAATACGGGCTTAATCCCGACCGGCTGATGGCTACGGTCTATATTGATGATGATGAGGCCTTCAATCTGTGGAAAAAGATTGCCGGTCTGCCGGAATCGAAAATTGCCCGTATCGCCGGTTCGGATAATTTCTGGAGCATGGGCGATACCGGCCCCTGCGGCCCGTGTACGGAAATTTTCTATGATCACGGTGATCATATCTGGGGTGGCCCTCCGGGAACACCGGAAGAGGACGGCGACCGGTTCGTCGAAATCTGGAACCTCGTGTTCATGCAGTATGACCAGCAGGAAGACGGGACGCGCCTGAATCTGCCCAGACCATCCATCGATACGGGTATGGGGCTTGAGCGCGTCGCGGCGGTGATGCAGGGTGTACATAACAACTATGATGTCGATCTGTTCCGCAATCTGATCGCCGCCAGTGTGTCTGAAACCGGTGTGGCCGCCGAAGGCGAAGCCCTGCCGTCGCATCGCGTCATTGCTGATCACTTGCGTTCAACAAGTTTCCTGATTGCCGACGGGGTAACGCCTTCCAACGAAGGGCGCGGCTATGTGTTGCGCCGGATCATGCGCCGCGCTATGCGCCATGCCTATCTGCTGGGGGCGGAGGCACCGCTGTTGCCGCGTCTGGCGCCGGTTCTGGTGCGGGAAATGGGTGACCATTACGGCGAACTGAAGCGCGCCGAAGCGACGATCGTGGAAACCCTGCGTCAGGAGGAAGAACGCTTCCGCCGCACGCTGGGGCGCGGAATGAACCTGCTGGACGAGGCGACGCGCGACCTGTCGGAAGGGGCGGTATTGTCGGGAGATACGGCGTTCAAGCTGTATGACACCTATGGCTTCCCGCTTGATCTGACGCAGGACGCGGTGCGCGCCAAGGGGCTGACGGTCGATGTGGGCGGCTTTGAAACCGCTATGGAAGCCCAGCGTAACCGCGCCCGTGAAAACTGGGCCGGTTCCGGTGAAAAATTCGTGGCGACAGAATGGTTCGGCCTGCGTGATCAGGTGGGCGCGACCGAATTCGTTGGCTATGAGCATCTGACGGTGCAGGCCCATACGAAGGTCATCGTACGCGACGGTGAAAGTGTCAGCGAAGGTCTGGTGGGTGAAGCCTTGCAGGTCGTATTCGACCGCACGCCGTTTTATGCCGAAGGTGGCGGGCAGGCCGGAGATACGGGGCTTCTGAGCTGGCAGGGCGGCGAAGGCCGGATTGTCGATACGCAGAAGCAGGCCGGTGACCTGTATGTGCATCAGGTCGAGATTACGGATGGCATTCTGGCTGTCGGTGATCTGGTGCATCTTGAGGTCGATGGAGCCAGGCGGACGACGACGCGTTCCAATCACTCGGCGGCGCATTTGCTTCATGCGGCCCTGAAGCATGTTCTGGGGCCGCATGTGGCGCAAAAGGGGCAACTGGTCGATGCCGAGCATATGCGCTTTGACTTCAGCCACGGCGCGCCCTTGTCGCCTGAGGAAATCGAACGGCTTGAGGCCGAGGTCAATGCGGTCATCCTGCAAAACGAAGCGGCGACGACCGAACTGATGGCACCTGAGGCGGCGATCGAAGCAGGGGCTGTGGCGCTGTTTGGCGAAAAATACGGCGAGGAAGTGCGGGTACTGACCTTAGGGCACGCGCTTGAAGGCGAGGGTCGTTTCTCGGTGGAACTGTGTGGCGGTACGCATGTTGCCCGCACCGGTGATATTGCCCTGTTTAAGATCGTGTCCGAAAGCGGTATTGCCGCAGGTGTGCGCCGCATCGAGGCCCTGACCGGTGAGGCGGCGCGGCAGTATCTGCTGGAACAGGCCGGTGTAGCGCGGGCGCTGGCCGATCAGTTCAAGGTGCCGGTGGCGCAGGTCGAGGCGCGGGTTGAGGCGCTGGTTACCGAGCGCAAGCGTCTGGAAAAGGAACTAGCCGAGGCCAAGCGGGCGCTGGCCGTCAGCGGCGGCGGTGCGGAGTCGGGGCCTGAAGACATCAATGGCGTCAGGCTGATTGCCCGTGTGCTTGAAGGTGTCGGCGGCAAGGATCTGCGTCCGCTGGCCGAGGATTTCAAAAAGCAGGTTGAATCGGGCGTTGTGGCCCTGATCGGGGTGCTTGAGGGCAAGGCGGCGGTGACGGTGGCCCTGACGCCGGATATGGTCGGGCGTTTCAATGCGGCGGAGCTGGCAAAGGCGGCGGTGATTGCCCTTGGGGGGCAAGGGGCCGGTGGCAAGCCGGACTTTGCGCAGGGCGGGGCGCCGGAGGCGTCCAAGGCTCAGGCCGGACTTGAGGCGGTGAAGACCGCCCTGTTGCAGGGATAGTTGATATGGGCCGGTTACTGAACGGATGCAATGGGTAACCGGCTGGTCTGTTGGCAATAGTGCCTTTGTACCTGGTCTGGAACCTCCCTGTGCAGACAGGGAGGTTTTTTATGCTCAGGTCAGTAACCGCCACAGGCCGAACAGGCCGAAGCCGATAAACAGGGCCGAGGCCGTGTAACGCACCCATTTCATCGGGATATGCGACAGGAGTTTGTCGCCAAACAGGACGGCGGGCACATTGGCGATCATCATGCCGAAGGTGGTGCCGAGGATAACCGCATACAGTGCATCGTATCTGGCCCCGAGAAACACGGTGGCGATCTGGGTTTTGTCGCCCATCTCCGCCAGAAAGAAGGCAACCAGAGTGGTGAAAAACGGGCCGAAATCACGTTTGGGCGTTTCGTCCTCGTCCACCTTGTCGGGGATCAGGATCCACAGGCCCAGAACGATGAAGGCTATGGTCACAAGCCAGGGCAGATAATCGGTGAAGCCAAGGCCGGAAACGAAATGGCCCGCCCAGGCCGCCAGCGCATGATTGGCGACGGTGGCGAGCAATATGCCCCAGATAATAGGGACGGATTTGCGATAGCGCGCCGCCAGAATCAGGGCGAGAATCTGGGTCTTGTCGCCAATTTCCGACAGGGCGACGAGCAGGGTGGAATTAAGAAAGGCATCGAGAGCGTGCGGCATGGATTTTACAGGATCGGCCAAAGGTCAGACACAACAACCCGCATTGTCGCGGCCAATCTCAGGCGACAAGGCAGATCGCAGGTCTCACCTGATCCTCGGTCCGAAGACTTCGGAATGATAAGGCCATGTCCATGCCGGACAAGTATGTTGACCTTATCCGTCAGGCATGGGCCTGACGCGGTTACTCCCCTAGGGATGCGGGCTTCTAACCATCGCAGGCACGGGGGTCAAGCGGCGTTTTACAGGGCAGTAAGCATTATCGCCAGACCGGACAGGGTCAGAAGTGATAAAAGCGTGCTTTGGGCGATGGAGACAGCGGCCCCTTCGTACCACAGGCCGTACATGCGCGCCTGAATGAAGACGCTGACGGCGGTGGGGCAGGCCGAGAGGAAAACGGCGGTTTTAAAGACGATTTCCGGTGCGCCGGACAGGGCCATCAGAACGGCGACGCAGGCCGGTGCCAGCAGCAGTTTGCCCATGACGGCAATGGTGCTGAGGACATTGAGCGACAACAGGGTACGCGCCGGCATCAGGGCCAGCATGCCACCAAGCGCCACAAGGGCGACAGGGACGGAGGAGCGGCCGAGAATGTCGAGGGACTGATCGAGCATCTCGGGCATCTTAATGCCGGAAAACAGGCAGATCAGGCCGGTGAGGCTGCCGATTACGGTCGGGTTGCGCAGGGTCTGTTTGACGGCGAACAGGACGCCCTTGCCGCCGGACAGGGACAGGGCGGCGCAACCGATCAGAAACAGGATCAGGAAGTCGGCAATGAAGAAAACCGGGCCTATGTTGCGCACCTCCGGGCCGAACAGGCTGGTGGCAATGGGCAGGCCGAGAAAGGCTGAGTTGGAGATGAAGGCAGCCATGCCGACGCCGCTGGCTTCGCCCGTCGGGGCCTTGCGGGCGCGGGCGATGAAAAAGCACAGGGCCGAGCTGAGGAGGAAGGCCGTGCCATATAGCGCCAGCCAGTGAAAGGCGGACGGGGCCGGTTTGGGCATGGAGGCAAAGGCATGGATCAGATAGGCCGGAAAGCCCAGCCAGTAGAAATAGGCGCTGAGGCCATCGAGGCCTTCGGATTTAAGACGCCCGAGCCTGACCAGTATCAGGCCCAGACCGACAAAGCTGAAAAAAAGGAGTACGCGGCTTAAACTGTCAAACATGCGCCGTCCTATAGGCGTTCAGGGCGCGCTGTGAAAGGGGTTATTACCTGTTTTGCCACAGGTCGGGGTGAGCGGTGATATAGCCTGTCAGAAGGGTTTTTATCTTCTGGTGGTCGGCAAGGGACGGGTGGAAGTGGCAACCGCCGTAATCAAGGCCGTCAAAGAACAGGGTGTCGAGGCGGGTTTCGCCGTCGGCCTGTAAGGTGGCGGCGACCTGACGCACATTGTCGCGCAAGGTGCCATCAAAGCGGTCGGAGGACATCAGCAGGAAAAAGGCGTTCGGGTGGCGCTGACGCAATTCTTTGACGAAGGCGACATAGCCGCGCCGGTAATCTGTGTGCAGGGCGTCGGTCGAGGCCCATTTGTCGCCGGATTTGATCGGGGTTGAGAAGTCATTGGTTCCCAGACCGATGACGATGATCTGCGGCTGCCAGTCGGGATCAGTGTACAGGGTTTTGCCGTCGAACAGGGCGTAGGGATAGAGTTCCGGCAGGGTCGGGCCGTCGAAGCTGTCGTAATTGCGCACGATGCCCCGACCGGAAAAGGCGTTGATCTGGTAATCGGCATTGAAGGCCCTGGCGGTCATCGGGCCAAAGGCCTGAGAGGTATCGGTGGTTTTCCAGACCTCAGATTCGGTGCAGGTTTGCGTTTCAGAGGTGTTGCCGTAGCCTACGGTAAAGCTGTCGCCGATAAATTCGATCTGGCGGGCGCGGGGCGCGGTGGCGGTGCCTTGGCCGTGAGCAGGTGTGAAGCCGTAAAAAGACCCCTGATCGGACTGGCTTTCGCTGATTTTTTCAAGCCTTGCGGTGTGAGGTTTATTGGGCAGCCCCTTGATTTCAAAGGGGATATTTCCAGGTGTTTCGATGAGGCGCGGTGCTTCGTCGTCTATATAGAGTTTATAGCGATTATGGGCGTCTTCAAAATGCAGGCTGAGGCTGGGGCCGGTGAATTGGGTTTCAAAATAGACGCCCGGCCACTGATGCGTATAGAGCGGGGTGGGGGCTTCTGACACAACCCTGTCAAATTCAGCGACACGTCCGCCGATATGCAGGGCCGGAGCGGTTTGCGAACTGTGGGCGCAGGCCGTGACGATCAGGCAGGTGCAGGCGGCCAGTAAGGCGGCGGATGGTTTCATAGCGCTCCCCATTATAATGTTTGCGCTATCAACACCGAGGGGGAGAGGTGTGTCAAGATCAGGTGTGATGGTGTTGTCAAGGGGGTGCCCCCTCCGCCTCGACTTCGCCGCGACCATCGCTGGCGAAAGCTGTACTTTCGCTGGCGCTATACCCCCGTACGCTGCGCTACAGGGGAGGATGTAAAGCAGGCAATGGGTACAATAAAACCGCCGGTCAGTGAAGACCGGCGGTTTAAATGTTTAAGGTGCCCCCTCCGTCGCGGACTTGCGCCGCGACACCTCCCCCGTTCGCAAGGCTCACAGGGGAGGATGAAGGTATTTAGGCGGCGAGGGCCTTCGACAGGTTTTCGGAAACCTTGTCGAGGAAACCTTCGGTGGTCAGCCAGCTTTGGGTATCACCAACCAGAAGCGCCAGATCCTTGGTCATGAAGCCGGATTCGACCGTATCCACCGTGACGCGCTCAAGGGTTTCGGCAAAGGCCTTCAGTTCGGCATTGCCGTCGAGCTTGGCGCGGTGCTTCAGGCCAACCGTCCAGGCATAGATCGAGGCGATCGAATTGGTCGAGGTTGCTTCGCCCTTCTGGTGCTGGCGGTAGTGACGGGTCACGGTGCCGTGGGCGGCTTCGGCCTCAAGGGTCTTGCCGTCCGGTGTCACCAGAGCCGAGGTCATCAGGCCGAGCGAGCCGTAGCCCTGAGCGACGGTATCGGACTGTACGTCGCCGTCATAGTTCTTACAGGCCCAGACGAAACCGCCTGACCATTTCAGGGCCGAGGCGACCATGTCGTCGATCAGACGGTGTTCATAGGTCAGTTTTGCGGCCTTGAACCTGTCGGCATATTCGGCGTCGAAGACTTCCTGGAACAGGTCCTTGAAGCGGCCGTCATAGGCTTTGAGGATGGTGTTTTTGGTTGACAGATAGACCGGATAGTTGCGGTTCAGGCCGTATTCAAACGAGGCGCGGGCGAAGTCGCGGATCGATTCGTCGAGGTTGTACATGCCCATGGCCACACCGGCGGACGGGGCCTTGAAGACTTCGTGTTCGATCACTTCGCCGTCGTCGCCAACGAACTTGATGGACAGGGTGCCCTTGCCGGGGAACAGGAAGTCGGTGGCCTTGTACTGGTCGCCGAAAGCGTGACGGCCAACGACGATCGGCTGGGTCCAGCCCGGCACCAGACGCGGGACGTTCTTGCAGATGATCGGCTCACGGAAGACAACGCCACCAAGGATGTTGCGGATGGTGCCGTTGGGCGACTTCCACATCTTCTTCAGGCCGAATTCCTCGACGCGGGCCTCATCGGGGGTGATGGTGGCGCACTTTACGCCCACGCCATATTGCTTGATGGCTTCGGCGGCGTCGATGGTGATCTGGTCGTTCGTCTCGTCACGCTTCTGGATGCCGAGGTCGAAATATTTCAGGTCAATGTCAAGGTAAGGGAAAATCAGCTTGTCCTTGATCAGTTGCCAGATGATGCGCGTCATTTCATCGCCGTCGATATCGACGACCGGGTTGGCTACCTTGATCTTCGCCATGAAGAATATCCTTGTAATAAAGTCAGGTGGGCGGGAATGGTTCGCGCTTCCTATAGCCCCAAGGCCATAAGGCTGCAAAGGGGAAAACGCGCGGGGCGGGGCCGAAGGGTGTTTTTACTCGTAAAATCGCACTTTTGTCGGCGGAGTATTGTCATCGGTGAACTATGGTTGTTCAGGTGAAAATGAGGGCAGGGTCAGGCGGCGCGCCGTGCCCCTTCAGCGAAGGTGATGACCTCGAACCCCAGATGTTCGGCGGTGGCGGCCAGTTCGCGCAAAGCCTCCGGTGTGCAGCCCCACGGCGAGGGATTTTCGCGCACGTCATGAGTATAGAGTACCAGCCAGCTTTGGGGCGTGGCACGGGCGCGTTGCATCCACTCAAGGGCCAGTGCCTTGCCATTGTCGCCTTCGATGCCAATGGCCGGTGTCTGGTTGAGGTCGGTGCCGGTCGTAATCAGGCCGTGGTGCAGGGCGCGGGAAGCGATATAACGGGTTTTCAGAACCTTTTTGGCCTGAGGGGAGACATCACCATAGGGATAGGCAAAAGTCTCTGAGGATTTCATGCCAAGCGATTGAATTAACTTTTGATTGTCGTCAACACTTAAAGCAATTTCTGAAGCCTTTGCGCGGCCGCAATCTATATGGGTCAGGGTGTGGCAGGCGATCTCATGGCCGCGATCGTGGAGGCTTCTGACATGGGCGGCGTCGGCATAAAGGCCGAAATGGCTGTCCTGTCCCATCAGGCCCGCTGAAATATAGTAGGTGGCCTTAAAGCCATGCGTTTCAAGGATTTCCGCGCCTGTGGTGGTGGCGGTCAGGGGCGCATCGTCAAAGGAAAAGGTCAGCAGCGGGCGTGTCTGACCATCGATATGAGCCGGTTTGCGGTACAGGAGCTTCGAGGCGCGGCGGCGCAGTTTACCGTAAAGGGAGCGGTCGGCGCTGTAGGCATGGGCATAGTCGGTCATCAGACAGCCTCGGCATAAAGGGCGGCGCGGTAAAGGCGCAGGGTGAAGGCGCGCAGTTTCAGCGGCAGGGCGGGATTAAGCGCCGTGGCCCTGAGGGCGCGTCTCAGGGGATTCCGTAATGGTAGTTTTCTGATAAGTTTCGCTATCTTATAGCTGGGATATTGAGAAACGATCTGAGGATGTTTGCGTACCACGCGGGCGAAATTTCCCACCGACTGTTCGTATTTGCGCGCCAGAGTCTCAGCCGTATCCAGACCCATATGGGTGGCGGTATTGTCGATGTGCTGCACGCCGAAGGTCTGGGCCACGCGCATGGCCCATTCGACATCTTCCCAGCCCCAGCCGGTGAAATCGGCATCGAAATCCTGCGTGCCGAAGACATCGGCGCGGATCAGCAGGTTGGAGGTAAAGACGTATTTTTCCGGTTGCAGCGCACGGGTGGCGGCATCGAGGCAGTCGCTTTTGGCGGCCATGAAGCGGTGGATGTCAAAGCGTTTGTCGCTGGGGGCCTGTTGCAGGCTAAAGCCGCCAAAGACCACGGCGGGATGGGTTTCGGTGACCCTTAGCCATCTGTGCAGGAAATCGGGGTGGTCGGGCAGCATGTCGGCATCGAGGCACAGAAAATAGCCCGCTCTGGCGGCGGTTGTCAGGCGGTTGCGGCCCCGCGCACGGCCTTCGTTGGCAGGCAGGGTGATCAGCCTGACGGGCAGGGGCGAGGCTTCGATTGCCTGTGTCACCGCTTGGGTCAGTTCCGGCATCAGCGAGCCGTCATCGAGCAGGATCAGTTCGATGTCCGGCGTGGCTTCGGGGCGCAGGGCCTCAAGCAGGGCGACGGGGCTTTCCTTATAGAAGGGGATCAGCACCGACAGGCGCGGCGTGGCGGCGGCAAAGGCCGGATTGTCGGTAATCTGGGCAGCGGTTCGGGTCATGGTGTCAGCCTATACCGAAACGTCGGAAAAGCCGATGGCCGACATCGCGCACACCATTGAGATTGAGCGACAGGGCCAGTGCGGCATAGATCAGCACGCCGAGAACCCCTTTGATGAGCAGCTCGATCAGGCCGCCCCGGTGCGGCAGGACATACAGCACCGCCATCATCACCAGTGTGCAGAAGGCGATCTTGCCCAAATTCCAGAACGGCACCGGCAGGGCCAGAGTCCTCAGGCCGATCAGCCAGGAACCGAGCAGGCCGGAGGCGAAACTAAGCGAGGTGGCGACGCCTGCGCCCCACAGGCCAAGACGCGGGATCAGCAGCCAGTTCAGGGTGATATTGGCAATCGCCGGCACGCTCATGGCCAGTATCAGCAGCCTGGTCTTTTTCGACAGGGTGAAGGCCTGAAGGAAATAATAGGTATTCAGGCCGGAAAACAGCGCCCCGATGCTGATGATGCCGGTAATCGACAGGGCCTGTTGGCGCAGGCCTTCGCCAATCAGCAGTTCGGCCAGTGGCGGGGCGACCATAATCAGGCCGCCGACCGCCGGAAACAGCACAAGGGCCATGGTATTGATCTGTTCGCACGCGGTGGTTTTCAGGCCCTCATAGCCGCCGTTTTCGAGGGCGTGAACCATGGCCGGGCCGCCTGCGGCACCGAACCAGATGAACAGCACATCGAGGATGCGTGAGGCGAGGCTGTAGCCTGCGTGATAGGCACCGGCCTGCGCTTCGCTGAGGAAGTGGGCAATGAGGAAGCGGTCGATCGTGTACAGGATCAGGGTCAGGATCAGGCTGGCGGCGACGGGAAAGCCATAGGCGGCATAGAGGCGGGCGCGGCGTTTGTCGAAGCGGCCCTTGAGGGCGCGGCCCCAGTCTTCGCGCACGACGAAGGGCAGGGTCAGGGCGGCAATGAGAGCCACCCCCAATAGCGGCGAACCGCCGCCAAGGCCAAGCGTCGCCAGCCAGACGCCGAAGCCGAAGCCGCCTGCGGTCTGAACCATGTCCACCAGCGAGGCAGGGCCGACACGACCGGCGGCGCGGCGTTGTTCCTGCACCATCTTGATAAGGCTGCGGAACACCACGGCCCCCAGACCGCAGCCTATGGCCAGTTTCAGGGCCTTGGCACCGTCCGTCGTGGCGGGCCACAGCCACAGGCCCAGCGCGCAAACGATCACAAACAGGATGATCACGGCGACGAACAGGCGGTAAAGTGTGCCATACAGGCGCGGCGCTTCGGGATTTTTCAGGGATTCCGCCGGATAGAAACGGGCCATCGCCGCTTCGATCCATGTGAAGAACAGGGTCTGGGCCAGACTGGAGACGCCCATGGCCAGCGCATAACGGCCATAGTCATCCGGTGACAGGATGCGCGTAAATACCGTCAGGGTGGCGAAACCGATCACCCCTTGCAGGATATTGGCGGGCAGGTAGCCCCACAGACCTCTCCAAAACATAGAGCGCAATCCAGAACTAAGACGCGCCTGTTGGGAAATGCGCGTTAAAACAAAAAGATACGGCCTTATCTTATGGCCTGACGGTCGCCCAGAATACAGGGAACGGTCATGGCCATGATATACAGATCGAGCCACAGGGAATGACGTTCTATATAGTCAACGTCAAGCGTAATGCGCCGCCGCACGTCTTCGGCATTGTGCAGCGGGCCGCGTGAGCCGTGAATAGCCGCCCAGCCGGTCATGCCGGGCTTCATGCGGTGACGCCAGGCATATTCGGCCACCAGAAGCGCGGATTCGTCCGGGCCGGTCTTCATGCCGATAGCGTGCGGACGCGGGCCGACCAGCGACATTTCTCCGGCCAGAACATTGAACAGTTGCGGCAGTTCATCGAGGCTCGTCTTACGGATGAAGCGCCCGACACGGGTAACGCGGTCGTCGCCTGCGGTCACCTGACGTGAGGCCGTGGCGTCGGTGGCTTCGACACGCATCGAGCGGAATTTCCATACGCCTATGGCTTCGTTGTTGAAGCCGTGACGGCGCTGACGGAAGAAGACCGGCCCCGGACTGTCGAGTTTGATGGCCAGCGCCACCAGAAGCATGATCGGGGAAAACAGGATCAGGGCCGTGGTGCCGATGACGACATCCTGAACGCGCTTGTAAAAGGCCTTTTTTTCGTCTTCGGAAATGCCGGAGACCTTGGCCAGAGGCAGGTCGGCCATGCGCGACAGGGCCGCCTGACGCCCGCTTTCGTTATGCACGTCCACCAGAAGCGACAGGTCGTTCGGCAAGGCCTTCAGTTTTTCGATGATGGCGTTGACGCGGTTCTTGGCCGAGGGGTCGAGTGCGATGACGATCTGATCGACATAGGGGGTGATCTTGTGGCTCAGGAGGGATTGCGTATCCCCAAGCACCGGTACGCCGCCGATAGAGTCAGGATTGCGCGACAGGCGGTCGTCGAATACGCCTAAGATATTGACATCGCGGCGTTGCAGGGCTTCGTCCACCAGCCGGTGGGCATAGCGTGTGGCGCCGACAATGACGATATTCGGCGTCAGAAGCCCCAGCCGCCGCCAGCGCGCGACCCACAAAGACCAGACGATATGCAAAAGCATGAGGCCACCGAGCGCCATCAGGGTCCACAGGCCGAGCAGGGACAGAACCTGTGCCTGATCATGCGATAGCCGGGCCACCAGAGCGCTCAGGGCGGCGCTGAGGATAACAGCGGCGGCGACTTTCAGCACATGCAGGGGCAGGCTTTCGTTACGTCCAAAGCGATAGAGGCCGAAACTCGGCAAGGCCCAGCACGCCAGAAGCAGGGCCGTGAGAAAGGGCAGGGTTTCCGAGACATGGGCCTCAAGCCAGCCACCATCGGAACTCAGGCCCGCGTAGAAAAGACTCAGAAGGGCCAGTACCAGCGTGTCGGCAAAGCGAAACAGCCGGGCATACATATCATTGGCGCGGCGTTCGCGTAAGGAAATCAGGCGCTCAGGACGGAAGGGGCCGCGCCGGTCACGCGGTGAGGCCGTACGCGGGGGTATGGCCCTGATCTGCGGTTTCAGGGCCGGATCGGCAGGGGCGTGGGCGTCAGTCGTGGGGGCTGACTCTGTTCTGCTTACAGAGTCAGACTGGGCAGAATGGCCGCGTTTCAAAACTTCCTGCATAACCTTCTGTCGGGGTTGGTCGGGATCATTGACCGTACTGTAAGCCGGTCGGGCTTAGGGTCGGGTTAACAGAACAGATTTTTATATCAGGAAATTCAGAGGATTTCCGCTTTGCCGGATTTATCAACGGCTGCGGCACGTTTGGCCGTTGCGTTTTGCAAATGATCACGCTAAGGGGGGATTAACGGAGACGTGGCCGAGAGGCTGAAGGCACTCGTTTGCTAAATGAGCATACCCCCAAAAGGGTATCATGGGTTCGAATCCCATCGTCTCCGCCACTTCAGTCCCTGAGTGGGCACTGAGTTTACGCCGCTTTTTCCGGTAAGCGCCTGAAGCAGCCGGGTCTTCGATCCCATGACCCGAACCTCGCCATCGGCGACCTCGACTCGCTGGGCGAGCGCGCGGAGATGGTCGCGGCGGTAGCCACCACCTTCGAGGCGGATGCGCTGGCGTGCGGTCTTGGCGAAGGTGCGAACCATTTGTGGGGTGATGGCCTTGGAGCCGGAGTTGTCGAGCATCGCCTGCGCCCGCTCGGCATCTGCCTTGGCCTGGTCCCTGATGGCCTTGAGGCCGTCGATGCGGTCTTTCAGGGCCGGATCGTCAATGTCGGCCACGCCAGCCTCGATGGCGTCGTAGAGGCGCTTGAGCCGCAGTTCCGATTCGGCAGAACGCTTGTTCAATTCGGCGATGTGATCGCGACGACGTTCGGATTGCTCCTGCCGCCGGTCGAGCACGCTGGCGAGGAGGGTTTCCAGCCGTTCAGGCTGGAGTAGCTGGCTTTCAAGATGGTCGGCGACAAGATCGTCCAGCTTCTCCATCGGCACGGCCATGCCCTCGCAGGCGGTCGGCCCCTGCCGGGCTTTCATTGAGCAAGCGTAGTAGCGGTAGCGCCCACCTTTGCCGGTGCGGATGGTCATAGCTCCGCCGCACTTGGCACAATGGATCAGGCCGGTCAGCATGGTCGGGCCGCTAATGACGCGAGCAGGCATCACCTTCGGATTGCGCGCCTTGAGTAGCTTCTGAACTGCCTCAAACGTCTCTTTGTCGATGATCGGCGGAACCGGAACCGTCACGATCTCACTGACCGGCTTCAATTCCTTGGTCTTGGTGCGCTTGTTGAACTCGTGCTCGCCCATATAGGTGCGGCGGGTCAGGATGCGGTGAACCTGACCGATGCCCCAGCGTCCGCCGTCGCGGGTAAAGATGCGGCGGCTGTTGAGATAGGAGACGATGTTCTTGACGCCCATCTGGCCGGTGGTGCCGTCGCCCTCCAAGGCGAGCCGGTAGATCAGGCGCACCGTGTCGGCGTGCAGCGGGTCGATTTCCAGCTTCTTCTTGACCTTCGCGCCGCGCGTTTCGGCGGCAACGGTGCGATAGCCGATAGGAGGAAGAGAGCCGTTCCAGAAACCTTGCCGGGCATTCTCTTTCAAGGCCCGCATGACGTGCTTGGCGTTTTCCTTGGACTGGTATTCGTCGAACAGCGCCATGATCTGCCGCATCATGACGTGCATGGGATCGTCCCCCATTTCCTGGGTGATCGAAACCAGCTTCACACCGTTCTTCGCCAGCTTGCGGACATAGAACTCAAGCTCGAAGTGATCGCGGAAGAACCGGCTGAACGAATGGACCACGACGACATCGAACGGCGCAGGCTTCGACGTGCCCGCCTCGATCATGCGTTGGAACTCGGGGCGGCGGTCATTGGTGGCCGATGCGCCGGGTTCCACAAAGGTTTCGACCAGTTGCAGGCCACGCGCCTCGCAATAGGCTTCGCCCTGCCGCTTCTGGTCGGGAATCGAAACGTCATGTTCGGCCTGCCGCGCCGTCGAGACGCGAAGGTAAAGGGCGGCGCGCAGCGCTACATGGGGCAGAGGTTTGCCCTCGTTCGGGGATGTCATGGCGTTTCTCCCGACAAAAGGCGCTGTGCCGTCGCTACAGGCAGATACAGCGTATTGGGTCGATCAATCAGCGCCACGAATCCGAAAGCGGCATAGAAAGCCGCCGCCTTCTCGTCGATGGCGTCGGCAAATATGGCGTGTGCACCTATCGGCGCTTCGGCGATTGTTTTGATGGCATCGAACAACAGTGCCTCGCCAAGTCCAAACCCGGCATAGGAGTTATCGCGCCCAAGCCAGCCGATCAGCACCGCCGGAACGGTCGGATAGCGCGGCAACCGGCTCGCCAATGGCTCGGGCACGGCCATGAGCGGCACGTTGCTCGATGAGAGCGTGTAAAAGCCCGCAACCCGGTCGGTCTCAAGGTCGCGAGCGACAAAGCAGGTCGCGTATCGGCGTTTGATGTCCTGCGTGACGGCTTCACGAAAATAGCGGTCGATCCGTTCATTGCCGCACGAGAACGCCTTGCGCTGGTGCCCTTTGCCAAGCGGCTCTATCGCAAACCTCGCACTCACCGGGGCGCGATCAGGTCAGCATGGCGCTTCGCTGCGCGGACGAGACGGGCATTGGGTGCAGGCGGATTGATCAGGGCTTGGGCAAAGCGCACCTGGTCCTCGGCAGCCAGACGCAGCACATCGGCTTCCTCGACCGTGCGGCGGGCATCCTCGCCTGCCGTCGCAATCAGATAGCCGGTCAGCGTCAGGCCGCGCAGACGCGCGGCACGCTGCATCTGCTCATAGACATTGACGGGCACGCGCGCTTCAAGACGGGCGGTTTCGACTTCGCTGGCTGGTCTGGGCATGGCTGATCTCCTTATCGAGATAATATACGGCATATTGCCGGATTTATCAAGAATGAGATTAGCCGAACAATTCATCGAACAGGTCGCCGAACCACCGCTCGAACACCTCAACCTCTGCCTGCGTGACCGGAACGGGGCGTGGCCAATCGTCGGTGACGGTCCAGGTGGACAGGTCGTGTTTGGGCGGTCGACCCATAGGAACACGGTATCCCAGCAGCGCCTCAAGCTGTTCTGATGCCGTGGGCGGCCTGACACGCCGGGAGCGGGACAACGCGCGATCAGACGCCATTGAGGTCGCGCCCGCTTGCCGGTCGCCACGCTACGGGATCGGCGACCCAACGGTCGATGTCGGATTCCCGCCAACCCGCACCATTGATGCTGATCTTGATCTGGGGCGGGAACGTGCCCTCGGCGATCTTCCGGTAGATGGTGGACCTTGAGAGACCCGTCCGATCGCGAACGGTGTCCAGGCGGATGATACGGTCTGGTTGGCGCATGGCCGCGATGCCTCCTGCTGGCTGTTTGTGGGACTGCCAGGACAGGCAAAGGCAAGGATTTGTTGTTATGCAATAGATAGTTAGCTGTCGTAGGACTGTGGCGAAGAGACGGCGGTAAATAGGATGGTTTACAGCCCGAGACCCCGGCCCCGGCCAAGCCCGAACGAGAGGGTGAGGTCGCGGCCGACGCCCATTCCCGAATCGAATGAGATGCCGAGTTCGCGCTTGCGGCTGGCGAGCAGGGATTCCATCTGCGGGTCGCGTTCCAGGCTGTGCGCCATGTTCCCCATTTCCGCCCGCGCAGCCCTGTGGCCGGCATAGTCGCCCGCCGCATAGCGCTGGTCGCTGGCCCTGTGGAGGTTTTGCCAGCGTTCAACAAAGCGGTCGGCGCGGCGGGCTGGCTCTATGCGGATTTCGGTTTCGAGGAGGAGCGCGCGGATGGTGCGGCTCACCCGCCCTGATCCAGCTTCACGGGCAAGGCTGTTGTCCTTGTTGTAGGCGGCTTCCGCATCCTTCCAGCCATTGGGGAGCACCTCCTCGAAGGCGCGCCGGGACGCACCGAGTTCGCGCCGCTGGTCGAGCGAGGGTTCAACGCCCTGATGCCTGGCCTCAAGGATGGCGTCGGCGGCGCGGGCATGGCGCTTGAGCGCATCGGTGCGCGCCCGGCGCAACGCCGCTTCCGGGTCTTTCTCCATCTTCCTTTCCGGCCCCTGTCCGCCCTCGGCAGGCAGGCGCAGCCCGTCGAACATGCTGCGCACCTTTTCGGGAACCTGTTTGGCGATCTCGACAACCCGTTCCATCCGTTTGCGGAAGGTGATGCCGCGCCGTTCGGCATAGGCACGGGCGGGTTCGTAATCGCTCGCCATGTCCTTGGCGCGGTCGCGCGACAACGTGCGGGCAAGGCGGTCCTGATTGGCGAAGTCGTCACGGCCATAATGCAGGTCCATGCCGTCGCGATGCCGTGACAGCGCGACATAGCTGCCGTGGGCGTCCATGCCCGGCGTTGCCAGCACATGGGTCCGGTCCACCGTCATGCCCTGCGCCTTGTGGATGGTCGCGGCATAGCCGTGGTCGATGTGGTCGTAGTTTTTCAGGTCGAACGAGATGTTGCGCCCGTCATCGGCGCGCACGGTCATGCTCTGCGTGCTGACGTGCTCGATGGTCCCGAGCGTGCCATTCTTCACGCCAAGGCCGCGTTCGTTTTGCAGAAACATCACGCGATCGCCGGGGGCGAAATTCCGCGCGCCGCGTTCGGCGGCGACGCGCACGTCTTCGCCGAGATCGCCAACCTCCCGCATCCGATCGCGGGCGGCTTCGTTCAATTCCCGCACCTCGGCATTGGTGTGGGTGAGGATGATGCGGGTCGCATCGGGCGCTGCCTGCCGCTCGCGGTCCCAACGGTCGATCAGGTCGCCGCGCGCCTGCTCGCGTGTTTCGGCGGCATGAACCATGCCGTGATTGTCATAGGCATGGATCGCATTGTCGGTTCTGCCGGTCGCCAGATCGCGGGTGGCGTCCCGCTGCCAATCATCCCGCTGGCGGCGAACCTCGCCGATCTCTGCGCCACCGTGGCGCTCGTGGATCGAACGGAAAGCCGCGCCCGCCTCGATGGATTGCAACTGCTGCGGATCGCCGACCAGCACCACTTTCGCGCCAACCTTTGCGGCATGGGACAGCACGCGCTCCAACTGCCGCGTGCCGACCATGCCCGCCTCGTCGATCACCAGCACATCGCGGGATGTGAGCATGTCACGTCCCTGTCCCCAGCCATGCTCCATGCTGGCGATAGTGCGGGACGCAATGCCCGATCCGCCTTCCAGATTCTCCGCCGCAATGCCTGACAAAGCTACGCCGCGCACCTCGTAGCCCGCCGCCTCCCAGGCTTCGCGCGCCACACCCAGCATCGCGCTTTTTCCCGTCCCGGCATAGCCGACGACAATGCCGAGACCGCGCCCATCCGTGACATGCGAAAGCGCGTCGGACTGCTCGCCGGACAGGGTCAGCCCACGATCCGCCGCGCGCGCCAGCGCTCGGTCCTGATCCTGCTCGCCGACGCGATGGCGCTCCCGTTCGGCCATCATCGCGACAGCGCGGTGCAAACGCTGCTCGGCCTCGATCATGTCGCGGGTGGTGAAGCGATCCTGCCCGGTATCGTCCTTGCCGAGTTCGACCAGATCGGGTGCGCCCCGCATCGCGCCCACGACCTCGTTGAACTGGTCCATTCCGTCGCTGTGCCGATGCGCGAACATCGCCATGTCGCGGCGTGTGAAGGTCGATTGCTGCTGCGTGATCGCGTCCAGAGCGGTGGACGGATCGGCGACGATCCGCGCGCCGTTCTCGCGAGCGATGCGCCTGTGATCTTCGGCGCGGTCGGCCTCAAGCCCAGCGGCCTCGATACGCTGCGCCGGTGCGCCGATCTTGGTCTGCGGCTCCAGCGCGATGCCCTGCGCCTCAAGACTGCGATGGTCGATCCGCGCGTCGATGTCGAGTTCGGCCAGACGCTCGTTGACATGATCGGCCCAACGCTCGCGCCATTGCTCGACCAGCTCGGTGCGGTTCCAGTCCCGCACCTTCTGGCCGAAGCCGTTTTCGTCCACCGACCGCATCGTCAGCATGACATGGGCATGGGGTTTCGGCATCCCGTCCGTGCCGATGTCCCAATGCACATTGAGGTCCGCGATCATGCCCTGATCGACAAACTCCCGCGCCACGAAGTCGCGGGCCAGTTCGACGCCCTGCGCTTGTGTCATCTCTCGCGGAATGGCGAACTCCACCTCGCGGCAAAGCTGGGCGTCCTTCCGCTTCTCGAAGGCTTCAACGTCATTCCAGAGCTTTTCGCGGTCGTGCCATTCCTCCGGCGCGTCCTCCGGCAACATGACCTCGGAATGGACGACGCCCGGCTTGTTCGAGAAGTCATGGTCACGGTCCAGCCGGTCATCGCGCAGCCGCGAAGCCGAGCGGTAGGCGGCAGCTGCGACCGCGCTGCGGCCCGCCGCGCGTCCGATGACCTGAACGGAGAAATGGTAGATCGCCATGGCGACCGACCAGATACTGCCCTCAAGCGCACGTCGGAACGACGTATAAGCGCGCCCTCGAAATGAATTTCTCGGGACGGTCCGCGCCGTTCCAGGCCGTCCCGGCAACCTTACAGCATTTCCGCAAGGACAAAACTATCATCGCTCCATCGACTGCTTATGGAGGACATGATGCGCAAGCCACGGGACTTTGATGCGGAACTGAGGGCGCTAGAGGACAAGGCGCGAGACCTGAAGACCCGCAAGGTGCAGCAACTCGGCGAACTGGTCATCGCCACCGGAGCCGATGCACTCAGCGCCGACGAACTGGCCGGTGCGTTGGTCGTGCTGGCGGAAACGACCGATGCCGGAAAGAGGGAGGCATGGGCCAAGCGCGGGGCCGCGTTCTTTCAGGGACGGGCGCGGCGATCTGCGCCATCGCCTGACCGCGACGCTGGCGGCGCTCAACCGCAGCCGGGCGGCGCGCAACCGGCATCAAGCGGCACGGGCGCGGCATGATATGCGAAGCTGGCAGGTCGAGCGCCGCAAACGCACGCGGCATCTGATCGAACTCGGCGGACTCATCGTTAAGGCGGGCATTGTCGAACTCACCGGAGATGATCGTGCTGCCATCTACGGCGCGCTGATCTGGGTGGCTGACAAGCTCAAAAGCGATGAGCGCGAGAAAGCGTTGGCGCTGTGGACCGCGAAGGGAAAGCAGGCGTTCGAGGCGGAGCGCGCCACCACGAATCCCATCACAGCGCGGGACCAACGCGATGGGGTGTGACCGATGGCGGGCGGCGCGGAGACCCCACATATCGCAGCGCCGCCCTCCATCGCGCGGCAACGCCGCGCAAATACGGTGAGCATCAGGGCGTTGTGCTGCCGTGGTAGCTTGTGCGATCTTGCCATTATTGTGCGGAAAAGGGCGAATACTGAATGCGGGATCAATATGCCGGGGATGTGAGTGACGTAATCAAGTTTGCCTTCCTGCGCGCCCTTGCAGGCAAGGATAGAACACTCGGCATCGCGTGGTATTACGCCCCGAGTCACGATGGTCGGTCAGATGGTCGGCATCTTGAATGGCGAGACGAAGCGGCGTGGCGCACGCTTGATGAGGAACTGCACACAGGTCTTGCAACCTTGCCGGAACGCAGCGTGGCTGCCCTCGAACAGGCGATGATCTGGCCGGAAGGCGCACTGTTTCATCGCGAGCCTGTGCCATCCCGAGTCGAACGACATGCGTGGGGAGTACGCAAGCGGAGCGCGCTTGATGCTGCTGACATTCTGTTTCTCAATCCCGACAACGGCATAGGCGGAGAAACCGAGAAGCACGCGACCTTCTCGGAGGTCCGGCTGTTGCGCAGGCCCGGACGGGCCATCGTCTTCATCACATTTCCGGGCCGGAGCATGACGCACGATGCCCTTTTGAAGCAGTTGCATGAACGGCTCTCTATCGAAACGGGCACCGATAACATCGCCACACTGCGAACCAACGTATCGGTGCCACGCGCCGCTGGCTCGTCGTCTTATGTGCAGCGCCAGCGCTGGTTTACAGTCATCGACCCTGACGCCGAACTGATGGCTAGGGCGCACGCTTTTGCTACTGCGCTTGCATCTGTTCCCCGCGTCCGCGCGAAATTGGAATGTCTGACGTGAGCGTTTCCGAGAACATCCGCGCGTTGGCGCGCGAAGGGTTGAAGGTTGCCGAAATTGCAAGGCGACTGGGGATTCGTTACCAGCATGCCTACAATGTGTTGAAGCAGTCTCCTGCGCCGTCATCGGCTGCTGCAGGGGACAGTCAAGGGAAGGTGTCACTCGACCTAACCGACGCCCTTGTTCTCGTTTCATGTGTGAGTCAAAAGCTCACCCGACCAGCTCCTGCACAACTGCTTTATCGTTCGGAATGGTTCCTCAAAGTGCGGAAGGTGGTCGAAAGCCAAAAGGCTGACTGGCTTATACTGTCCGCACTCCACGGCGTGATCGCGCCGGATACAGAAATTGCCCCTTATGAAAAAACGCTCAATACCGCTGGCGTGATCGAGCGCCGCGCATGGGCGGAAAACACTCTCAGACAATTAGGCCCACATCTGATCGGACGGCGACGGATCGTGATCTTTGCGGGGCAACGCTATCGCGAGTTTTTGGTCCCGGCATTGGACAGCGCCGGTTATGAAGTGGAAGTGCCAATGGCGAACCTGCGTATTGGAGAACAATTGGCATGGCTGACCGCGCGATCATGAGCAGGACAAATGATCTCAACCGCCTGTATCGGATCTTGGACCGGCTGGAAGTTCTGACGGGTGGCAAAAGGTTTCTGGCTCAACTTGCCCCTTCGAGAACTTGGCCGAGAAGGGGTGTTTATTTCTTCTTTGAACCGGGCGAAGTTCGTACGGGCAGCGGTCACGGTCCGAAGCTCGTCCGTGTAGGCACGCATGCTTTGGGGGCTGGCGCGCGCTCAACCCTACATCAGCGTCTTCGCCAGCACGCTGGCAGGTCGTCCAGCCTCGGCGGAAACCATCGGGGATCAATCTTCAGATTGCTTGTCGGCGAGGCTCTAATCGCGCGTGGGGACTGCCCGGAGTGTCCGTCTTGGGGGGTGAAAGGCGATATTGGGAAGGCTGCGGAAATGCTGACCACGCAAAGGGCCGAGTTGGCAGCCGCTGAGGCACCAATTGAAGCCGCCGTATCAGAGTATTTGGCGCAGTTGCCCTTTTTGTGGCTTCCCGTTGACGATGAGCCGGGGCCTGACTCCCTACGTGGTTACATCGAGCGGAATGCGATTGCGCTCACAAGCGGCCTGCACGAGCCGATGATTGATCCCCCCTCATCGTCATGGCTGGGCCTCCGTTCGGGCAGGGATAGGGTCCGCCGCTCCGGCCTTTGGAACCAGCGACATGTGGACGAGAACTACGAGCCTCGCTTTCTCGATGTGCTGGAAACAGCTATCGAATGCTTGGAGATCGATCAAAAGTGCTGATTGAAGGTAGCCGTCAGGAGGTAGAGAACTTCCTTAGGTCCGTTGGTAGAAATTACTATGTATATGCGCTCTGTCGAGCCGATGGTCGTCCGTTCTATATTGGCAAGGGGCTGAACTTGCGTGTGTTTGAGCACGAGGCCGAAGCTCTCCGTCGCCATCCGATTGGTGAAAGCAATCCCTTTAAGTGCAACGTGATACGGAAAATCATTCGGGAAGGCGGTAGTGTTCTCTATAGAATAGATTCCATTTACACCTCAGACAATCAACTCAAATGCCTCGAACGCGAGGCTGAGTTAGCGTTCGTGGACAAAGGTTGACTGGAGAATCCGGTTTTGATTCAAGGTTTCCTTTTGGAGGCAGCCTTGGGCGAGCGGATTGGTCTGACGGACGATGAATGGGCGGTGATCGGTCCGCTTCTTCCCGCTGAGCAAGGACGCGGATGCCGCCCAGCCCAGGACAATCGACGCTATTTCGAAGGTATGATGTGGATGGCGCGCACGGGAGCGCAATGGCGACATCTGCCTGACGAATACGGCAAGTGGAACAGCGTCTTCCGCCGTTACCGACGCTGGGTCGAAACCGGCGTGTTCGAGGCGATGCTCGAAACGCTGGCGGAGATGGTCGAGCGAGATCGAAGCGCCGACATGATCGACAGCACTGTTGTCCGGGCACATCATTGTGCGGTCGGCATAAAAAGGGGACTCAGGAGGCCGAGGCGCTTGGCCGATCGCGCGGCGGCTTCACCACCAAGCTCCATGCCCGATGCGATGCCAAAGGCCGCCCGCTCGGTTTCCTCCTGACGCCCGGGCAAACCCACGACACCCAGGGCTTTGCGCCTTTGTTTCGGATGATTTCCGACCGGATCGAGGCTTTCCTGGCCGACAAGGGCTACGATGCAGACGCCATTCGCGAGGAGATCGCTGAGGCCGACGTCGAAGCCGTCATCCCCGCAAAGAGCAATCGGCGCGACCCGATCCCGCACGACAAAGCCAAATACAAATGGCGAAATCAGATCGAGCGGCTCTTCAACAAGCTGAAGAACTGGCGGCGCGTTGCGACCCGCTATGACAAGACCAAGGAATCCTACCTCGGCTTCGTCGCCATCGCAGCAGTCAAACTATGGATACCCTTTGTCCACGAGCGCTAATACGGCAGCATGGACGGCTTCACGAAGGCGGATACCTCACAAATCTTGCTGGTGGGGTAGGAAACATGTCCGGTCCCGCGCCTTTCAGTCTTGCACGTCATGCAGCGACTTTATCAGGTGAGCCAGATAACAATCCCGAACGGACCACGCTAAATCGATTCCTGCAAGGTATAGGCCCGGTTGCCAGTGTACCCGTGAAGCCAATAGGGCAACTCGCCCGCGTCCTTCCCACTACTCCGCATCCTTCGCCCCGCAAGCCAACTTTGCGGACCGCCTACGCTTTGATAGCGAGCGCATCGGCGTGGGGACTACAATTCAGTGCCGGTGTGAAAATACCCCGTCGCTTCAACTTTGAGGGCGTTGACGCAATCATTGAAAATGGGGTTGCACGGGACATTCTGAAAGCTGGCATGGCGAACTTGATCCCAAGCACAGACCCCAGCGCGGAGCAGTTCACGTTGTCAGAACAGCAAATCGCGATCATCGTGTCACTGGTCGGGCGTGAGATGCTCTCGGCGCGAGGGCTTTCGTAAGTCCGTCTATTTTAGAGTAGGGCTATAGCGTAAACGTAGTGATCATCACTATCGGTCGCGGCCCGCCGCACTGTCGATTGCCCTCTATAGCGCGATATTGCCGCCGATGGCCGTATTTCACCGAGTGAAATAGGAAAGTCGCCTATTCTATTCCGCAGCCTGATATATTGACAGATTTTACCAATCAATTTTGTTTGCCCAAATTAGAGTCATCATGTCGAAAGAAATTATTGTAAGAAAAAATAATATATCTGCATTTTACCTCAAACCCCTATCGCGAGAGGTGCTTCCCCAAATCTACTTCACAACATTGCACGCTTAGCGTTACGTAAGCATCGAATCGGATTTGGGGGTGTCACATGTGGATGTTGCGGCCAACGCTTCTGAAGTTGATGTGTTGCTGTATGATGTTGTTCGCCGGGGCGGCCCCATCGGCCGCGCAGCTCAAGCCATCCGAGGCTCAGGCGAAAGCGCGCGAGATCGAAGCGCAGATGACGGATGACGAGCGTTTCGGCCTGCTCAAGAACCTGATGGTGGTGAACTTCAAGACCGGCAAGCGCGACGAGCGCGTGCCCGCCGACATCGGCCAATTGGCGGGATGGACGCCGGGGGTGTCGCGTCTGGGTGTTCCCGACCTGTTGCTCACCGATGCGGCGCTTGGCATCACCAATCCCGGCCTTGGGCGCAAATTGCCCGATGGAACGCCTGACAGTGGTACGGCGCTTCCGGCGGGCATCGTGATGGGCTCCACCTTCGATCCGCAATTTGCCTACTCCGCAGGCGAGATTCTCGGTCTGGAAGCCCGGCAGAGGGGGTTCAACGTTCATCTGGGCGGCGGCATCAATCTGATGCGTGACCCGCGCAACGGGCGCAACTTCGAATATATCTCGGAAGATCCCCTGCTGTCGGGCCTCATGGGCGGCGCGATGGTCCGGGGGACACAGTCGAAACACGTCATGGCGATGCTGAAGCATGTGTCGCTGAACAGCCAGGAGACGAACAAGTTCAGATTGGATGCCCGGATCGATCCGGCCGCGCACCGCGAATCCGATCTTCTGGCGTTCCAGATTGGTATAGAACAGGGCGATCCGGGTGCCCTGATGTGCGGCTACAACAAGGTCAATGGCGAATATGCCTGCGGCAACGAGCCGATCCTCGTTGGCGTCGTGAAAGACGCTTTCGACTTTCGCGGCTTCATGATGTCCGACTGGAAGGCCGTCTACAGCTGGGACTATGCGCTGCGCGGCATCGACATGCAGTCCGGCGCGCAGCTCGATGATGAGGAATGGTTCGACGGGCCGCTGCGCAAGGCCGTCGCGGAAGGAAAGGTTCCGAAGGAACGCATTTCCGAGATGGTGCGGCATATCCTCTATGCGATCTACGTTTCGGGGATCGATCAGTGGAAGGGACCGCAGGGTGAGCCCGATTTGGCAGCCAACCGCGCCAAGGCGCTGGATGTCGCCCGCGCTGGCACCGTCCTCCTCAAGAATACGGGTATTCTGCCGATTGATCCCAATAGCCGGAAGACCGTCGCCGTGATCGGCGGCTATGGTCACCTTGGGCAGGTCCTTGGTGGCGGCGGCTCATCCCTGATGGAGCCGACCGGCGGAACGACGCTGGATATCCACTTGGGTGGCGAAGGTCAGGTTCAGGCGCTGCCGAACCTAAAGCTGGTCGCTCCGGGGCCTGTCGAGGCGTTGCGCAGGGAAATACCCAACGCGCAGATCATCTACAATCCGGGACGTTTCCCAGCCGAAGCAGCCCTTCTGGCAAAGCGCGCGGATATCGTGATCCTCAATCTCATCCGCTACGAGGGCGAGGGTTTCGACTCCCCGGACATGAGCCTTCCGGATGGGCAGGATGCGCTGGCACAGGCCGTTCTCGCGGCCAATCCCAACAGCGTTGTGGTCCTGCAAACTGGCAATCCGGTTGCAATGCCCTGGCGCAATGGCGCTGCGGCGATTGTGGAAGCCTGGTATCAGGGGCAATCCGGTGCGAC
>Ga0222423_1000436_pt1 | contig 29789 bp, 28 predicted proteins | sample 3A0metagenome_FD_182472 | JGI IMG/M metagenome (GOLD analysis project Ga0222423, IMG submission 182472) | Enriched microbial communities from leaf-cutter ant dump, University of Wisconsin, Madison, United States - 3A0 (version 2) | ecosystem: Environmental > Terrestrial > Nest > Insects nest >...
CCGCGCCGCTGGAATTCCTGTTCACCAAGCTGAAAATGGCCGGTTTCGGGGCGGTGATCCTCAGTTTTCCGGTTCTGGCCTTTCAGGTCTATCGCTTTGTCGCGCCGGGCCTTTACAAGCGTGAACGCAACGCCTTTTTGCCGTTCCTGATCGCAGCGCCGGTGCTGTTCGTTATCGGCACCTTGCTGGTCTATTATCTCATCCTGCCGATGGTGCTGTGGTTCTCGCTCAATCAGCAGATTTTCGGTGATGCCGGTGTGTCGGTGCAACTGATGCCCAAGGTGTCGGAATATCTGGCTCTGGTCACCACCCTGATGCTGGCCTTCGGGCTGTGTTTCCAGTTGCCGGTGGTGCTGACGCTTCTGGGGTTGACGGGACTGGTAACCTCGAAACTGCTGCGGGACGGTCGCCGCTATGCCATGCTGGGGATTGTCGTCGTTGCCGCCGTGGTCACGCCGCCCGATCCGATTTCGCAACTGATGCTGGCCATACCGATTGTGCTATTGTACGAAATTTCCATCTGGTGCGTTCGTATCATCGAAACCAGGCGCAAGGCCGAAGAGGTGTAAGCTGCCCCCTCCGTCGCGGACTTGCGCCGCGACACCTCCCCCGCTAAAGCAGGGGAGGATTATTTGAGCCTCCCTTATTGCCAAGCGGCGGGGGCAAAGCCGTCAGAGACAGAACATGCACGATATTAAAGCCCTCCGTGAAACGCCTGAAACCTATATCAAGGGCTGGGGATTGCGGGGCCGCGACACCGCCGCCGCCGATGTCGAACAGCTGCTGGCGCTGGATAAGGCCCTGCGCGCCGCCAAGACAGCCTTTGAAACCAATCAGGCGCAACTGAAAAAGCTGTCGGGTGAAATCGGCAAGGCCAAGGCACAGAAGGATGAGGCGCGGGCCAGCGAACTGATGGCCGAGGTCGAGGGGCTGAAAGGCGCAATCGCCGCCGCTCAGGAAGAAGAACGTGTGAAGGAGGCCGAGCTGCGTGACCTTCTGGCGTCCCTGCCCAACCTGCCGTTTGACGATGTGCCTCAGGGCGCGGACGAAGCGGGTAATGTCGAGGTGCGCAGGCATGGCGAACCGACAAGGCTGGCTTTCACGCCAAAGGATCACGCCGATCTGGGCGAGGCCCTGAAAGCGGCGGTGGGTTCGCAGATGGATTTTGAAGCCGCCGCGAAGATTTCCGGTGCGCGGTTCGTGGTGCTAAAGGGGCAACTGGCCCGTCTGGAACGCGCCATTGGTCAGTGGATGCTCGATGTCCAGACTGCCGAGCATGGCTATCTGGAGGTCAATCCGCCGGTTCTGGTGCGTGACCATGCCCTCTATGGCACGGGACAATTGCCGAAGTTTGAAGAGGATCTGTTTAAGACGACGGTTGAGCACTACCTCATCCCGACCGCCGAGGTATCACTGACCAATCTGGTGCGCGAGGCGATCACCTCTGAGGAAGAGCTGCCGCTGCGTCTGACGGCCCTGACCAACTGCTTCCGTGCCGAAGCGGGGTCTGCGGGACGCGACACCAAAGGCATGATCCGCCAGCATCAGTTCCAGAAGGTCGAACTGGTGTCGATCACCACGCCGGAACAGTCTGCCGCCGAACATGAGCGCATGGTCGATAATGCCGAAGCCATCCTGAAAAAGCTCGAACTGCCGTTCCGCACCATGCTGCTCTGCACCGGTGATATGGGCTTCGGGGCGCGCAAGACCTTTGACCTTGAGGTGTGGCTGCCGTCGCAGGATACCTACCGCGAAATCTCCAGCGTCTCGAACTGCGGTGATTTTCAGGCGCGGCGCATGGAGGCGCGTATTCGCAAAACCGGCGAAAAGGGCACGCGCTTTGCCCATACGCTTAATGGCTCCGGTCTGGCGGTTGGGCGGACCCTGGTGGCGATCATGGAAAACTATCAGGACGAAAATGGCCGCATTGCCATTCCCTCCGTACTGCAACCCTATATGGGCGGCCTGACGCACATCGGATAAGCCGGAGACTGTAGCATGCGTATCCTTCTGACCAATGACGACGGTATCGACGCCTATGGCCTGAAGGTGCTGCATGAGATTGCCCGCGCCCTAAGCGATGACGTCTGGGTCTGTGCGCCACTTTATGAGCAGTCGGGCAAGGGCCGGGGCATTACCCTGCATGATCCGTTGCGCGCCCTGCGACGGGATGAAAAGACCTTTGCCGTCAATGGCACACCAACCGACTGTGTGCAGATTGCTGTCAATGACCTGTTGCCGTCGCCGCCCGATCTGGTGCTGTCGGGGGTTAATCGCGGCTTCAATCTGGCGCAGGATGTGACGCTTTCGGGGACGGTGGCCGGTGCCTTGCAGGGCATGTCTCTGGGGATTCCCTCCATCGCCCTGTCGCAATGTCTCGATTTCGACATCGACATAGAGGCCCAGTGGGAAGCGGCCCGTCATCACGGCGCGCCGGTCATCAGCGCCCTGTTGTCAAAGGGCTGGGACAAGAATATCGTCTTTAATATCAACTTTCCCGACTGTGACGATGCGGCGGTGAGCGGTGTTGAACTGACGCGGCAGGGCTTTCGTGACCTGCATGAACTTCATGCCGTCAAACGGGTCGATCCGCGTGGCCGCGACTATTACTGGCTCGATTTCGAGGCGCAGGAAAACCAGTTGCGCGACGGCACCGACCTCAAGGCCGTGGCGGAAAACCGCATTTCGGTGACGCCTTTGCATCTTGACCTGACCCACTATGAAACGCTTAATTCGTTCAGGGGCGTGTTAGGGGGCGCTGTGCCGAAAAAGATAGTCAGGTCGGAGGCCGTCAATGAGTGATGAAAGCGCCAGCGAAGGGCCGCAGACCCGCATAGAACGCCTGCTGACCGGCCTGAAGGCGCAGGGCATTGCCGATGAACGCCTGCTGCACGCGCTGGAATATACGCCGCGTGACCTGTTCGTGCCGGATCTGTTTCTTGACCGCTCGTGGGAAGATTCGGCCATCCCCATCAATTGCGGCCAGACCATTTCCCAGCCCTATATCGTCGCCCTGATGACGCAGGCCCTGAACCTTGAGGGGCGGCATCGGGTGCTGGAAATCGGCACGGGGTCGGGCTATCAGACGGCGATCCTGTCGCGGCTGGTGCGCTATGTCTATACCATCGAGCGTTACCGTTCCCTGATGGTCGAGGCCGAAACGCGGCACAAGCGCCTGATGCTGGAAAACATCATCTACCGTTTCGGCGACGGCTGGGAAGGCTGGCCGGAACAGGCGCCGTTCGACCGGATACTGGTGACGGCGGCCCTGCCCGAAGAACCCTTGCCGCTACTGTCGCAACTGAAAAACAACGGCATCATGGTCGGGCCGCAGGGGCGCGGCTCGGTGCAGCGTCTGTTGCGCTATACGCGCGAGGGCGACAGCTATCGCACCGAAGACCTTGGGGAAGTGCGCTTCGTGCCGCTGATCGCCGGTGTGGCAAAAGAGGTCTGAAAAAGAGGCTGGGGGCTTAGGAGATGGTTTTAAAGGATCGTTTTTCGGCCTGCAAAAACGTGTCTTCTACGCTTCCGATGCATCCTCAGGTGTGTGGCGTCCCGTTGCGGGGCCTTATGTGACTTAGGTTTATACCTTAGAGCTTGTTCCGTTCCAAATGAATCGGAACAACGCTCTCATTTTTTGTTTTTACGCGCTTTTTAATCCGAAAAGTGCGTCACACTTTTCGGAAAGCGCTTTAATGTCCGCCGTCAGGCTTTCGGAGGCAGGGGGCCGGATATTTTTTTGATTTTATGCCCCCGTCCCCTGCCGATTACCGGCCTTGATAACCTTTCGTTATCCATAATTGGCCCATATGTATCGTGAATGAATCGTTAAGCCTTGAATTGTGTCGGAGATATGCGGATGCGCGCCGTGACCAGAGAAACCTGTATTGCAACGCCGGAGGCAGGGCAGTGGATCGGGCGCGGTATCGGTCTGGTCAGTGCGCTGTGCCTTGTCGGCTGCGCCGGTACGCAAAGCGCGAAACCGCAATATCCGATCTATATGCAGGACATGCCGTCCTCGGCCGAGGCCGCGCCCATGCCGATCACGCCCCAAACCTCGGCGCCCCAAACCTCGGCGCCCCAAACCTCGGCTAAGGCCTCGGCGGCTCAGGTCAGCGCCGAGCCTCTGGCCCCGACCATCACCGGCACCGGCAGTCAGGGCGCGATCACCTCGACCGACCTGCCGCCACCGCCTTCGGCCAATACGGCCCCGCCGCCTCCGCCTCCACCGCCGCCCGCTGCGGCGACCAGCACGACGACGGTGCAGACGGTCTATGTGCTTCAGGCTGGTGACACCCTGTTTGGGGTGTCGCGCCGCTTCGGTGTGCCTATCCGCAGCATCTATCAGTTAAACAGCCTGACGGCGGAATCGGTGACCCGTCCGGGACAGAAAATCCGCCTGCCCGACAGTGCCGTCGATAAGGGCGTCGAGGAGCGCGCAACGGGCAAGGGACTGGAAAAGGTCAAAACAGTTGTGGCCGTTAAGTCGCCTGCGCCGGTCGCGCCGCCCAGGCCGGTGGTGGCGCCTTCGACGACCACAACGACCACGACCACGGTAAATACGCCTGCGCCGACAAAACCGGTCGTGGCTCCGGCCGCGCCGACACCTGCGCCCGTTCCGGCACCCGTCGCCAAACCGGCTCCTGTGCCTGCACCGGCAACCGGTGGGGCCTTCCCTAATCAGGCCGAGATCATTCGCCTTGGCAAGGGGCGCTTTGTCTGGCCGCACAAGGGGCCGGTGCTGGTGCCCTTCGGGCAACTGGCGACCAATGTGCGCAATGACGGGCTGAATATCGGCGGGACGGAAGGCGCACCGGTCGTCTCAACCGCTGCCGGTTCGGTGATCTATGTCGGTGACCAGATGAAGGAACTGGGCAATACCGTCTATATCAAGCACGATGACGGCTTCTACAGCGGCTATTTGCATCTGGCCTCGATTCGCGTTAAAACCGGTCAGAAGGTGGCGCAGGGCGAAACCATCGGCACGCTGGGGCGTTCGGGCGCGGTCGATAAGCCGCAGCTGCATTTTGAAATCCGTTACACACCGTCCACAGATATCGCCAGGCCGATCGATCCGTCTCTGGTTCTGCCCTGATAAGGAAACCGTAAGCCCATTGACGTTTTTTATGTTGCGCCTATCTATGGCCAGCTATATCAACAAGCGGCTTATAACAGGTATCAGGAGAATCCCGCCTTGGATCCGAACAACCCTATCGTCAGTATTCTGCCTTTCGTTGCGATTTTCGCGCTGATGTACTTCCTTATCATCCGCCCGCAGCAAAAGCGCGCGAAGGAGCATCAGGCCAAGATCACCGGCCTGAAGCGCAATGACACGGTGGTGTTGTCGAGCGGCGTCATCGGGAAAATCACCCGCGTCGAAGAGGCCGAGGTGATGGTCGAGATCGCTTCGGGCATCAATGTCCGCGTGGTCAAGGCGATGGTGTCCGAAGTGCGCGCCAAGGGCGAACCGGCGGCGGCGAATGCCACGCCGACCGTTTCCTGAGCCTGAGCCTTTAGTTTCTGAGGGTCTGCCCGCAAGGGCAGGCCTTGTTTTATGTTCATCCGCGACGGGTTTGCAAACGTCGGGATCAAGCCTTTAAGGGCACACGCTAATGATGGAACTTTCCCGCTGGAAAATCATTATGGTGGCTTTGGTCACCCTGGTCGGCATCTATTTGTCGTTGCCCAATTTTGTGCCCCAGACGATGCGGGACCATCTGAAAGGCGTTTTGCCGCCGAACACGCTTAATCTGGGGCTTGACCTTCAGGGTGGTTCGGAGCTGCTGCTTGAGGTCGATACCGATGCGCTGGCGCGTGAAAAGACCCGCAACCTGACCGAAGATGTGCGCGCGCGTCTGCGTGAAGCGCGCATCGCCTTCTCAGGCCCCAGCGTCAGCGGCGACACGGTGACGGTGCGTGTTTCCGATGCCGCGCAGATGGATGCCGCGCAAAAGGCTCTGACCAGCCTGTCCATGCCTCTGCCGCAGAATCCGTCGATCCGCGACGTGACGATTGCCAGAGGCAATGACCAGACGATCCGTCTTACCTTTACCCGTGAAGGGCGCAATGCCGAAGCGGCTGCGGCGGTGGATGCCTCCATTCTGGTGGTGCGCAAGCGTATCGATAATCTGGGGACCAAGGAACCGGCAATCATGCGTCAGGGAACGAACCGCATCGTGGTTCAGGCCCCCGGCGAAAGCGATCCCGAACAGCTCAAGCGCGTGATCGGTACGACCGCCAAACTGACCTTCCAGATGGTCGATGTCACCGTCACCCCTGCCGATATCGAAGCCCGCCGCATCCCGCCGGGCAGCGAGCTTCTGCCGAGCATGGACCCCAACCTGTCGTCTATGGTTGCGGTTAAAAAGCGTATCATCGTTTCCGGTGACGACCTGACCAATGCGTCGGTTTCCACGGACGAATACCAGAAACCGGCCATTTCCTTCAGCTTCAATTCGCAGGGCGCGCGCAAGTTCGGTGACGCGACCGCCGCCAATATCGGCAAACCCTTCGCCATCATCCTTGACGGTCAGGTGGTGTCCGCCCCGAATATCCGTTCGGCCATTACCGGCGGTCAGGGCCAGATCACGGGGAACTTCACCTATCAGGAGGCCTCCGAACTGGTGAACGTCCTCAAGGCCGGGGCCTTGCCCGCACCGCTGAATGTCGAACAGCAACGTACCGTCGGGGCGGAACTGGGGTCTGACTCGGTGGCCAAGGGGCAGCTTTCGACGGCTGTGGCCTTCCTGTCGGTGCTGGTGTTCATGGTGCTGGCCTATGGGTTCCTGTTCGGCGGGATTTCCATCGTTGCCATCCTCGTCAACCTTGTCCTGCTGATCGCGGCCATGTCGCTCACTCAGGCGACCCTGACCCTGCCGGGTATCGCCGGTCTTATCCTGACCCTGGCCATGGCGGTGGACGCCAACGTGCTGATCTATGAGCGTATCCGCGACGAAGTGCGTGCGGGACGCAATGTCATCGGTGCGCTCGATGCCGGTTTCAGCCGCGCTATGGAAACCATTATCGACGCCAACCTGACGACACTGGGGACGGCGATCATCATGTTCTTCTTTGGCGCGGGGCCGGTGCGCGGCTTTGCCTGGACCCTGTCGATCGGTGTGCTGACCTCGGTCTTTACCTCCGTCTTCGTGACGCAGGTGTTGCTGGGCTGGTGGTATCGCACCCGTCGCCCCAAGGCCCTGCCGGTGGAACATCCGACCGAGAAAAAATCCTGGCCGCTAATCCGCCTGATGCCGCAGACGACCAATTTCAAGTTCGTCAAATATGCCAAGCTGGCCGGTATCACCTCGCTGATCCTGTCGATTGCGGCGGTGGTGCTGACGCTTTATCCGTTCACGCCGCCGTGCGGGGGCCTGAACTGTGGCGTCGATTTCAAGGGCGGCACGGTGCTGGAAATGCACACGACCTCAGGTCAGGTCGATCTGGGGCAGGTGCGTTCGACGCTTGAAGACCTGGGGCTGCATGACATTCAGGTGCAGGGCGTTGGTAATACCGGCACTGAAGCCTCGATCCGCTTCGGCACCCCTGAAGGGAATCCGGCGGCAGTGGTCGAACACATCAAGACCGAAGTGGCAAAAACCATTAAGGGCGCGGAATTTACCCGTACTGAAGTGGTCGGCCCCAAGGTTTCGGGTGAGCTGATGACCGGCGGTGTGATGGCGTTGGGCTGTGCCATCCTGCTGATGATGGTCTATATCTGGTTCCGCTTTGAATGGCAGTTCGGTGTGGCCACCGCCATCGGGCTTCTGCACGATGTGCTGATGACCTTTGGCCTGTTTGCCCTGTTCAAGCTGGAATTCACCCTGACAGCGGTGGCCTCGATCCTGACGATCATCGGCTATTCAATGAACGATACCATCGTCGTGTTCGACCGTGTGCGCGAAAACCTGCGTAAATACAAAAAAATGCCCCTGAGCGATATTGTCGATCTGTCGCTGAACGAAACCCTGTCACGGACGATCATGACCGGTATCACCACGATTGGTGCGCTTCTGGGCCTGACGGTGCTGGGCGGCGATGTGCTGTTCGTCTTCTCCGTGGCGATGATTTTTGGTGTGGTCATTGGTACCTATTCGTCGATCTATGTTTCTTCGCCCTTCATCCTCCTTTGGGGGGTGAACCGCAATCCGGGTCAGGTCGAGGTGGTGGATCTGGGGGGGCATAAGGCCAGGAACGCATCGCGGCCCTGATGACCGGCAGCGAAACCGAACCGCGTGACGACACCCTGCGCCTGAGCTACGGCTTCATCGAGGCTGAAGCCGTCAGGGCGCAGGCTCTGGCGGTGGCCGCCTTCCTTGAGGTGTTGCATGAGGTGCCGCACAAGGTATCCGAACCGTTGCTGGGGGATATCCGTTACACCTGGTGGCTTGAGGCGGTGGACGAAATCGCTGAGGGCCGCAAGGTGCGCTATCATCCTTTAAGTGCCGCGCTTGAGCCGCTGATCCGCACACAGGGCCTTGAGGCCGGGGCGTTTCGTGAGGCTGTCGAGGCCTGTCGTGTCCTGCTGGAGGCGGGGCGGCTGAGCCTGAAACAGGCGCTTGAACTGGTGGATGCGGCCGATGTGGCCCTGACCCGTCAGGTGGCCGTACTTATAGCGCCTGAGGCTGACAGCAACGCCCTGAGCGCGCCGGTGCGTTTTTATACACTGGCAAGGATGCGGGCCGGCGGCCTGATCCGCGACGGGGAAGCCGGAGACAGCGAATACCGCCATCTGTACCGCGAGGCGCGTCAGGCGCTGAAAACCCTGCCGCCGAAGCTGTTGCCTCTGGCCCTGCCGTCGGCACTGGCGACCGACCTGTGGACGGGCCGCAGGCGGGGGCCTCTGGCGCAAAGATTCAAACTGTTATGGGCGTTTGTGACGGGTCGTATCTGACGGGTGCAGGGTCTAAAAACCAAACCGTGATTTTGTCTTCACCGGTACCGGTGCGGGGGCCGGTTTCGGCGCATAGGCCTTCCAGCCTTTGGCGACCATTGCCTCAAAGCCCTTGCACTGCGGCAGAACCATGATCACGCCGGTTTTCGGCTTGGGGAAGGGGGCGGTCAGGCGCTTGTCAGGCTGGGCCGGATTGACGAATACCCAATCCGACGGCAGGCCATAGCCACGTTCGCCGCCATTGCGCACAGCCTGATAGGCGATCCGGGCCTCCATCTCGCTGACATTCCACTTGCGCATGGCGCGGTAGAAAATATCATCGGCTTCCTTGCGCTTGTTCGGTTCGCCAATGGCATAGAGCCAGTCGTGAATGATGGCGGCGCGGATGGTCGGGCCTTCGGTGCTGACGGCGAACTGACCGAACCACGGCACGGAAGCGAAATCGGTGCGGAACCATTTGGGCACGACGATGACCTGACCGGTGGCCTTGTCGCAATAAGGGAACTCGTCGTTCAGCGTAAACAGCTTGCGCCCGTTCTTGGTGACATCGAACAGCAATACCGGCTGTGGCGACAGCGAGGAGGGGATGACCGCCGGTGTGGCCGGAGGTGGCGGGGGCGGCGGGGTGGTCGCGCAACCGGCCACAAGGGTTGCGGCCGCAAGAGTAAACGCAGTCAGGGAACGGATCATGAGAGGGCCTGAAAAGAGATTTCGGCGTCGCTTATCGCCATAATCGGGCTTTTTTATGTGATGGGAATACCAATATCGGCGCGCAGACCGCCTTCAGGGCTTTGGTCAAGGCGCAGTTCGCCGCCATGTCCGCGCACCGTATCGCGGGCAATGGCCAGACCCAGACCGACGCCTTTTTTGTTCTGGTTGCGGGAATCATCGAGGCGCGAAAAGGGCGTCATGGCGTCCTCACGCTTTTCAGGGGCGATGCCGGGGCCGTCGTCATCGACATAGATATGCAGGGACTGCTTGCCGCCGGTCTTATGCTCGATCTCGGCGGAGACGCGGACGGCCTGCGCATAGTGAAAGCCGTTCAGCACCAGATTGGACAGGGCGCGCGACAGGGCCATTTCCCGCAGGGGCAGGGTCAGGTCTTCGGTCAGGGGCGTGAAGTCGGGCCGGTGACCGGCGCGCACGGCCCCGTCGATGACCGACTGTATCAGGTGGTTGACCGAAACCGGCTGCGGGCTTTCCTGCATCTCGCCACGGGCAAAGGCCAGATATTCGTCGATCATATAGGCCATTTCCGACACGTCCTGCTTCATGCGCGCCGTGGCCTCGTCCTGCGGGGCCATGGCCAGCTCCAGCTTGAGCCGCGTCAGGGGGGTGCGCAAGTCATGGCTGACCGAGGCCAGAAGGGTGGTGCGCTGATCGATGTGGCGCTGGATGCGCTCTTTCATCTTGATGAAGTTCCGGGCGGCGGCGCGCACTTCGGAGGCGCCATAGGGCTTGAAGTTCGGATCATCATCCCCGCGTCCGAAGCGTTCGGCGGCTTTTGACAGGCGTTCTATGGCCCGCACCTGATTGCGGATGAACAGGATGGCGATGCCGGTCAGAAGCAGGGTCGCACCGCCCATCCACAGAATGAAGATGTGGGCGCGGGTGGCAAAGGCGCGCTCGCGCGGGGCAATGATGCGCATCACGCCGCCATCCACGGCGACACGGATGTCCACCGATCCCTGATAGCGGGTCGTCTCATACCAGAACGGGTCATCGAGCTGGGCCTCAAGTGCGCCTTTCAGGGTATGATCAAGCGCGGTCCAGGCATTGCGGCGGCGGCTGTCGGGCAGGCCCCGATGCGGCTGATAGACAATGGATAACTGCATCGATTTTTGCGCGGCAGCGGCAATTCTGGCCATGTTTTCCGGCGTCGGATCGGTCTTATAACTATCGACCGCCCAACTGATGTCACCGACCAGCCCTTCGGACAGGCGCGCGGTCACGGTTTCCCAGTGCATGTCGAAAAACGCCCAGGTGACGGCAAACTGCATCAGGGTGATGGGCAGAATGATGATCAGCAGCGACCGTCCCCACAGGGTGCGGGGGAAACGGCGCTTGAGGGCCTGTTTGAAAAGACGAAAGCGCGCCTGCATGGGGATCAGTCGGGCGCCAGCATATAGCCCTTGCCGCGCACGGTTTGCAGATAGCGCGGGTTCTTGGGGTCCTGCTCGATCTTGCGGCGCAGGCGGGTGACCTGCACATCGACGGCGCGGCCGGTCGTATCGACGCTGTCCTTGGCCAGATCGAGACGATCCACCGGCACATTGGCACGTTCGGCAAGATATTTCAGAAGCTGGGCCTCGGCCTCGGTCAGACGCACCAGAGCGCCGTTCTTCGTCAGTTCGGCACGTTCGAGGTCAAAGGCGAAACTGCCCATATTGATCGATTTGGGCAGGGCCGGCTTGACGCCGGCGCGGCGCAGAATGGCCTCGATGCGCAGCAAAAGTTCCTGCGGTTCAAAGGGTTTGGACAGGTAATCGTCCGCCCCGATGCTCAGGCCCATGATACGGTCGTCAGGCAGGCCGCGCGCCGTCAGGATGAGGATCGGCACATTGGAATTGGAACGCACCCATTTCGACAGGGAAAATCCGTCCTCACCCGGCATCATGACATCGAGAATCAGCAGGTCGAAATCGAGCAGTTGCAACATGCGCCGCGCGGCATCGGCATGGGCGGCGACCGTTACGCGAAACCCTTGACGGCTGAGAAATTCCTTGAGCAGGTTGCGGATGCGGTCATCGTCATCCACCACCAGCAGGTGGCGGGTAGCGGCGTCATTGCTGGGGGAAGGGGCGCTCACGTCTTGTCCTCAGGGTTTGGGGCGGCGGTATTTTCCGCAGATTACAGGCCAGTTACCTGATTTGTCATCTGTAATTGTCGTGTTTTTGTCATGCGAAAGGAATAATGCGCAGGGTACGGAAAAGGACATAGCATTTTGAGGAAGCGGATATGGGGTCTTATGGCTGGCTGAATGTCCAGAGCCTGCTGGGCATGGGGGTCATTATCGCCCTGTGCTGGGGGTTGTCGGAAAACCGGCGGCAGTTTCCCTGGCGGCTGGTGCTGGGGGGCATAGCCGCACAGGTAGCGCTGGTGCTGGTTTTTTTCGCCTTTCCGCAGTCGAAATATCTGCTTGAGGGCATTAACGGGGCTGTCGATGCGCTCAATGCCGCCACCCTGACCGGTACGCAGTTCATTTTCGGCTATCTGGCGGGCGGGCCGCAGCCCTATGTGGTGGACAATCAGGGGGCCTTGTTCGTCTTCGCCTTTCAGGTTTTGCCGCTGATACTGGTCATTTCGGCCCTGTCGGCGCTGCTGTGGCACTGGAAGGTGCTGAAATGGATCATTCGCGGTTTTGGTTTCGTGTTTGAAAAGACCATGGGGCTGGGGGGCGCTTCGGCGCTGGCGGTGGCCTGTAACCTGTTTCTCGGGATGATCGAAAGCCCGATCGTCATTCGCGGTTATCTCGACAAACTGACGCGATCGGAATTGTTTCTGCTGATGACGGTGGGGCTGGCGACGGTGGCCGGTTCGACCATGGTGGCCTATGCCCTGATCCTCAGGGATAGCCTGCCCAATGCGGCGGGGCATGTGCTGGCGGCCTCGATCATCTCGGCACCTGCCGGTATCGTCCTGTCGCGCATCATGGTGCCGCAGCAAAAAGGCGAGGCGCTGGCGGCCATCGATTACAGCACCACCCTGACCTATGACGGCAGTATCGATGCCATTTCCAAAGGCACGCAGGACGGGCTGATGGTTGTGCTGAACATATCGGCCATTCTGATCGTGTTCGTGGCTCTGGTGGCGCTTTTGAACGGGTTTCTGGGACTTTTGCCGGATGTGGCCGGGGCGCCGCTCACGCTGGAGCGTATGCTGAGCGTGGTGTTTGCGCCTCTGGCCTGGCTGATGGGTATCGATTGGCATGAGGCGCAGACGGCGGGGTATGTGCTGGGGACCAAGCTGACGGTGACCGAGTTCATGGCCTTCATTACGCTGGGCCATATGCCTGCCGAGGCCCTGAGTGAGCGGTCGCGGATGATCCTGACCTATGCCATTTGCGGCTTTGCCAATATCGGTTCGGTCGGGATTACGGTGACGGGGCTGGGCATATTGATCCCCGAACGCCGCGACGAGGTGATGGGGCTGGTGTGGAAGGCCCTGTTCGCCGGTTTTCTCGCGACCTGTCTGTCGGCCAGTATAGTCGGGGCCATGCCCTCAGGCCTTTTTTAGAGACGGTTTTAAAAGGTTGTTTTCTGGTCTGCAAAGGTGCCTCGTAGAGGATTAAGCACCAGATTTGCGTGAACGCTTGATGATGCCGGAAAAGGCCATGATGGGCGTGTCCCTGGCGGTGATCTGGCCCCTGACAAAAATCGTCGATTGACCGGCGCGGACGACCTCGCCCGTGGCGATGATGATGTCGCCGGGATTGGCCGGAGCGACGAACTGCGCATCAAGCTGCATGGTCACTCCGCCGGAGGTCTTCTGTTCATCCATGGCGATGATGAACAGGGCCGTATCCGCCAGAGACAACAGGCATCCGCCGTGCATGATGCCGCCGCCGTTCAGGTGGCGCTGCTCGACCTTCAGGGCCACGCGCGTCTTGCCGTTTTCGTCGGGGAGATAATAAAAAGGGCCGATGAGGTTGACATAATCATCGTGAAACGGCGAAAGATACCATCCCTTGAAATCGCCGTCTTCGACCTGAACGGGGGCGGGTTGATCGGCCATGAATACTCCTGCTTAACACTACTGAAGGGCCGCCTATGTCGAACCCGGTCGAAGACCTGATTATCGATCTTCTGTCAAACCTGAAAAATAAGGACACGCTCGGCCCTAATCAAGTCGCCAAGGCGATAAATGCCGAATACTGGCGGCGTCAGTTGCCGCAGGTGCGCGCCGCCATCCAGTCACTGGAAAATGCCGGTCGTATCGAGGTGGTGCGCAAGGGCAAGGTCGTCCCCTTTGAAGGTATCAAGGGAATTTACCGTTTTCGTCTGGTGGACGAAGCGGAAAGCCAGACGCCGGAACCGGAGGCCTGATGCCTTCGGCCTATGCCGGTCTGACGGCCTATGCCTGTCTGGGGCTGGCCATAGTGGCCGAAGTGATTGCCACCTCGGCCCTGAAGGCTTCCGAGGGGTTTACACGCCCTGTGCCCGCTGTGATGACGGTCATAGGTTATGGCATAGCCTTCTGGATGCTGTCTGTGTGTCTCAAAACCATTCCGGTCGGCATTACCTATGCCCTGTGGTCAGGCATCGGCATCGTGCTGATTTCCATCGTCGGCTGGGTCGTTTTCCGTCAGCCGCTCGATGCGGCGGCCCTGACCGGTATGGGGCTGATACTGGCGGGGGTTGCCGTCATCAATCTGTTTTCCCGAACCGCCGGACAATAGGCGGCTTAGTGGCTGTGGGGCTTGCCAAATCTCTGCCGGACACCGAAAATGCCCGCCTTCGTCACCAGACAAAGGAAAACGATCATGAGTGTTTCGGATGACCTGCCGGTAAAGCCGGTTCATGCCGATGGTGTGGTGTTTTACATGCACCCGCATCCGCGTTCGCCTTTTTCCGAGGCGGTTCAGGTCGGGCCGGTGCTGTATCTGTCGGCGATGATCGGTCTGGATGCCAACGGGCAACTGGTGGACGGGTTCGAGGCGCAGGTACGCCAGATCATGCACAACAGTCAGGCCATTCTCGAACGCTACAGCCTGAGCCTTGAGCATGTCTTCAAGGCCACGGTCATGCTGACCGATATGGGTAAATGGAGCGCCTTTAACCGCGTCTATAAGCCCTATTTCCACCCGACGCGCCTGCCGGTGCGCACGGCCTTTGGCGTCAGCGGTCTGGCCTATGGGGCCGAGGTGGAGATCGAGTTTCAGGCGGCTATCCCGGGTAAATAGATACGCGAAACCCATCGGTTCTTTATTTTTGGCCGACTGTTTCGCCGAGAAGGATTATGCACCGCGCCCTAGAATGGCAGGGATTTTTTTGCTTGCGCATCGGCAAGGGTTTGCGATGCGTCACAGGATAAGGAAAAATTCCATGCTCAAGACACATATGCTTACGAAGCCGTTTCTGGTGCTGGCTTCCGGTGCGTTGCTGATCGGTGCATCTCCGGCCCTGTCGCAGGTCACCCATCCGTCGGGCGCAGCCTATGACGGCTATTGCTATCAGAAAAACAGTCAGGCCCGCACCAAGGGCACCGTGATCGGTGTCGCCGGTGGGGCGGTGCTGGGCAATGTCATTGCCGGTAAGGGTAACAAGACCGAAGGCACGGTACTGGGGGGGATTTTGGGCGGCATCATCGGTAATCAGGTCGCCAAGAACCGGCAGAACAAGGCGCCGGATGTTGAATGCCTGTACGGGCGTTATTACATTTTTGAAAACGGCTATTATGAGCCGGAACCGGCCCCCAGCGGCTATACGACAACCTATTTCTATCAAAGACCGGACAATGCGGCCTATTATGTGCGTCGCAATGGTTATGACTACGAATGGCGCGGCTACAACAATACGGCTCCGGCCTATGATAATGGTGGCCTGAGGCCCTACGGGCAGTAAGAGAAGGTTCTAAAGGATCGTTTTCTGGCCTGCAAAGACGTATCTTCTGCGCTTCCGATGCTCACATACATTAAATACGCTGCGCTTCGGTTCTCGCAGACACGCCTTTTCGTCACAGACTCCGACCCTTTTGCAACCGCCTCTGAAAAACTGTGCAAAGCCCTTATTCGTTCAGATACCGTTCAGGCAGGGTTCTGTAGTCTGGCCACATTACATGGATAATGTAAAAAAAGTGAGTGAAAGGACGAAGACCATGACCTTCGGATATAAACATATCGCCGCCGTGGCAGGCGCTGCGGCAATGGCCCTGAGTCTTATGGGCGCGGCTTCCGGCGCTCAGGCCCAGTCGCGCCGCTATGACGGTTTCTGCTACGAAAAGGTGCAGAACACCAAGACCAAGGGCACGGTGATCGGCGCGGCGGCCGGTGCGGCTCTGGGCAATGTCGCTGCCAGTGACGGACGCAAGACTGAAGGCACGATTCTGGGCGGCGTTCTGGGGGCCGTGGTCGGCAACCAGATCGGTGAGCATCAGAAGGAAAAGGCTAAGGCCGAATGCCTGAACGACCGTTATTATGTCTATGACGGGCGTTACTATACCCCGCCGCCGGCACCGGAAGGCTATCGCGTGACCTATTACGATCAGCGGCCGCATTACAACACCTACTATACCCATAAGAACGGTAAGGTGCGGGCATACAAGCCGAAACGCGGTCACCGCTAAGAGACGGTTTCAAAAGGTCGTTTTCTGGCCTGCAAAGACGTATCTTCTGCGCTTCCGATGCTCACGTACTATAGTACGCTGCGCTTCGGTTCTCGAAGACACGCCTTTTCGCCTCAGACTCCAACCTTTTGAAACAGTCTCTAAGAGACTGAAAACCGTCGGAAGCCCTGACTCCGGCGGTTTTTTGTATGAATACCTATTCATGCCTCAGGCGGCGGATTTCGGTTTGACCTTACCCGCCTGTCCGGCCCATCCTGCGTGAAACAAAGATATATGCAGGGATGATCCAGATGAAAAAAAGCCTTTTGCGGGCCATGACGGCCATGTGCGTGCTGATGGGGGCGGCCCAGATGGCGCAGGCGCAAACGATTACGCATACAGAGGCCCGCGAAACCCGTCTGCCCGAAGACGAGATCATCTATTTTGTCCTGACCGACCGCTTTTATAATGGCGACACCGGCAATGATCGCGGCGGGCTGAGTGGCGGACGCGAGGTGACGGGCTTCGATCCGACCTCCGACAGTTTCTATCATGGCGGCGACCTGAAGGGGCTGACGCAGAAACTCGACTATATTCAGGGACTGGGGGCGACGGCGCTGTGGATATCGCCGCCGTTCAAAAACCAGCCGGTCGTCGGGTCGGGCAAGGACATATATGCCGGTTATCACGGCTATTATATCAACGACTTCCTGACCATAGACCCGCATTTCGGCACCGGGGCCGATTTCAGGGCCTTTGTCGAAGCCGCCCACGCGCGCGGCCTGAAAGTCTATCTCGATATCGTCATCAACCATACGGGCGACATCATAAAGAATCGCGAATGTGCAGACCGTTATTGCGATTATCGTTCGACCGGTGACTATCCGGCGCCGGGGGCAGGTGAAAGCGCCTACACGCCCTTTGTCCCCAGGGGGCTGGAAAAGGCGAAAAATCCCGACTGGCTGAATGACCTCGGTAATTACCATAATCGCGGCGAAAGCACCTATGAGGGCGAAAGCTCGATCTATGGCGATTTTGCCGGTCTGGACGGGGTAAAAACGGAAAATCCCGAAGTCATCAAGGGCTTTATCGACATCTATAGCTACTGGATCGATGAATATAAGATCGACGGCTATCGCATCGATACGGCCCGCCACGTCAATCCCGAATTCTGGCAGATATTCATTCCGGCGATACAGGCCCGCGCCCGTGCCAATGGCATCGAAAACTTCCATATCTTCGGTGAGATCATGGACACGGATGTCGCCATTCAGGCGGCGCATACCCTGGTGGACGGCATGCCCAATGTCCTCGATTTCCCACTGGCCTATGCCATTCTGGATGTGGTGACGGGGCAGGCGGGTACGCAGAAACTGACGCAGATTTTCCGCTCGGATGTCGTCTATGCCGGTGGTACGCAGACGGCCCGCCGTCACGCCACCTTTACCGGCAATCACGATATGGGCCGCATCGCCTTTCTCATTCGGGACAAATTGCCGGAGATCAGCGATGCGGAACTGTTGCAGCGGGTGGAACTGGCCCATGCCCTGATGCTGTTTTCGCGCGGGGTGCCGGTGCTGTATTATGGTGATGAACAGGGCTTTGTCGGCGATGGCCATGATCGCGGGGCGCGCGAAGACATGATGCCGTCAAAGGTCGCCAGCTTTAACGATAACCGCCTGATCGGTAATGCCAAAACGACGGCGGATGACAATTTCGACAGCGGTACGGTGCTATATCAGACCTTTGCCCGCATGGCGCAGGTGCGCCTCAGCAGCGACGATCTGAGATATGGCGAAAGCGTGGTCAGGCTGCATACGGCGCAGGGGGCGGGTCTGCTGGCGGTGCAGCGCAAGCGCAAGGGGGCTAAAGGTGAGACTCTGGTGGTCTATAATACCGGCCTTGAGCCTGTGACGGCCAATGTGCCGGTCGAGGCGACCTCACGCCACTGGCGCAGTCTGTATGGGCAATGCGCCCTTGAAGTGCGTCAGACCGGCAGCCTGAGTGTCAGCGTACCGCCTTTGGGGGTGATTGTCTGTGAGAGTAAATAGTTTTTCCCCTCTCTCCCAAATGGGAGAGAGGGGATGTGCGGGGCTACTGAAGCCTGAGGGTGCCTGCGGTGCTGCCTGAGAAAAAGTCCCAGTTCACGGGCAGGATATCGCCTGAGGTATCGGCGGTTTCAGGGGCGGCACTGACGGCGGGGGCGGCCAGACCATTGACGAAGCGTTTGGTCAGGCGACCCGCGCCCCCGATAATCAGGGTGTTGTTCTGCCCGCCGGTAATGGCGCCGCTATTGTCCGCCGAAACGGTTTTGCCGCCGGAGCCGGTGAAATTATGCGGCGAAAAACCGGCCTGCATCGAGACGGTGGTGATCTTGTCGTCCCCTTTCAGGCTGTTCGCCAGCGCAGCGCCATAGGTGACCTTGCCCGCTTCGGCCGCCAGTGCCGGATAGAATTTCTGGTTGTCCGTCGCGGTGCAGTCCCAGGCGATGACATCCGTACCGGCGCGGGTATCGAAGGCGAATATGTCTGCGCACAGATTGTCACGGTTGCGCAGGGTGCCTTCGGTGGTAAAGGCCCAGTCCTGACCGGCTGACCCGTTGCAGGCCTCAAGTTTCAGCGGCTGACCTTTCTGACCATAGGACAGGCATTTGTCGCCCTGAACCAGCGCCCCCGATACGCCGCTCAGGAAGTGAAAGCCCTGATTGGGTTGACGGTCGCATGTGTCCACCGTGATCGTGCCGCGATTGGTCAGGGTGTTCAGGCAACGCCCCTGCGTATAGTAGCTGGCGACCACCGGCTGACCGGTGACGGTCAGTGGTTCGGCGGCGGCTGTTGCCGTCGGGGTGGCGCTGGTGATGCGGATGCGCGTGGCGAAAAAGGCCTGATTTTCCGTGCCGGTACAGTCCCAGCCTATGACCGGCGTACCGGCACCCTTTTGAAAATTAAGGATATCTGCGCATTGGCCGGAATCGCTCTGAAGCGTGCCATTGGCGTTGAACGTCCATTTCTGATCGTCGGAATCGGCACAGGCCCCGACCGTCAGCGGCTGACCGCGTGTCGTGGCCGCAAGACATTTATCGCCCTGACGCAACTGACCGGTTTCCTCATCATAGGTCAGGCCCTGAAGCGGGCCGGCATTGCATTTGTTGATGATGGCGCTGGCGTCACTTTCGCGCGCCTCGATGCAGTGGTCCCTGACGAATTTGGTGCCGACCGACAGGCGCGTATTGTCTGAGGTCTGGGCCTGGGCAATACCGGCAAACAGACTGAGGCACAGGCCCAGAAACAGGGCCGTAATCCACGGAAAACGGGGTAAAGCAGACATATATAGACTCCCTCCACCCCTCTGACGGGGGCTGATGAAGGGTTATATTGTCAGACATAATAAGGCTTGTCCAGAGGCTTCTTCAGGCGCATTTCAGCCGGTCGCGGCCTTCGGACTTGGCGCGGTAAAGGGCCTGATCGGCGGCGCTGTAGATGTCTTCGAGCGATTGCGACCTGTGCCACTGGGTAATGCCGCCCGACAGGGTATAGGCTATGCGCACATTGCCATTGACGAAGGGCCGCGTACGCACGGCCTGTTGCAGGCGTTGCAGCACCGAAAAGGCCTGTGTTTCGGTGGCGTTGCCCATGACCAGCAGAAACTCCTCACCGCCTATACGGCCCAGGGCATCGCGGTCGCGGATGATGTCGCGGGCGCAGGTGGCGAAATGTTGCAGCACGGCGTCGCCCGTATCGTGGCCGAAGCGGTCATTGATGGTCTTGAAGTGGTCGAGATCAAGCAGGGCGATACTCAGCGGGTCGCCGCTCAGGCGACTGGCTTCGATCAGACTGTCCAGACGCTTCATCATGCCGCCGCGATTGAGCATCCCCGTCAGGAAGTCCGTTTCGGCAGCGACCAGAGCGGCGTCGCGCGCATCGGTCAGGCTGAACTCCTTGTGCTTGACATGGGTAAAGTCGGTGACGTTCAGAAATACCCAGCCGTCGGCAAAGGTGGTTTCCGACGCCCACATCCAGCGGCCATCGAGGAAATCGATCTCAAAGCGGCGGTTGCCCTGACTGCGGCGCTTGGCATTGGCCTGACGGAGCCAGGCCTCGATATCCTCCGTGTCGATTTTCGGGCCGATGGCCTGATGAAAGCAGTTGCGGATGATGTCGGAAAAACTCAGGGAACCTTCGGGCGTGATATGATACAGTTCAAGGAAACTGCGCGAGGCATAATAGAGCCTGTCCTCAGGGGTAAACAGGGCCACGGCGTCACCGCTGGCCTTCAGGCCCTGCGACAGGCGGCGCAAAATTTCGGATTGGTCATTGGTATCGCAATAGGTTGTCATTACACATATACACTTAGCCGCCCAAATCCGATTTGGGACTCAGTCATTTTCATCTATAGCCCATCAGGCTTAGAAAGTCCTTACCGGTTGGGGTAAATGTAATCTTACCCGCCTGTTTTTACGAAACCATCTTGGCCAGTGCGCGCCGTTTCGGCTATAGAGCCTTTATGACCGACTCTAAATCAATTCAGGGCCGCACCGGCCCGTGGGAACTCGTTATCGGCCTTGAGATTCATGCTCAGGTGGCCTCGACCTCCAAGCTGTTTTCCGGCGCTGCCGTAGGGTTCGGCGCAGGGCCGAACGAACAGGTGAGCCTTGTGGACGCCGGTTTCCCCGGCATGTTGCCGGTGCTGAACCGCTATTGTGTCGAACAGGCGGTAAAGACCGGTCTGGGCCTCAGGGCGCAGATCAACACCCATTCGCGCTTTGACCGCAAAAACTATTTCTATCCCGACCTGCCGCAGGGCTATCAGATCAGCCAGTTGTTCTATCCCATCGTCGGTGAGGGCGAGGTGCTGATCGACCTGTCGGATGGCACGACCAAGCCGGTGCGCATCGAGCGTCTGCACCTTGAGCAGGACGCCGGTAAGTCGATCCACGACCTCGATCCCAATGCCACCTATGTCGATCTCAACCGCGCCGGTACGGCCCTGATGGAAATCGTCTCGAAGCCCGACATCCGTTCGGCCGAGGAGGCGGTGGCCTATTTCAAGAAGATCCGCACCATCCTTGTTTATCTCGGTACGTCTGACGGGGATATGGAAAAGGGCAATATGCGCGCCGACGTCAATGTCTCGGTATGCAGGCCTGGTGCCTATGAGCGTTTCCGCGAAACGGGCGATTTCAAACAACTGGGGACGCGCTGCGAAATCAAGAACGTCAATTCGTTCCGTTTCATGCAGCAGGCCATCGAATACGAAGCCCGCCGCCAGATCGAAATCATCGAGGACGGCGGCACTATCGATCAGGAAACGCGCCTGTTCGATTCGGTGAAGGTCGAAACCCGTTCGCTGCGTTCCAAGGAAGAAGCGCACGATTACCGCTATTTCCCTGACCCCGACCTGTTGCCGCTGGAGCTGGAACTGGCCTGGATCGAGGACATCAAAAAAAACCTGCCGGAACTGCCGGACGACAAGAAGCAGCGCTTCATCAGCCAGTATGGCCTGTCGGCCTATGACGCCGGTGTGCTGATTACCGAACAGGCGCGCGCCGACTATTACGAAGCGGCGGCCAAAGGCCGTGACGCCAAGCTGGTGGCCAACTGGGTGACCAACGAACTTCTGGCGCGTCTGACGAAGGACGGGCTTGAGATCGGGCAAAGCCCGCTGCCGCCTGAGCATATTGCCGGTCTGGTGGAACTGATTGAAACCAGTGTGATTTCCTCAAAGATCGCCAAGACGGTGTTTGAACATATGTGGGACGGCAAGGGCGCGATTGCGCCCGCTGAGATCGTCGAGAAACACGGCCTGAAGCAGGTGACCGATACCGGTGCCATCGAAAAGGCCGTCGATGAGATCATCGCCGCCAATCCCGACAAGGCCGCCGAAGTGGCGGGCAAGCCTCAGGCTATTGGCTGGTTCGTCGGACAGGTGATGCGTGCCACCGGCGGCAAGGCCAATCCGGCAGCGGTCAATGATATCCTCAAGGCGAAGCTGGGGCTTTAGGCTATGCAGCGCAGGCTTTTCACAACCGGTATGGTGGCGGCCCTGCTGACGCTTATCGGTTGCGGGCCGAAACCGGAACCGGCCCCTGCGCCGGTCAGGCCTGCGCCGCCCAGGCCGGTGGCCAAAAAGCCGGAACCGGAACCTGAACCCGAACTGCCGCCGGTCGATGTGCCGGACAGGGCGCGGGTCAGGCTTGAAACCAGTCTCGGCGATATTGTCGTCGAACTGAACGGCAAGGCGGCACCGATTACCACGGCCAATTTCCTCAGATATGTCGATGCCGGTAAGCTGGATGGGGCGACCTTCTGGCGGGCGATGAAGTCCTATAATGGCGGCTTCGTTCAGGCCTCGACTTCAGGCCACCGCTTTCCGCCGATTACCCATGAACCGACCAGCCAGACCGGTCTGTCACACACAGACGGCACCATATCCATGGCCCGTTATGCCGTGGGAACGGCGTCGCACGAATTTACCCTGTCGGTCGGGGACATGACCTATATGGACGCCGGACGCGATCCCGAAGGCGATAATCAGGGCTATGCTGCCTTTGGCAAGGTGGTCAGCGGCATGAGCGTGGTGCGTCGTATCCTCAATGGTAAAATCGCCAAAAGCACCGCTCCGGGTGGCTGGGACGGGCAGATGCTCGAAGAACCGGTGACGATTATATCCGGTCGCCGCGTAGAATAGCTCACCGCGCTTTCGCTCCCCTTATGTCTCCTGCGGACAAGCATATGTCCGCTTGATGCCGATCCGCCTATGATGAATGGCCACAGCGCTTTTGCGAAAAGTGTATGCCGCTTTTCGGGTTAAACAGCGCGTCAAAGTCATCAATATCTGCGGAGTTTAAGACATGGCCTATGTGCTTACCCTTCCCGACATGCCGCCGAAAACGCCCGAAGTCATCGGGGCAGCGGTCGCGGTGGCGTCCGCAGCCATCCTGCTGGTGCCGCTGATGCGGCGGTTTTGTCATGGCTTTTTACATGCGCCGGTGCGTCATAAAAAGTGCCTTCAGGAAGATAAGGCGCAGTGGGATCACCTGAGCAACAGCGATGTCGATGACATGGTGGAGGAAAGTTTCCCCGCCAGTGATCCGCCTGCCAACTATTGAGCGCCTGAATTATTGTTGCGGGGCAAGGTAACGGGATCGTGAGGCGATCGTGTGAAGAATCCTGAATTATCAGCCTTATAATAAGGAATGTTCAGAATTTGCCCTAAGGTCGGTCGCCGTATCTTTGCTGCGACTGCGCACAATCCTGTGGCCCCTGGTCGGATAGGGGCCATTATCTTGCGGGGAGACGATGAAGCCTAAGCCCGAATGTCTTGATTTAACGGAGATTGCTCTTTTTCTCGATCTGGATGGTACGCTGGCGCCGATCATGCCGCGACCGGATGATGTCAGGCCTGACCGGCGGCGCACGCGGTTGCTGAAAGATCTGCGCGCGCGGCTGAAAGGTCGTCTGGCGGTGGTGTCCGGTCGGGATATATCAACGATTGATTATATACTGGAGCAGTCAGTAATGGCGGTGGCGGGCGTACACGGTCTGCAACGCCGCACGGCTTTGGGCGAGCGTATGGACACGGTGGCGTCCGAAGCGCTCGATGCAGTGATTGATGCCTTCAGCGACCTGAGCGAACGCCATGCCGGTTTGCTGATAGAGGACAAGGGGTTGAGCGTGGCTATCCATTACCGCCATGCGCCCGATCTGAAGGACGAGGTGGTCGAACAGGCGCGCGCTCTGGCCGAGGCCAATGGCCTCAGCCTTCAGGCGGGGCACGCAGTGATCGAACTGCGTACCCCCGGCCCTGACAAGGGCGATGCCCTCAGAGCCTTTATGAGCGAGCCGCCCTTTATGGGATTTAAACCGGTGTTTGCCGGTGATGACCTGACCGATGAGGCGGGCTTTGTCGTCGTGCGTCAGGCGGGCGGCATGGGCGTCAGGGTTGGCGGTGGCCGCAGCGAGGCCGAATATGGCCTCAGCGATCCCGAAGCCGTGCTGAACTGGCTTGAGGAGAGTTTACCGTGCCTGACGTGACCCATGTTTCCGTATCGCCGCAGCCGACCGCGGCGGTACAGCAGCCTCCGCCGACGCACAGCCTGCACCTGTCGCCGATTGGCAACTGCATGGTGTCGGCTCTGGTCGATGCGCAGGGGCGCTGGGTCTGGGGCTGTGCGCCGCGGTTTGATTCCGATCCGGTTTTTTCGTCTCTGGTGTCGGGTGTGGCACCGGATGCAGAGGCGGCGACCGGCCTGTGGGCCATTGAGGTGGTCAATCAGGTGCGCTCACGGCAGGCCTATGCCCGCAACAGCGCCGTATTGCATACCTGGCTGACCGATGCCGACGGGGCAGAGGTGGAGATCATCGATTTCTGCCCGCGTTTCGAGCGCCTTGAGCGGCTGTACAGCCCCGTTTCGTGGTGTCGCATCGTCAAGCCGGTCAAGGGCACGCCGCGTATCCGTGTCCGCCTCAGGCCGGCGCGGGACTATGGGGCCGCATTGGCCGATACCACCTTCGGTTCCAACCATATCCGTTATCTGTGTCGTGATACGACCTTGCGTCTGGCGACCAATTGTCCGGTGTCGCATATCCTTGAGGGGCGTGATTTCCGCCTTGAGGAAGAACAGATTTTCTTCCTTGGGCCGGATGAGGGCTTTAGCGGCGATCTGCATTCGACCGTGCATCACATGCTGGAAAAGACCGACCGCCACTGGAAGGCATGGGTACGCGGTCTGGCCCTGCCGCTGGAATACCAGAGCGAGGTCATTCGCGCCGCCATTGGCCTGAAACTCTGCGTCTATGAGGAAACCGGCGCCATCATTGCCGCCATGACCACCTCGGTGCCCGAAGCGCCCCATTCGCAGCGGAACTGGGATTATCGCTATTGCTGGATCAGGGACGCCTATTATGTCGTGCAGGCCCTGACGCGGTTAGGGACGATGCAGACCCTTGAGAACTATCTCAAATATCTGCGCAATATCGTTGATCGTGCCGATAACGGAAAAATGCAACCGGTCTATGGCATTGGTTTCGAGACGGTTCTGAGCGAATCCGAAGCGCCGTTTCTCAAGGGCTATCGCGGCATGGGGCCGGTCAGAATCGGCAATCTGGCCTATATCCAGCATCAGCATGATGTCTATGGGCAGATCATCCTGTCGTCCGTTCATGCCTTTTTCGACCAGCGCCTGCTGCGCCCCGGCACGGTGGCCGATTTCGAGCAGCTTGAGGCGGTCGGTGACAAGGCCTTTGAGGTCTTCGATCAGCCCGATGCCGGTCTGTGGGAGTTCCGCACCTTCGCCAAGCCGCATACCTATAGCGCGGTGATGTGCTGGGCGGCGTGCGACCGCCTGTCCAATGCCGCTCAGGTGCTGGGCCTGCCGGATCGGGCGCGGCACTGGAAGGCCAGAGCCGACCATATCCGCAAAGTGATCGACAAACGCGCGCAGGTGAAATCTGACGATGGTACGGTGCGTTATTCCTCGGCCTTCGATGTCGATGAGGTCGATGCCAGCATCCTGCAACTGATCGACCTGCGTTATATTCCACCGGATGATCCGCGTTATCTGGCGACGCTGGCGGCGGTGGAAAAGGGCCTGAGACGCGGGCCGCACATGCTGCGCTATGCCTTGCCCGATGATTTCGGTGAGCCGGAAACGGCGTTTAATTTCTGCACCTTCTGGCTGATCGAGGCCCTGCACTATGCCGGTCGCAGCGATGAGGCGCGTGAGCTGTTCGAGGGGATGCTGAAAACCTGCACCCCCGCAGGCCTCCTGTCCGAAGACACGTCTTTCGAGGATGGCACCTTGTGGGGGAACTATCCGCAAACCTATTCCCTGGTCGGCATCATCAATTGCGCCGTCCTTCTCAGTCGTCCGTGGAAGGATATTCGATGAGCCGTCTGATCGTCATTTCAAACCGTGTCAGTGCGCCTTCGGACGCCGCCGGAGCCTCGGTCGGCGGTCTGGCCATGGCCCTCAGTGCCGCCCTGCGCGAAGGTAATGGCATGTGGTTCGGCTGGAGCGGCGAGGTGGCCGAAACTTCGCATCAGATATCAGTGCAGCGCGTGGGCGGGGTGACGGTGGCCCTGACCCATCTTGATGAACAGGACGTGCAGGAATATTATAACGGCTATGCCAACAAGACCCTGTGGCCGCTGTTCCATTACCGGCCCGATCTGGTCAGTTTCGAGCGCTCCTTCGACGAAGGCTATGCCCGCGTCAATCAGCGCTTTGCCGAAGGGGTCTTTCCGCTTCTGGTCAAGGATGACCTGATCTGGGTGCAGGACTATCATCTGATCCCGCTGGCCGCGAAACTGCGCGAGCAGGGGGTAAAGAACCGTATCGGCTTCTTTCTGCATATTCCCTGGCCTGCCATGCGCATACTGATGACCCTGCCCAAGCATCTGGAGCTGGTCAGGGCCTTGTTCGACTATGATCTGGTGGGCTTCCAGACCGAGGACAGCCTGAGCGCCTTCAGTGAATATGTGCTTCAGCACGCTGGCGGTGAGGATCTCGGTAACGGTTGCCTGCGCGCTTTCGGTAAGGAGATTCGCGTCGGAGCCTATCCCATCGGCATAGATGCGAAGGAATTTGTCGCCGCCAGCCAGACCGATACGGCCCGCCGCTATTTCGAGCGGATGCGCCTGTCCCAGACTGAGCGCAAGATGATCGTCGGGGTCGAGCGGCTTGATTATTCAAAGGGCCTTGAGGAGCGCTTTGTCGCATATGACCAGTTCCTGCGCGATTTCCCGCAATACCAGAACAATGTCTTTCTGCTGCAAATCGCCACCCCTTCGCGTGAGGAGGTCGATGCCTATCAGGACATAAGAAGCCGTCTCGACAGCCTGTCGGGGCATATCAACGGCGAACATGCCGAAATCGACTGGGTGCCGTTGCGCTATGTCAACCGTTCCTACCGCCGTGATGAGCTGGCGGGGATTTACCGCGCCGCGCATGTCGGGCTGGTGACGCCTTTGCGTGACGGGATGAATCTGGTGGCCAAGGAATATATCGCCGCGCAGGACCCGGCTGATCCGGGGGTTCTGGTGCTGTCGCAATTTGCCGGTGCGGCGGAACAGATGACGGACGCCCTGATCGTCAATCCGTTCGACCGCGAAGCCATGTCAGAAGCCATCAACGAAGCTCTGTCCATGCCGCTGAAGGAGCGCATCCGACGCTATGAAGCCCTGATGCACGGGGTGATGCAGGACGATGTGGTCAACTGGCGCGAAGCCTTTGTTCGCGACCTGACAGGGGAAGCCTGATCCTTCTCCTTACCAGGCGCCGATTTTTTCGTCCTGTTTGTGGTGGTCTTCTTCGGCCAGCAGACGCACGGCTTCTAGGGCGGCCTGACAGCCCATGCCCGCTGCCGTGACTGCCTGACGATAGACATCATCGGTCACATCACCGGCCGCGAACACGCCGCGAATGGCGGTTTTCGGCGTACCGGCTTCGACCTTGATATAGCCGCCGCCATTGAACTCAAGCTGACCGGCAAACAGTTGCGAGGCCGGGGCATGGCCAATGGCGATAAATACGCCATCGACATCGAGCGTGGTCAGTTCACCCGTATTGACATTTTTCAGGCGCACACCGGTGACCCCCAGCGGGTCGGTTTCGCCAAGAATCTCATCAATGGCGGCATTCCATACCGGCACGATCCTGGGTTCGGCCAGCATCCGTTCGGCGAGAATCTTCTCAGAGCGCACGGCGTCGCGGCGGTGGATCAGATAGACCTTGGAAGCGAACTTCGTGAGGAACAGGGCTTCTTCGACGGCCGTATTGCCGCCGCCGACCACGGCCACGGCCTTGTTGCGGTAGAAGAACCCGTCGCAGGTGGCACAGGCCGACACACCGAAACCCTGAAAGGTCTTTTCCGATTCAAGGCCGAGCCACTTGGCCTGAGCGCCGGTCGAGATGATGACGGTTTCCGCCAGAAACTGCTGGCCGCTGTCGGTTTCCAGCAGGAAGGGACGGCGCGTCAGATCGGCCTTGACGACAATATCGTGGATGATTTCCGCGCCGACATGCTCGGCCTGAGCCTGCATCTGCTCCATCAGCCACGGGCCCTGAATGACGTCGGCAAAGCCGGGGTAGTTTTCCACGTCGGTGGTGATGGTCAGCTGCCCGCCGGTCTGGGGGCCGGTAAAGACCACCGGATTGAGCAGGCCCCGTGCCGCATAGATGGCCGCCGTCCAGCCTGCGGGGCCGGAACCGATAATGGCGCAACGAAGGGGGCGGGGAGTGGTCATGGGGAAACAGCCGATTCTCAGAGGATAACAGACCCCCTAGATAATGAGCCGCAAGGCACTTGTCACCCCCTGCAAGCCGCAGAGGTGTTATCTTCAAACCACGCGATCAGGATATTTTTCAGCAAAGCGGCGCAGAACCTCGGTGGCGGCACGATTGGTTTCTTCAAGCGGACTATAGGCCCATTGGCGCAGTTCGCCGGAAAACGGGCGGGAGGCGCCGTAATCCTGCAAATCCTTGTGAAACAGATCGAACTTGTGGCCTGCACCACGGCGGTCGGTTTCGAGAATATGCACGGGCTTGCCTGTCGCGGCGGCTTCGGTGGCCATATTGACCGAATCCTCGGTCACCAGAATATGGTCGGCGGCCTGAAGAAAGGCGAAATAGGGGTTTGGCCCTTCACCGTCATATATCAGGCCCCTGAGATCTTTTAAGGCTTCGGTCAGCAGGGTGCGCGCCGCGTCGGGGGTGCGGCGTGAGACACTGAGCAGCAGGGTGGCATTGGCGCGTTTGACCGCCGTTTTTATCTGTCTGGCCAGAGTTTCGGCCCGTTCGGGGCTGATGGTGCGGGTTTTGGACTTGCCGCCGATCAGTACTGTGACATAGGGGCCGCCAAGGGCTGCGATTGTGTCGCTGAAAGCGGCGGCTTCTGCCCTGAGGCGCGCCGGCGTCACGCGGTGGGTCGAGCCATGCAGGGACAGGACATTAGCGCCGCTGACCTGATCGTGCTTCGGGGCGATCACCAGATCAAAGGGCGTCAGTGTGGTGCGCGGATTTTGCAATTGCACCACGAAGGTCTTGTTATGTGAGCGCTTTTTCAGGCGCAGACTGTGGGGCAGGGTGGCGCGTCCGGCAGCGATCCAGATGTCGGGATAGGGCGGGCCGATGGGGTCTGAATCGCGTTTCAGCATATGGTCAGGCCACAGTTTCAGCGCCGTCGGCAGGGCGTCGAACATCCGGCGATAACGGATATGGCGGACAATGATCTGGGCCGGAACCTGCGCGGCAATGGCTTCGGCCAGCCCCAGCACCTGATTGTGGATACCGGCGCGCCCGTCCGACACCGCCCAGATCGTCAACTGTCCGAGCGGCGGTATGGTCAGGGAGTCCGGCGTAACAGGCGGTGCAATCATCACAGGCTCACCCCTTTGTGTCGGGACAGCGGATCGGCGTCAGAAGACGGTGGCCCCTCACCCCGCAGGAGAGAGGGGGGAAAGGGGTCAGATCCACTCGACCTTGAGAATTTCGTAGGCCTTGACGCCGCCGGGGGTAATGACTTCGACGACATCGCCGACTTCCTTACCGATCATGGCGCGCGACAGGGGCGAAGACAGGGAGATGCGGCCCGATTTCACATCGGCTTCGTGTTCGCCGACGACCTGATAACGG
>Ga0222423_1000438_pt1 | contig 29668 bp, 25 predicted proteins | sample 3A0metagenome_FD_182472 | JGI IMG/M metagenome (GOLD analysis project Ga0222423, IMG submission 182472) | Enriched microbial communities from leaf-cutter ant dump, University of Wisconsin, Madison, United States - 3A0 (version 2) | ecosystem: Environmental > Terrestrial > Nest > Insects nest >...
ACGTGGTACCTCTCGCTGCCGGCCACCCCCTCCAGGGCGGCCTGCACCGGCTCGGCCTTGCCGATTCCGGTCAGGTGCAGCACCTGCACCCCGGCGGCCAGAAGGTCCGCCGCGGCGCCGGCGGCCGCCGCGTTGATGCTCGCGGCGCCGCTCGAGCCGCCGGTGACGACGAGCGTCGGCAGCGCCGGGTCCAGGCCCAGCTCCGTGGCCCCCGCCGCCCGGGCCGCGTCGGCGTCGCGCGCGCGATCAGCGACGAGGTCCGCGATCGGGGCCCGCAGCGGCAGGCCCGTCAGCTGGGCCCCCCGCAGCTTCGTCCCCTCGAACGTCACGGCCACGGCGGCGGCCCACCGGGCACCCAGGCGGTTGGCCAGCCCGGGGCGGGCGTTCTGCTCGTGGATGACGACGGGGATGCGGCGCTTGCGGGCGGCGAGGTAGGCGGGCGTCGAGACGTAGCCGCCGAAGCCGACGACGACGCGCGCGCCGGACTCGTCGATCGCCGTGCCCGCCGCGCGGACGGCTGCACGCAGGTTGGCGGGCAGGCGCACCAGGTCGGCGGACGGCCGGCGAGGCAGCGGGACGCGCGGGACCGGGGCGAGCGGCAGCCCGTGCTCCGGCACCAGCCGCGCCTCGAGACCCTGGGTCGTGCCGAGCACGGTGAGGACCGTCGACGGGTCGCGGCGGCGCAGCTCGTCGGCCACCGCCAGCAACGGGTTGACGTGCCCCGCCGTACCGCCGCCGGCCAGCAGGACCGAACGCGCGTCAGCCACGGGCCCGTCCGATCACGGCGAGCGAGCGCCGCACCACTCCGGGCCGCGCGGCGAGCGCCTCGGCAGCGCCGGGCTCGCTGCGGGCGAAGGAGATGACCACGCCGAGCGCGGCCATCGTCATGATCAGGGCCGAACCGCCGGCCGAGACGAGGGGCAAGGGAACTCCGATGACGGGGGCGAGGCCGATCACGACCGCGACGTTGAGCAGCGCCTGCCCGATGATCCAGCACAGGATCGCTCCCGTCGTGATCTGCACGAACGGGTCCGGGTGACGACGGATGACACGGATCATGGCGAAGGCCAGCAGGCCGAACAGCCCGAGCACGATGAGCGTGCCGACCAGACCCAGCTCCTCGCCGAGGATCGCGAAGATGAAGTCGTTGTGGGCCGCGGGCAGGTAGGACCACTTCTCGCGACTCTGGCCCAGGCCCAGGCCGCCGATCCCGCCGCTGGCCAGTCCCCAGCCGCCGTGCAGCGTCTGGTAGCACGCGCCCGAGTTGCTGCACGTCGAGCTGTCGAGCCAGCTGTCGATGCGGTGCATGCGGTTGGTGCTGGTGAGCGCCAGCACGGCTGCGGCGCCGACGCCCGCGGCGCCGGCCACCGCGAACATCTTGAGCGGCACGCCCGCGACGAACAACGCACCGAAGACCAGCAGGATCATGACCATTGCGGTGCCGAGATCGTGCCCGAGCAGGACCAGCCCGATCGCACCCGCGGCCACGATCACGGCCGGGACGAAGACGTGCTGCCAGCGCTGCAGCAGCGCCTGCTTACGGGCGAGCACCACCCCGAGCCAGACGGCGAGCGCGAGCTTGAGCGCCTCCGACGGCTGCGCGGAGAACGAGCCGAGGTAGATCCAGCCGGTGTTGCCACCGGTGGACCGGCCCAGGGGGGTGAAGACCAGGAGCTGGAAGAGCACGCCGGCACCGAGCGCGGGCCACGCGACCGCCTTGAGCACCCGCACCGGCAGGCGCATCAGCACGAAGAAGATCGGCAACCCGATGAGCGCGAACTGCGCCTGGTTGAAGAACACCGCGTACGGCGAGTGGCCCTCGTCGAGCGACTCGACGCTCGAGCTGGACAGCACCATGACCAGCCCGATGACGAGCAGCAGCGCCGTCGCACCGAGCAGCACGTAGTAGCTGGTGACGGCGCTGTTCCACTGGCCGAGCCGCGACCGCGGACGCTCCTGCGCAGCGGGTACCTCGCGCGGGGTGGTCGCCGTCATCCGAGCGCCCGCACCGCGGCGCCGAACTCGCTCCCTCGCGCCGCGTACGACGCGAACTGGTCCATGGACGCGCACGCAGGCGCGAGCAGGACGGTGGGAGCGGGCGTGGAGCCCGACGCGCGCGCGGCGAGGCGCTGAGCCTCCTGCACGGCACGGGTCATCACCGTGCCAGTCTCACCGGCGTCGACCTCGACGACCGGCACATCCGGCGCGTGTCGGGCCAGCGCATCACGCAAAGGCTCCCGATCCACCCCGATCAGGACGACGGCGGCCAACCGGTCACGCCGAGCGACCACGAGGTCGTCGAACCGCGCACCCTTCGCCAACCCACCGGCGATCCACACCACCGACCCCGGCTCGAACGCCCCCAGGGAGGCCGCAGCGGCGTGCGCGTTGGTGGCCTTGGAGTCGTCGACCCACGCGACACCGTCGCGCACGGCCACGGTCTCGATCCGGTGCGCGCCCGGTGCGAAAGACCGCAGCCCGTCGCGCACGGCGGCAGGCTCCACGCCGTGCGCGAGCGCCAGCGACGCGGCGGCCAGGGCGTCCGCGATCACGTGCCGCGGGACCGTGCCGTCGGGACCGGCGAGCTGCGCCAGGTCCGCGAGCGTGCCGAGCTCGGCGGCGTGCGTGTGCCGCAGCCGCGCGAACCCGCGGTCCACCAGCACGTCCTCGACCAGGCCGACCTGCCCGACGAGCGGCGTGCCGGTCGTGAACCCGACCGCCACGGCGCCGTCGACGACGTCGGCCTCCTCGACCAGGTGCATGGTGCGCTCGTCGGCCACGTTGTAGACGCACGCGACCTGCGCGCGCTGGTAGATGCGGCCCTTGTCGGCCGCGTAGGCATCGAGGTCGCCGTGCCAGTCCAGGTGGTCGGCGGCGATGTTCAGCACGGCGGCCGCCTGCGCGGACATGGAGTGCGTGAAGTGGAGCTGGAAGCTGGACAGCTCGACGGCGAGCACGTCGTACGCCGGATCCGAGGCCGCCAGGACGACGGGCGTGCCCACGTTGCCGACGGCAGCCGACGTCCGGCCCGCGGCCTGGAGGATCGCGTCGAGCATGCCGACGGTCGTCGTCTTGCCGTTCGTCCCCGTGACGGCGAGCCACGGCGCGGGGCCGTCGGCGCGCGGTGCGCGCAGCCGCCACGCGAGCTCGACCTCCGACCACACGGGCACGTCGCGCGCGAGCGCGGCGGCGATCAGCGGGTGGTGCGGCGCCAGGCCGGGCGACGCGACGACGAGGTCGGCGCGCTCCAGCCCGCTGCCCGCCAGGTAGTCGGCCGACGAGACCACGTCGTCCGCCGCGTCGTCCACCGGCACGACGCGCGCGCCGACCGACGCGAGCACGTCCGCCGCCGCACGCCCGGACACGCCGAGCCCCGCGACGACGACGCGCGCGCCGTCCAGTTGGAGAGCCACCTAGCCGGACACCCACTCGGCGTAGAAGATGCCGATCCCGAGCGCGACGAACAGGCCGGCGATGATCCAGAACCGGATGACGATGGTGACCTCGCCCCAGCCCTGGAGCTCGAAGTGGTGGTGCAGCGGCGCCATCTTGAACACGCGTCTGCCGGTCAGCTTGAAGAAGCCGATCTGGATGACGTCCGAGAGCACCTCGAGGACGAACAGGCCACCGATGATCGCCGCGAGGATCTCGGTCCGCGTCAGGATCGACAGACCGGCGAGCGCACCACCGAGGGCCAGCGAGCCGGTGTCGCCCATGAAGATCTTGGCCGGGCTCGCGTTCCACCACAGGAACCCGAAGCACGCACCCGTGATCGAGGCGGCGACGACGGCGAGCGCGAGCGGGTCGCGCGTCTCGTAGCAGCTGGGGCCGGCGGTGGCCAGGAACTGGCAGGACTGGTTGAACTGCCAGACGCCGACGACGACGAACGAGCCGAACACGATGAGCGACGTGCCCGTCGCGAGGCCGTCGAGGCCGTCGGTGAGGTTGACCGCGTTGGACCACGCCGTGATGAGGAAGTTGGCCCAGACCACGAACAGGATCAGACCGATCGTCGCTCCGGCGAACGCCAGGTCCAGCTTGGTGTCACGGATGAACGAGATGTGGGTGGAGGCGGGCGTGCGGAACTGCGAGTTGGGGAACTGCAGCGCGGCGACGGCGAACGTGACGCCGACCAGCCCCTGCCCGACGAACTTCCACCGCGCCTTGAGGCCCAGGCTGCGCTGCCGCGAGATCTTGATGTAGTCGTCGAGGAACCCGACCAGGCCCAGGCCGGTCATGAGGAACAGGACGAGCACCTCGGACGCGCTCGGCGCCGTGCCGGTGACCAGCAGCGCCCCGGCCCACCCGATCAGCGTGGCGCCGATGATGACGACGCCACCCATCGTGGGGGTGCCGCGCTTGGTGAAGTGCGCGGTGGGCCCGTCCTGGCGGATGAACTGGCCGTACTGCTTGCGGACCAGGAGCCGGATGAACAGCGGCGTCGCGAGCAGCGCGACCAGCATCGAGACGAAGCCCGCGATCAGGACGGCCTTCACGCGGCGTCACCCCCCGCGACCAGCAGGTCGCCGAGGCGCCACAGCCCCGAGCCGTACGACGACTTCACGAGCACGACGTCGCCAGGACGCAGCTCCTGCTCCAGGAAACGGGTAGCCGCGTCCAGGTCGTCGGCCAGCAGGACCTCGTCCCCCCAGCTCCCCTCCCGGTTGGCGCCGTCGCGGATGCCCCGCGCGCCCTCGCCCACCACGAGCGTCAGCCCGATGTTGAGCCGGACCACGAGCGTGCCGAGCGCGTCGTGCGCCTCGCGCGAGCCCTCCCCCAGCTCGAGCATCTCGCCGAGCACGGCGACGGAGCGGCGGTCGCGCCCTGCGACCACGGCGAGCGCCTTGAGGGCGGCGCGCATGGAGTCCGGGTTCGCGTTGTAGGAGTCGTCGATGATCGTGATGCCGTCGGGCCGGTCGACGACGTGCATGCGGTGCGGGCTCAGCGCGTCGGCGGCGCTCAGGCCCGCGGCCACGTCGTCGAGCGTGAGGCCGACCGCCAGGCCGGCGGCCGCCGCGGCGAGCGCGTTGTGGACGTGGTGCTCCCCGACGAGCCGCAGCTCGACCGGCGCGCTGCCGTCCGCCGTGACGATCGTGAAGCGGGCCCGGCCGGCGCGGTCGACGACCACGTCGGCGGCGCGCACGTCGCTCGCGGGTGCGTTGCCGAACGTCACGACGTCGCCGGGTGCGAGCGGAGCCATCGCCGCGACGCGCTGGTCGTCGGCGTTGAGCACGGCGACGCCGTCCGGCAGCAGGCCCTGCACGATCTCGGACTTGGCCGTCGCGACCGCCTCGATCCCGCCGAACCCACCCAGGTGCGCCTGCCCGACGACGAGCACGACCGCCACGTCGGGCGGCGCGACGTCCGTCAGGTAGGTCAGGTGCCCCGGGCCGCTCGCACCCATCTCGAGGACGAGGTAGCGCGTGGTCTCGTCGGCGCGCAGGACGGTCAGCGGCAGGCCGATCTCGTTGTTGAACGACCGCACGGGCGCGATCGTCGGGCCCGCGGCGCCACAGAGCTGCGCCATCAGGTCCTTCGTCGTCGTTTTCCCGACCGAGCCGGTGATCCCGACGACCTTGAGCTCCGAACCGCCGGGCTCCAGGGCCGCCTCGCGCAGCCGGACCAGCACCTCGCGCGCCAGGTCTCCGAGCGCGCGCTCCACGTCGTCGACCAGCACGGCCGGCAGGTCGCCGTCGGGGCCCGCGACAGGACGCGCGGCCAGGACCAGCGCGGCACCCGCGGCGACCGCGGTCGCGGCGTAGTCGTGCCCGTCGACGTGCTCACCCGGCAGCGCGACGAACAGGCCGCCCGTCTCGACCTCGCGAGAGTCCGTGACGACGGCACCGTGCACCAGCGCGGCGGCGTCCACCGCGTGCAGGCGCCCGCCGGTCGCGGCCGCGATCTCGGCCGCCGTCAGCGCGATCACGCGTGGTTCTCCGCAGCCTCGGCGTCGCGGGCCGCGCGGGTCCGCTGCGCGAACGCGCTGCGCAGCACGTCACGGTCGTTGTACCGGTGGAACACGCCGGCGATCTCCTGTGTGGGTTCGTGCCCCTTGCCCGTGATGATCACGGTGTCCGGCTCGTCGGCCAGGGCGAGGGCGTCGTGGATGGCCTGCGTGCGGCTGGTCGTCGCCTCGTGCACGTCGGTCAGGTCGGGCCGCACCGCGCGGACCCCGTCAAGGATGGCGGACCGGATGCTCTGCGGCTCCTCGGAGCGGGGGTTCTCGTCGGTGACGACGATCACGTCCGCGAGCCGCGCGGCGATCTCCCCCATGATGGGCCGCTTGCCCTGGTCACGGTCGCCGTCCGAGCCGAACACCAGGACCAGGCGCCCGGGCGTGATGGGGCGGACCGCCTCGAGCGCGAGCACGAGCGCGTCCGGGGTGTGCGCGTAGTCGACGAGCGCGAGCGGCAGGCCGTCGCCCCGCTCGATGACGCGCTCCATGCGACCGGGCACGGCACCGGCGGTGCCGACGGCCTCGATCGCGGCCGCCAGCGGCACCCCGGCGGCGTGCGCGACGACGACGGCGAGCGCCGCGTTGGAGACGTTGACGAGACCGGGCAGCGGGCTGGCCGCCTCGTGCTGCGTCCCGTCCGGCGCGCGCAGCGTGAACGTCGACCCGACGCCGTCGAGCCCGATGTCCGCGGCGACGACCGCCCAGTCGGCGTCGTCGGCCTCGGGCGCCCCGACGTGCGTGGCGACCGACTCGACCGGGATCTGCGCCTCGCGGGCGAGCCGGCGGCCCCACTCGTCGTCGACCACGACCACCCCGCGCCGCGCCTGCCCGGGCGCGAAGAGCCGGGCCTTGTCCCGGAAGTAGCCCTCCATGTCGCCGTGGAAGTCCAGGTGGTCGCGCTGCAGGTTGGTGAACGCCGCCACGTCGAACTCGAGCCCGTGCACGCGGCCCAGCGCGAGCGCGTGCGAGGAGACCTCCGTGACCATCGCGGTGGCGCCCCGCTCGAGCGCGAGCGCCAGGATCGCCTGCAGCACGGGCGCCTCGACGGTGGTGCGCGGGCTCTCGATGCCCACGTCGCCGATCCGCAGCTCGACCGTGCCCATCACGGCTGTCAGCCGGTGGGCGGCGCGCAGCGCGGCGTCGACGAAGTACGTGGTGGTCGTCTTGCCGTTGGTGCCCGTGATGCCGACGGTCGTCAGGCGGTCCCCCGGCGTGCCGTGCACGTGCGCCGCGAGCGGACCCGCCAGGGCACGGGGGTCGCTCGAGACGAGCACGGGGACGGTGAGGCCCGCCAGCAGCTCGGCCCCCGCCTCGTCCGTGACGACGGCGACGGCACCCGCGGCGACGGCCTGGGGGGCGTAGGTCGCGCCGTGCACACGCAGACCGGGCACGGCGACGAAGAGGTCGCCCGGCTCGGCGTCGGTGCTGGCGACGGTGACTCCGGTGACGCGGACGGACGCCAGCTCCCGCGGCGCACCCGTGACCAGGTCGAACGCTGCGGCGAGATCGGCGAGACCGTGGTCCGCGGGATGCGTCGGGCGCATCCGGGCGGGTGAGGTCATGGGGAGAATCTACCCCGGTGCCGGACTCCGCCCTCGCATCCGCGGGGCGTCACCACGTCGTCGGGAACGGGTCGGCCTTGGCCCCGGAGGGTGCGACGCCCAGCTCGCCCAGGGTGTACGCGGCCACGTCCTTGAAGACCGGCGCGGCCACGTCGCCGCCGTAGATCGACGACTTCGGGTTGTGCAGGATGACGCTGACCACGATCCGAGGGTTGTCCGCGGGCACCGCGCCGATGAACGAGGCCGTGATGCCCTGCTTGCCGTTGAGCCAGTTCTGCGCGGTGCCGGTCTTGCCGGCCACGACGTAGCCGGGGATCGCGGCGGTCTTGGCCGTCCCGCCGTCCTCGGTGACGCTCTCCATCATCCGCAGCACGGTGTCGGCCGTCTTCTTGCTGACCACGCGGGTGGACGGCTTCGCCGTGGCCGCCGTGTACGTCCCGTCCGGGTCCGTCCAGCCGGCGATGATGTGCGGCTCGACCTGCACGCCGTGGTTGGCGACCGTGGCGAACACCTGGGTCACCTGCAGCGCGTTGACGGCGACGGCCTGGCCGAAGAGCACCGCGTACTTGGACCGCCCGTCCCGGTCGGAGAACAGGCCGGGCGACTCGCCGGGCAGCTCGATGCCCGTCTTGCTGCCGAAGCCGAAACGTTTGAGGTAGTCGTAGCGCTGGTCGGTGGTCAGGTGCTGGCCGATCATCACGGTGCCGGCGTTCGACGACTGGGCCAGGATGCCGGTCGTCGTCAGCTTGAGCGTCGCGTGCTCGTGCGAGTCGTGGAACGGCTGACCGTTGGAGGTCTTGTACGTGTACGGGACCTTGAACTCGGACGTCGGCGTGACGAGCCCCTCCTCGAGTGCGGCCGCCATCGTGATCACCTTGCCCGTGGAGCCCGGCTCGAAGACGTTGGAGACCGACGGGGCGAGCGAACCGCCCTTGGAGTCGCCGGGGTTGTTGGGGTCGCGGCTGCCCGAGTCGGCGAGCGCGAGGATCGCGGACGTGCCGACCTCCTCGACAACCACCGTGCCCGACGCCGCCCCGGTCTTCTTGATCGCGTCGGCGAGCGCGGCCTCCGCGCGGTACTGGATGTCGCTGTCGATCGTCAGGCGCACCGAGCTGCCGGACTTCGCGGGCGTGTCCTGGCTGTAGCCGCCCGGCACGGCCTGGCCGTTCGCGCCGCCCTCGTAGACCTCCTCGCCGGGGGTGCCCTTGAGCTTGTCGTCGAGCGACGCCTCCAGGCCCTCCAGCCCGGCGCCGGCGGAGTTGACGAAGCCGATGACGTTGCCCGCGAGCGCGCCGTTCGGGTAGGTGCGGTCCGCGACGACGTCGACGTTGATCCCCGGCAGCTTGAGCGCGCGGATCTCGCGGGCGACCTGCGGCAGGACGCCCTTCTTGAGGACCTTGAAACCGCGGTCGCCGACCAGCAGACCACCGAGCTCGGGCTTGTCCATGTCGAGCAGCGGCGCGAGCAGCGTCGCGACGCCCTCGACCCCCTTCGGCACGTCGGCCGTGCCCAGGTACGTCCCGACGAGCTTCTGGTTCACCGAGATCTCGTACCGCTCGACCGAGGTGGCCAGCGCGACGCCCTTCGCGTCCGTGATCTGCCCGCGCGTCCCGAGCTGCGTCACGTCGATCAGCCGGGCCTCGCGCGCCTTCGCGGCGATCGTCGGGCCGTTCACCACCTGGATCTTGACCAGCTGGACGGCGAACAGCACGAGCACCGCGACGATCGCGATCGTCAGGAACAGCATCCGGCCGCGCGACCCGGACCGCGCCGGCGCGACGGCGACCCGGCCGGGGATGACGCGCGAGGCGGCGGGGGCGGCGGCGCGGGAGCGCTGCTGCGGGACGGACGTGCGCGGCCGCTGGACGGTGGGCGCGCTCACTTGGACGCCTTGGGTGCCACCTGCACGCTCCCGTCGGAGAGCCGCACCCAGCCGGTCCCCGCGGCGGGCACCATGCCGAGCTTCGACGCCGCCTTGGCGAGCGCCTGCGGCGACGACTTCTGGTCCAGGGTCGCGGCCAGGTCCTTCTGGTCCTGGTCGAGCCGGCTCAGCTGGTTGACCAGGTCGTGCCGCGCGTAGGCCGCCTGCGCCATCTGCGTGTTGAGCAGCAGCGCGGACAGCAGCGCGACCGCCAGGATCCCCATGCAGACCAGGACGAACGGCACGCGGGTGCGGGCCTGCGCCGGTGCGCGGACCACCCGCAGCCGAGGCGTGGGTGCCGTCTGGACGGCCGGACGAGGACGGGGCGCGAACGTCGGCGGTGCGACGCGGGCGGCTGCCGTGGCGCTCATGCGGTCCTCCTGGGGGCCTTGCTGGGCTGGTCTGTGGTGCGGCGCATGTGCGTCGGGGTGGGCCGCAGCCTCTCGGCGGCGCGCAGCCGCACGGAGGCGGAGCGGGGGTTGAGCGCGAGCTCGGCCTCGTCGGCCTCCTCCGCGCCGCGCGTCACGAGCCGCAGGTACGGCTGGTGCGTGTCGGGGACGACCGGCAGGTCGGGCGGTGCGCTCGTCGTCGCCCCCGCCGCGAACGCCTGCTTGACGATGCGGTCCTCGAGCGACTGGTACGCCTCGACGACGATGCGCCCGCCGACCGCCAGCGCCTCGATCGACTCCGGGACCGCCCGCTCGAGGGTCTCGAGCTCGCCGTTCACCTCGATCCGCAGCGCCTGGAACGTGCGCTTGCCGGGGTGGCCGCCCGTCTTGCGCGTCGCCGCCGGGATGCTGGCCCGCAGGATGTCGACGAGCTCGCCGGTGCGCGTCAGCGGCGCCTTGCTCCTCGCCGCGACGATGTTGCGCGCGATGCGGGGCGCGAACCTCTCCTCGCCGTACACCCGCAGGATCCGGGCGATGTCGCGCTCGTCGTAGGTGTTGAGGACGTCGGCCGCCGTGATGCCGCGCGTCGCGTCCATGCGCATGTCCAGCGGGGCGTCCTGCGCGTAGGAGAAGCCGCGCTCGACCTCGTCGAGCTGCAGCGACGACACGCCCAGGTCCATCAGCACGCCCTGGACCGCGCCGATCCCCAGGTCCTCGAGCACGTCGCGGATCTCGTCGTAAACCGCGTGCACACCCGTGAACCGGTCACCGAACCGCGCCAGGCGACGCCCGGCGAGCTCGAGCGCCTGCGTGTCACGGTCCAGCCCGACGACGCGCACGTGCGGGAAGGCCGAGAGCACGCCCTCGGTGTGCCCGCCCATCCCGAGCGTGGAGTCGACCATCACGGCGCCCTCGACGGCCAGCGCCGGCGCGAGCAGGTCCAGGCAGCGCTGCAGGAGGACGGGGACGTGGCGCTCGTCCGCAGGTCGGTCGTCGGTCATCGGTCCCCTCCCCCCGTGCTGCCGTGCTGGTGCTGATCACAAGCTGGTGATGCTGAATCGTTGGTGGTCTCGCGGCCCCTCCGCCGTCCGACCAGATCCCCCACCGACCCTCTGACGCCGGGGAAGTGCGTCAGAGCGGACGGGAGGAGGTCTCACCGGGCGGCATGCGCGCCGTCGACCGCGTCTAGAACGGTCCGTTGGGGAAAACCTCCTCGGTGGTGTCGGCGTAGCCGGACTCCTGCTCCTCGAGGTACGTCTCCCATGCCTGCAGGTCCCAGATCTCCACGCGGGTGCCGGCGCCGATGACGGCGACGTCCCGGTCGAGCCCGGCGTACTTGCGCAGCACCGGCGGGATCGAGATGCGGCCCTGCTTGTCGGGCAGCTCGTCGCTCGCCCCGGACAGGAACACGCGCAGGTAGTCGCGCGCCTGCTTGCTGGTCACGGGGGCCTGGGCGAGCTGGCCGTGGTAGCGACGGAACTCGTCCATCGGGAGCAGGAACAGGCACCGCTCCTGACCGCGCGTCATGACCAGTCCCGTCGAGAGCTGACCGCGGAACTTGGCCGGGAGGATGAGCCGGCCCTTGTCGTCGAGCCGAGGGGTGTAGGTGCCCAGGAAGGGCGCACTCGAGCCGAAGAGGCCGGACGTCGCGTCACCGCTCACCACCCCTCCTTCCCGTTCTCGTGCTCGGCCCTCCCAGCCTCACCACGTGCCTCCACGCTACTCCACTTCACTCCACCAGCAACCGGTGATACTCCTAAGTTCACCCATCCGCGCAGCATTTCTGCAGGTCATGACGGTGGGGAGAAGTGGAGGGATTTCACGTCCGACGACGTACGCGGGCGCGTCGTCGCCGCGGAGCGCGACGCGGCTCCAGGAGGTTCCACCACATACCGGACAGGACCGGGCCGGGCGCGCGCCGGACCGCGACACTCGTGACAGCGCGACGATCGCCGGGTGGAGCGAAGTGGAGGACCCTCGGCCGGCGATCTCACCCCCGAGCCGATGACCGAGTCCCGGGCGCACACGTAGGCTCGTGCCGGACCAACCCGCCAAAGGAGGCGCCATGCTTCAGGCCGTCCCGTCGTCGACCGAGCTCGACGACCTCGTCACCACCACCGGTCGCATGCGCGCCGGCATCGAGAAGGTGGTCACGGGCCGGCCCGAGCTGGTCGCCACCACGGTCGCGGTGCTGCTGGCCGAAGGGCACCTCCTGCTGGAGGACGTCCCCGGCGTCGGCAAGACCACGCTGGCCAAGGCGCTCGCGCGCTCGATCGACTGCCAGGTGGGTCGCATCCAGTTCACACCGGACCTGCTGCCGAGCGACCTGACGGGTGTGAACATCTACCGCAGCCAGACGGGCGAGTTCGAGTTCCGGCCCGGGCCGGTGTTCTCGCACATCGTGATCGGCGACGAGATCAACCGCGCGTCCCCCAAGACGCAGTCGGCGCTGCTGGAGTGCATGCAGGAGGCCCAGGCCACCGTCGACGGGCACTCCTACCCGCTCCCGCGCCCCTTCCTGGTGGTCGCCACGCAGAACCCGGTCGAGATGGAGGGGACCTACCCGCTCCCGGAGGCCCAGCGCGACCGGTTCATGGCGCGCCTCACCGTCGGCTACCCGAGCGTCGAGGCCGAGCTCGCCATGCTCGACCTGCAGGAGACCGTCGATCCCGTGGCCGACCTGCGTCCCGTCACCGACGCCGCCCACGTGGGTCGGCTCATCGAGATCGCGCGCCGGATCTACGCCGCCCCCGGCGTCAAGCGGTACGTCGTCGACCTCGTCACCGCGACGCGCGAGGACCAGGGGCTGCGCCTCGGGGCGTCCCCGCGTGCGGCGATCCAGCTCCTGCGGGCCGCGAAATCGGCCGCCGCGATCGCCGGACGCGACCACGTGCTCCCTGACGACGTGCAGTCGTTGGCCGAGCCCGTCCTGGCGCACCGCCTGCTGCCCAGCACCGAGTCGCGACTGTCCGGCCGCACCACGGAGGCGATCGTGCAGGACGTCGTCGCCCGGGTGGCCGTCCCGAGCCCCAGCCTGAGCGCACGCGGGGCGCGCTCCGCGCTGCGCTGATGCGGCTGCGTCCCACGCCCCGAGGCTGGGCGCTCGGCATCGCAGGGCTCGTGCTGCTGGGTCTCGGCGCCGGGCTCGAGTCGATCGACCTGCTGCGCATCGCCGCGCTCGCCCTCCTGTGCGTCGGCGGCGCCGCCGCGGCCGTGGCGTGGCGGGACCCGGCCCGCGGGCGCAACCGGATCGACGTGGCACGCATCGTCGCGCCCAACCCCGTGCACGCCGGGTCGGTCGTCGGTGTCGACGTCCACATCCGGGCCCGGGACGCCGGCTCGCGCACCCGCCTGGCGGGCCTGCGGTTCTCCGAGCAGGCGGCCACGGAGCTCTCGGCGGGACGCCCGCTCAAGGCCAAGGTGACGCGCGAGCGGGCGCACGTCACCGTGAGCTACACGGTCGAGGCCGCGCGCCGAGGTCGCTGGCCGATCGGCCCGCTCGTCGTGACGCGGACCGACGTGTTCGCCACCATGGCGACCACGACGACGCTCGGCGACGCGGCAGAGGTGAGCGTCTGGCCCGCCGTCGCGACGCTGCCCGCCCCGACGGACGTGCTGGTCGGTGAGCCCGACCGGGTCGCCCTCGGCGCACGGTCACCGTCCACGGACGACGCGTCCCTGCGCGACTACCGCGAGGGCGACGACCTGCGCCGCGTGCACTGGAGCAGCAGCGCCCGGCGCGGTGCGCTCATGGTCCGGTCCGACGAGCGCGCGGGGATGCGACCCGTCTCCGTCCTCATGGACCTGCCCCTGCGGGGCGGCCACGCCATGGAGTGGACCGTGTCCACCGGGGCGTCGATGGCTCTCGCCATGCTCGACGCCGGCCACCCCGTGCGCATCCTCGACGGCGGTCACGTCACCGGCCTGACCACGCCGTTCCTGCACTCCCGGACGGACTCGGCCCGCGGCGCGCTCCTGGACCGGACCATCGTCCTGGAGCCGACCCGCAGCGCCGCGCAGGCCGAGCACCAGCTCGTCGCCGCGGCCCACATGCTCGACAGCACCGAGGCCGGCGGCGAGATCGTGCTCGCCCTCCTGGGCGGGACCGGGACCGCGGGCCGCGAGGCGCTGGCGCACGTCGCGGACACCGCGCAGTGCTGGGCGATGGTCCGCACCGACGGCGGCACGCCGAGCCAGGCACGCGAGGCGGAGCACACGCTGCAGGCCCTGCGGCGCGCCGGCTGGCGCGCCGTCGCGGTGACGTCGGGCGAGAACCAGGTCGACGCCTGGCTGCGCATGCTGGGAGAGGCCCGATGAGCGTCGTCGCGCGCCGGGCCCCGCGCGGGTCACGCGCGACGCTCGCCACGGCCCTCGCCGCCGTCGGCACGTGCGCCAGCACCCTGGCACTGGCCAACCTGCTGAGCCCGGGCGGCAACCGGGGAACCATCTGGCTGTGCGTCCTGCTCCTCGCGGCGTTCGTGGCCGGTGTGCGCGCCCTCACCCGCACGTGGTGGGTCCCGTCGGCCGCCGGGCTGGTCGCCGCGGCCGTGGGCGTGGTGCTGCGCTACGGCGCTCCCCCGGGCCGGCTCCAGCTCGTCCCCACGCCCGACACCTGGGATCGCGCGCGCGCCGTGTGGTCGGACGGGCTCGCGCTCATCGACTCCTCCGTCGTCCCCATGGACGTCACGCGGCCGGTCGAGCTGGTCATCCTCGTCGGTGCGCTGTTCGTCTTCCTGGCGGTCGACCTGCTGGCCGTGGGACTCGGCCGTGCCGGCTGGGCCGGTCTGGTCTACCTGGCGATGTGGGTCCCGGCGCTCACGCTCGGGTTCGGGGCGGGCGCCTGGGCCCTGCTCTGGACCGGAGCCGCCTATCTCCTGCTCCTCGCAGTCGCCTCTGCGCCGAGCACGGGAGCGCTCGAACGGGGTCGGCTCGCATCGGCAGCCGTGTGGTCCACCGCAGCCGTCGTGGCCGGCGCCCTCGTGCTCGGGCCCGTCCTGACCGTGCTCCCCGCCTGGTCGTCGTTCGACCTGCCGTCGCTCGGCTCCGGCTCCGCCGGTCCGCTGCGCCTGTCGGACGAGCTCGACATGCGCCACAGCCTCGGCAAACGCTCGGGCAGCACCGTCCTGACGTACTCGGTCACGCCCGCAGGCCCCACCCCGTCGCCGGAGGCATCGAGCAGCAGGGTGCCGCTGCCCGCAGCCTCGGTCGGTCCGAGCCCCAGCGCCACTCCCACCGAGGCACCGCTGGTGGCCACCGTCGCCAGCGTCGGCCCGCTGCGAGCGTTCACGTTGACCGAGTTCGACGGCAGGTCCTGGACACCGACCGACCCCGTCGCGACCAACACCGTCGCGGGTGGCTCGCTCCTCGCGACCGACCCCGACCTGAGGGGCACCGCGCCGGACGCCTCGCGCGGGGTGCTGGCGAAGGTCGACGTCGAGGTCGGGACGCTGGACGAGGAACGGCTGCCGATCGGCATCTTCCCACGCACGGTCGAGGCTCCCGGACAGTGGCAGTACGACGCCGAACGGGATGAGGTGTTCGGCTCCGACGCCACGCCGTCCGGCATGAAGTACTCGATGGTCGTCGAGCTTCCGGACCTGCGCCCCGAGGACCTCGAGGACGCCGACACCCCGGCACCCGCGGATGCCGACGTGACGGGGGTGCTGACCGTCCCCGCCACGTCGCACAGCGACGACATCGCCGATCTCGCCCGCGACCTGACCAAGGACGACTCGACGCCCTACCAGAAGGCCATGTCGCTGCAGAGCTACCTGCGTGCCTCGTCGAACTTCACCTACGACACGCGCGTCGCGCCGGCCAGGACCGACGACGCGGTCTGGGACTTCCTCCAGGACAAGCACGGCTACTGCGTGCAGTTCGCCACCACGATGACCGTCATGGCGCGGATGCTCGGCATCCCCGCGCGGATGGGCGTCGGGTTCCTGCCCGGCAAGGCGAACGACGACGGTGCGATCGTCGTCACCGGCAAGGAGGCGCACACCTGGCCCGAGCTCTACTTCGGTCCCGACCTGGGCTGGGTCCGCTTCGAGCCGACCCCTGCCGTCCAGACGGGAGCGCCCCCGGTGTGGAGCGACCCTTTCCAGGCCAACTCCCCCGGTACGGACCCGCGCGACGAGCAGAACTCGCGTCCCGACGACGTGCCCACCGGTGAGGCCGGGCCGACGTCCGAGGCCACCACCGCCCCTGTCGACTCGTCGGACGACGGCACGCGGCTCCTGCCCGTCCTGCTCACCGTCGCGGCCGTGCTGCTGATGGCGGCCGTGGGCGCCGTGCTGGTCGCCTCGCGTCGCCGCGCTCGTCCCGATCTGACGCCCGAGCAGGCGTGGGCGCGGACGCGCAAGGGACTCGCGGCACGCGGCATCCGGTGGTCGGACGCCACGACGCCCCGTGCCGCGGTGCGCGGCGTCGAAGGTCAGCTGGCGGCGCGCGGATGCCCGGCGATGGACGCCGAAGCCGCGCAGGCCCTGGCCTCGCTGGCGGGCGCGGTCGAGACCGAGCGGTACTCACCGCGCTCGACGGACGTCAGCCCCGCCGAGCTCGAACTCGAACGCTGGTCCGACGCCGTGCTCGACGACGTGAAGCGACTGCTCAGCGACCGTTCTCGCCGCGACGCCGCTCCCAGCGCTCCTCGAGGCGAGTCATGAAACCGCGGTGCTGACGCCCCGCTGACGGACGAGCGGCAGGGCGGACGGCACCGTCCTCCGTGACGACGCCCTGCGGTCCGGTGCGGCCACGGTGCCGACCCGGGTTGGCGAAAGCGAACGCGACCGCCGCGAACATGACCACGAAACCCAGCACGCCCAGCAGCGGCAGGCTGAACGCCACACCCACCACCAGAAGGACCAGCCCCACCACAGCGCCCACGGACGCGATGACGTAGCGGCCCACGCCTCTGTGGCCGCTCTGCGTCAGCGTGTTCGCGAGCCGCGGATCGTCAGACGTGAGCTGTCGCTCCATCTGCTCGAGGACGCGCTGCTCGTACTCGGAGAGTGGCATCCCGACTCCTGTCGACCCTGATCCAACGCTTATCTCGTTCAGGATAGATCGGCTGCAGCAAAGGTGGTAGTCGGACGACTCCATGGCCTCCCGATAGCGCGATCTTGACCGGCTCTGGACCCGTCGTCGACCTTCCCGCTACCCCGGTCGCGCTCTGTGGCGTCACGACGCACGGGCATCGAGCCCCGCGGGGGCGACGTCGAGCACCAGGGATCGCACGGCGTCGACGAAGTCCTCCGCGGTGCACAGCGTCTGCTCGGCACGCTCGGGCGAGACCGCGTCGAACCTGCCCGCCTCGATGGCAGAACGAGCCGGGGCACCGGCCTCGAAGTAGTCGGACCAGCGGTCCAGCTCGGGAGCGCACCGCCGCAGCATCGACCACACGGTGCGCGGCGGCCGACGACCCCCCGGTGCACCCCGCGACGCGACGACGGCCGCACCGGCCCGCAGCGCGGCGAGGTGCGCGTGACCGAACTGCTCCCACGCCTCGTTCGAGAACTGTGCTGCCAACAGCTCCGCGTCCGCCCGGTGCATGAGGTCGGCGGCACGCGGGGAAGCGGGAGCCCGACCGCTCGCCGAGGGCGCACCGTCCCGCGTCGCGGACATCAGCGTCGTCACCGACCGACCTCCCACGACGTGCCCACCGTCACCGCGCTCACTCGACCTCGGCTCTGCGTTGGTCACCGCAACCACCTCCTCTCCCATCATCGAACACCTGTTCGATTCCGTCAACCCCTGCGCCGCGTCCGAGACCGGCCCACTACGGTGGCTGCATGCCCCGCCGCGACCGACCTACCCGCGGTCGCCCAGGTTCCCACCGAGCACCCACACCCACCCGTTCGCTGGTCGACTCCTGGCCGGACGGCCCCGTGGTCATCCCCACCGGGACGGTCGAGCTCGTGCGCTCGGCGGACGAACCGACCGGCGTCACGGTGCTCGTCAACGGGGTGCCCAGCTCGTACCTCGACCTCGCGGACCCCGGCGCGCTGGCGTTCGAGTACATGCAGCAGATGAGGCTCGTGATCGACGAGCTCGAGGCCCCGGGGCTCGACGTCGTCCACCTGGGCGCCGCGGGCTGCGCGCTCGCCCGGGCGATCCACGCCTCGCGACCGGCGTCCCGGCAGATCGCCGTCGAGCTGGACACCGCGCTGCCCGAGCTCGTCCGGGCATGGTTCGACCTGCCGCGCGCGCCCGCGCTGCGGATCCGCGCCGGTGACGCGCGCGCGGCGCTCGCCGCCATGGCGACGGGCTCGGCCGACGTCGTCGTCCGCGACGTCTTCGCCGGCGCGCAGACGCCGGCGCACGTGACGACGCGGGAGATGGTCGCGGAGGTCACGCGGGTGCTGCGACCCGGCGGCGCCTACCTCGTCAACTGCGCCGACCGCCCTCCGCTGGCCACGGCGCGCGCCGAGCTCGCGACCCTCGCGGACGCCTTCGCGGACACCGCGGCGATCGCCGAGCCCGGGGTGCTGCGCGGCCGGGGCTACGGCAACCTCGTCCTGGTCGGCACCGACCGCACCGACCTGCTCGGCGCACCGGGCCTCGCCCGCCACGTGCGCAGCCTCCCCGCGCCGGCACGGTTGCTGCACGCCGACGAGCTGCGCACCTTCGTCGGCCGCGCACCCGTCCTGCGCGACCCCGAGGCGGCCCCCGACGCGAGCCCGGACGTGCCGACGCCGATGCCGCAGACGCCGTGAGGCCGCCCCCGAAGGGACGGCCTCACGGCACGAACGAGAGCCGCGAGGCTCCCCGGTTCGATCAGTCGATCAGAGCGGGCGGACGTGCTCGGCCTGCGGACCCTTGTCGCCCTGCGTGATGTCGAACTCCACGCGCTGCCCCTCGTCGAGCGAGCGGTAGCCCTGCGTGTCGATCGCCGAGTAGTGGACGAAGACGTCGGCGCCGCCGCCGTCCTGGGCGATGAACCCGTAGCCCTTCTCGGAGTTGAACCACTTGACAGCACCCTGTGCCATGTCTTGCTTCCTTCTGTCCCACCGGTGAGCGCCACGGACGTGTTCCGCGACGTGCCGCAATGCCTACGTCCTGCACCGGATGGTCCAGCCAGCCGCACGACACCGGTCCCGGCCCTGCGGCCCAGGGACGTCGGCGCCGGTCACGCGGGATAAACCGGTCGAGCGAGCACGCCACTGCAACGCGAAGATCCTGGCACGACGGGTGTGGCACGCGCCACGGTTTGGCCACCCGTTCCCTGCTGATTCGACAACGATTGGGTAAAGGTCGGTGCCGGGTGCGTCAGTCGTCGGCGGCGTCCCCGTGCTCGGCGAGGAACCGCTCGAACTCCGCCCCGATCTCGTCGGCGGTCGGCAGGTCCGCGGAGCGCGCCAGCAGGCTGCCGCGACCGGAGCTGCGCGCGAACGCGTCGTACTGCTCCTCGAGCGCCTGGACGACCCCGCTGACCTCCTCCGACTGCGCGACCTGGCGCTCGATCTCGGCCGTGGCCTCGGTCGCGGCCGCCGTCAGCGCGGTGGTGCGCAGCTCGAGCCCGGTCGCCTGCTCGATCGCGTGCAACGCCGCGATGCTGGCCTGCGGGTACGACGACTGCGTCAGGTAGTGCGGCACGTGGACGGCGAAGCCCATCGCGTCGTGCCCCTGCTCCCCCAGGCGCAGCTCGAGCAGCGACGACGCGCTGGCGGGCACCTGGACCGTCCCGAACCACGACGGGTGGTCCGCGACGAGCTCAGGACGCGTCGCGTGCGCCGTCACCGAAGCGGGGCGCGTGTGCGGGATCCCCATCGGGATCCCGTGCAGGCCCACGGTCAAGGGGACGTCGAAGCGCTCGACGAGCTGGCGGACGGCGGCCACGTAGCGTTCCCACTGCACGTCGGGCTCGACGCCGTGCAGCAGCAGGAAGGGCGTCCCGGCCGCGTCGTCGACCAGGTCGACGACGAGCTCGGGCTCCTCGTACGCCGACCACGTGGTGGCGTCGAACGTCATGAGCGGCCGACGCGAGCGGTAGTCGAGCAGCTGGTCGACGTCGAAGGACGCCAGCCGGACGCTCGAGAGCTCGTCGGACAGGTGCTCGGCCGCGAGCTGCCCCGCGTTGCCCGCGTCGATGAAACCGCGCACCGCGTGCACCAGCACGGGGCCGCGACCCCCGGCGCCGCGCTCGTCCAGGCGCTCGTCCAGGCGCGCGGCGACGTCGGCATCCAGCTCGTAGATCTCGCTCGGGTCCAACATGCGTCGGGTTCTGCCTCTCGTCCGCGGTGCGGCCGACCGGCCGCTGCTCACCTCCCACAACACGACGCGGCGGCCCCCGCATTCCGGGGACCGCCGCGCGATGCGTTCGCTGTCAGCGCGACGGCAGGCGCACGACCTCGACGAAGAACTCGTCGATCTGGCGGACGACGTCGATGAAGCGGTCGAAGTCGACGGGCTTGGTGACGTACGCGTTGGCGTGCAGCGAGTAGCTGCGCACGACGTCCTCCTCGGCCTCGCTCGTCGTGAGGACGACGACGGGGATGGCGCGCAGGTCGGCGTCGGCCTTGAGCGCCTCCAGCACCTCGCGGCCGTCCATCCGCGGCAGGTTGAGGTCGAGCAGGATGAGGTCGGGCGTCGGGGCGCCCTCGTACTCGCCCTCCTTGCGCAGGAACTCCAGCGCGCTCACTCCGTCGGAGACCACGGACAGGCGGTTGGCGACCTTGTGGTCGGCGAAGGCCTCGCGCGTCATGAGCACGTCGCCCGGGTCGTCCTCGACCAGGAGGACGTCGATGGTCTTGCGGGAATCCGGCATGTGAGCCTCTCTCTCGACCCGTGCGGGTCAGTCCTCGACCGGCGCGGGCAGGGTCCAGCGGATGCTGGTGCCCTCCCCCTCCGGGGGGTCGATCCAGATGTGACCGCCGTGGAACTCGACGATCTTCTTGCACAGGGCCAGGCCGATGCCCGTCCCCTCGTACACGTCCTTGGGGTGCAGCCGCTGGAAGATGACGAAGACGCGCTCGGCGTACTGCCCGTCGATGCCGATCCCGTTGTCCCGGCACCGCAGCTCCCACTGCGAGCCGCCCGAGTCTGGCACGAGCCGCGCCGAGACGTGCACGTGCGGGACGCGATCGGGGTCCGCGAACTTCACCGCGTTCCCGACGAGGTTCTGGAACAGCTGGACCAGCAGCGGCTCCTCCCCGCGCACCACGGGCAGCTCGTCGTGCGTGACCCGCGCGCCGGCGTCCTCGATCCGCTCGGACAGGTTGTCGAGCGCCTCGCGCAGCGCGTCCTCGAGCGGCACGTCCGAGACCTCGCCGCCGACCCGACCCACCCGGCTGAACCCCAGCAGGTCCTGGATCAGCCGCTGCATGCGCTTCGCACCGTCCACCGCGAACGCGATGTACTGGTCGGCGCGCTCGTCCATCTGGCCGCCGTAGCGCTTCTGGAGCAGCTGCGTGAAGCTGGCGACCTTGCGCAACGGCTCCTGCAGGTCGTGGGAGGCCACGTAGGCGAACTGCTCGAGGTCGCGGTTCGAGCGCCTCAGCTCCTCCGTCTGCTGCTCGAGCAGGGCGTGCGACTCGCGGACCTCGTCGACCTGGGCGAGCAACGTGGTCCGCATGGACTCGACCGCGCCGGCGACGTCGGCGATCTCGGCATGGCCGGTGGCGACGACCGGATGGGTCAGGTCACCTTCGGCCACCTGACGCGCGTCGACCGCGAGCGCGTCGAGCGGCTCGACGACCCACCTGCGCAGCGCCGTCCACAGCACGATCCCGACGGCGATCGCCGCCAGGGCGAGCAGTCCGACGAGGATCGACGCCTGCCGCGTGGCGCTGCGCATCTCGCCGCGAACCTCGTTGCGCACGTCGCGCAGCTCGGTGGAGAACGAGCTGCTCGCCGCCCGGACCTCGTCGAACGACGCCTTGCCGCGCTCGACGTCCTGTGCCGTGACCGACTGCGGACCTGACGCGGCGATCTGCCGACGCAAGGGCTCGGCGTAGTCGGTGAACCATGCCTGGGCCTGGTGGTCGGTGGCGCGACCGAGCGCGACGAGCTCAGGATCGTCGACGGCAGAGCCGAGGTCCCGAGCGATCTGCTCGAAGGAGATCTCTCCCGACGTCGCCTGCTCGTACGGCTCGAGGGTGGCCGGGTCGCCCGTGAGCGCGTAGCCGCGCAGCCCGGTCTCGGCGTCGACGAGGTTCAGCAGCGCGGCGTCGGTCGCCTCGACCGCGTGGAACACGTCCCCGGTGACGGCGTCCTGCCGGTCGGTGAGGCGGTTGAAGACGAGGCCCGCGGCGCAGAGCACGAGCCCGAGGACCACTCCGGCGACGACGAGGAGCGTGGCCAACCGGCGCCGCAGGGTCACCCGCCGACGCGGCGCGTCCGTCGACGTGACCGCCCGGGTCGGGTCCACGCTCACGTGCGACGGCGCCGTGGCCGGCGCGCTCACTCGCCCCACCCGAGCACGACGGCAGCGGCGTCGTCGACCAGGTCGCCGCCGTGCAGGGTGCGGACGTCGTGCAGGACACGCCCGACGAGGTCGACGTCGGAGTCGCCCGCGACCAGCGCGCGGTCGACGACTCCGAGCAGACCGGGCTTGCCAAGCCGCTCCGGTCCACCGTCGACCGTGGCCTCGAGCAGACCGTCGGTGTACACCATGAGCTGCCACCGCTCGCCGAGGTCGAGCACCTCCGCGTGCCACGTCCCCGAGACGGGGATGCCGAGCGCGCGACCGCGCCTCGTCGTCGGCGGCAGGACCGAAGGCGGTCCGAGGACGAACGGCACGGGGTGACCGGCGAGGTACATGTCGGCGGTGCGGCGGTCGGGCTTCACGACGAGCATCGCCACCGTGGTGAACACCTCGGGCCTGGAGCGCTCCGCCTCGAGCACGGTCTCGAGCAGCCCCAGGATGTCGCCCGGGCGGGTGCCGGTCAGCACGAGCGTGCGCCACGCGGTCCGCAAGGTCGCGCCGAGCGCGGCCTCGTCGGGGCCGTGCCCGCACACGTCGCCCACGATCGCGAGCACGGAACCGTCCGGACGTTCGACGACGTCGTAGAAGTCGCCGCCCAGGACGCCGTCGCGGCCGGCCCGATAGCCGACCAGCACCTGGAGGTGCTCGTCACGCACGAGCGGCTTGGGCAGCAGCGCCTGCTCGAGGCGGTTGGTCTCCTCCGCGCGCACCAGGCTGCGGTAGAGCGCCCGGTCGGTCTCCTCGAGGCGGCGCCGCTGGACGGCGTACCGGACCGCTCGGCTGAGGCGGTGCGCGTCGACCTCGTCCTTGACCAGGTAGTCCTGCGCACCGGCCGCGACCGCCTCCACACCCGTGTCCCCGCCGGACAGCCCGGTCAGGACGACGACGGCCGGCGCGCCCGCCGCGAGCAGCCGCTCGAGCGCGGGGATGCCGGTCGCGTCGGGCAGACCCAGGTCGAGCAGCACGCAGTCGACGTCGAGGGCGTCGACCGCCTCGTCGAGCGTCCGCACCCAGGTCAGGGCCACGTCGAGCCCGGCGTCCTCCAGGTGCTCCGAGACGAGGACGGCGTCCCCGTCGTCGTCCTCGACGAGCAGGAGGCGGATCTGACGGTCGTCGCCCGCCTGCGACGGGGACACCGCAGGGGCGGTTCCCGGTCCGCGTGAAGCGTCCGACACTGGCGTCCTCTCGTCGTGGTCCCCCGTAGCGTACGGCCAGGACCGGGTGAGTGCGCAGCGGATCACCCGGTTGCCCACCGCCCGTCCTGGCCGCGCCACCAGGTCTCATGGCGGATAATGGACGGCCGCTCCAGGCAGCACGTCGTGCCCCGGGGTGGACGCACGGCAGTCGGTCGACGGGAGAAGGCGCACGTGGCAGGGACCAACGACGAGCTGGCCGGCGAGCAGAAGACGGTCGACGTCATGTACGGGCGCCTCGACGACCTGCGGCGGGCGACGCGGGCCAGGCTCGCGGAGGTGCGCCGCTCGGGCCCGGCGGGTTCGCCGCAGAACCGCAGCGAGCGCGATGCGTTCGCGACGTTGTACGAGGACCGCGTCGCGCAGCTCGAGGCCGTCGAGGAGCGCCTGGTGTTCGGCCGGGTGGACCTCGACGACGACACGCGCCGCTACATCGGGCGCATGGGCCTGACCGACGACGAGCAGACACCCCTGCTGACGGACTGGCGCGCACCCGCCGCGCAGTCGTTCTACCGCGCCACGGCCGCCCACCCGGACGGCGTCGTACGCCGTCGCCACGTCGTCACACGCGGCCGCGAGGTCACGGGGGTCGAGGACGAGGTGCTCGACCTGTCGGTCCTCACCGACGCCTCGCCGGACGACGCCGACGAGCGCCTGGCCGGCTTGTCCGGCGAGGGCGCGCTGCTCGCCGGTCTGCGTGCCGGCCGCACGGGCCGCATGGGCGACATCGTCGCGACGATCCAGGCCGAGCAGGACGCGATCATCCGCTCCGAGCTCGCGGGCGCGCTCGTCGTGCAGGGCGGTCCGGGCACGGGCAAGACCGCCGTCGCGCTGCATCGCGCCGCCTACCTCCTGTACGCGCACCGGCGCATGCTCGAGCGCAACGGCGTGCTTCTCGTGGGCCCGAGCCGGACCTTCCTGCGGTACATCGACCAGGTGCTCCCGTCGCTCGGCGAGACCGGTGTGGTCACGACGACCATCGCCGACCTCGTCCCGGGCGTCGTCGCGACCGGCACCGAGCAGCCGGCCGTCGCCGAGCTCAAGGGCCGCACGGTCATGGCGGACGTGATCGCTCGCGGCGTCCGGCAGCGCCAGAGGGTCCCCGCCCAGGCCACGACCGTGCGCATCGACGGCGTCACGGTCGTGATCCGCCCCGGCGACATCGCGTCGGCCATCAACCGTGCCCGCCGTAACCACCGTCCGCACAACCAGGCCCGCGTGACGTTCGTCCGCGACATGCTCGCCCGGCTCGCGGACCAGTGGGTCACCCAGCTCGGCCAGGACGTCCCGCCCGACGAGCGCGGCGAGATCATCAACGAGCTGCGGTCGGACCGCGACGTCCGCGTCGCGCTCAACCTGGCGTGGATGCCGACGACCCCGCAGAAGCTGCTGAGCGACCTGTACTCCCGGCCCTGGCGGCTCGAGGCGGCGTCGCCCGGCCTGTCGCCCGCCCAGCGGGCGCTGCTGGCCAGGGACGCGGACGCGCCGTGGACGCCGGCCGACGTGCCGCTGCTCGACGAGGCCGCCGAGCTGCTCGGCGAGGACGACCAGGCGCTGCGCGCCCAGGAGCGCGCGGCCGCCCAGCAACGCGCGACCGAGGTGGCCTACGCGCGCCAGGTGCTCGAGTCGACCGGGGCGGGCGCCCTGGTCTCCGCCGAGCTGCTGGCCGACCGGTTCAGCTCGAGCGGCCCCGCGCTCACCACCGCCGAGCGCGCGGCCGCCGACCGGTCGTGGACCTATGGTCACGTGGTGGTCGACGAGGCGCAGGAGCTGTCCGCGATGGCGTGGCGCGTGCTGCTGCGCCGCGTCCCGACACGCTCGCTGACCATCGTGGGCGACGTCGCGCAGACGAGTGCGGCCGGCGGGGCCCGCAGCTGGGAGCGCATGCTCGACCCCCTGCTGCGCGACTCGTGGCGGCTGCGCGAGCTCACCGTCAACTACCGCACGCCCGCGGCCGTCGCCGACGCTGCGGTCCGGATGGCGCGCGCCGCCGGGTTGCCGATCAGCCCGCTGACGTCCGCGCGCGACGTCCCCGAGGCCCTGCACCTCGAACGGACCGCACCGGCCGGACGCGACGCTGCCGCCGCTGCCGCCGCAGCCCGGGCGGTCGAGGCCATGGTCGGCGCGGAGGGAGAAGGCCGCGTGGCGGTCATCTGCGCGGCAGCCGACCTCGACGGGGTGGGACGGGAGATGCGGGCGCACGCACTGGCACCAGGCCTCACCAGCGCGGGGACCGCCGACCTCGACGCCCCGCTCGTCCTGCTGACGGCCGCGGAGTCCAAGGGCCTGGAGTTCGACGCGGTCGTGCTCGTCGAGCCCGCCGACCTGCTGGCCGAGTCCGCGGGCGACCTCTACGTCGCGATGACGCGCCCGACGCGCCTGCTGCACGTCGTGCACGGCGTCGACCTGCCGCCGGGCATCGCCGACTGACGGAGTCCGACTGACGGAGTCCGACTGACGGAGTCCGACTGACGGAGTCCGACCGACGGTGTCCGTCTGTCGGACGCGCCTGTGCCCGACACTCGGACAGGCGCACGATGGGCCCGTGCTCAAGGCCCTCCTGCTCGAGAACCTCCACCCCCAGGCGCGCGCCATCCTCGAGGCTGCCGGATTCGACGTCGTCACCCGCACGGGTGCGCTCGACGAGTCCGAGCTCATCGAGGCGCTCGACGGCGTCCACCTGCTCGGCATCCGCTCCAAGACGCACGTCAGCGCGTCCGTGATCGAGAAGGCCGACGACCTGGTCGCGATCGGTGCGTTCTGCATCGGCACCAACCAGATCGACCTCGCCGCCGCGGCATCCCGCGGCATCGCCACCTTCAACGCGCCGTTCTCGAACACGCGCTCGGTCGTCGAGATCGCGATCTCCGAGATCATCGCCCTGACCCGGCGGCTGACCGAGTTCGACAAGCAGATGCACGACGGCGTCTGGAACAAGTCGGCGATCGGCGCGCACGAGGTGCGCGGCCGCACGCTCGGCATCATCGGCTACGGCAACATCGGGACCCAGCTGTCGGTGCTGGCCGAGAACCTCGGCATGTCCGTCGTGTTCTACGACACGGCCGAGAAGCTCGCGCTCGGCAACGCCCGCCGGATGGGTTCGCTCGACGAGCTCCTCGAGACCGCCGACGTCGTCACGCTGCACGTCGACGGCCGCCCGGGCAACGCCGGGTTCTTCGGTGCGCCGCAGATCTCGAAGATGAAGCAGGGTGCGATCCTGCTCAACCTCTCCCGCGGCTTCGTCGTCGACCCCGCCGCCCTGCGTGACGCCATCGTCTCGGGTCACCTGTCCGGCGCGGCGGTCGACGTGTTCCCCGTCGAGCCCAAGCGCAAGGGCGACCCGTTCGAGTCCGAGCTGCGCGGCCTGCCCAACGTCATCCTCACCCCCCACACCGGCGGGTCGACGGAGGAGGCTCAGGAGGCCATCGGCCTGTTCGTCGCCCAGAAGCTGCGCGACTACATCGCCACAGGCTCGACGACTCTCTCCGTCAACGTGCCGAACGTGGCGCTCGACCAGCGTCCCGACGTGCACCGCCTGGCCTACCTGCACCACAACCGCCCGGGCGTGCTGGCGAGCATCAACGCGACGCTCGCCGAGCACGGCGTCAACATCGAGGCCCAGCTCCTCGCGACCCGCGGCGAGTACGGCTACGTGGTCACGGACGTCGGCTCGAAGGTCGACCAGGCCGTCGTCGACGCCCTGTCGTCGCAGGCGGAGGCCGTACGTCTGCGGCTGCTGTCCTGACGTCGTACTGCTGAGGGCCGTCCGCGGCCGCTCACCCACGTCGCAGGGCGGTGCCGGCGGATCCTGTCCGCCGGCACCGCCCTCCTCTCGTCAGCCTTCGACCTGCCCTCAGGCCGAGCCCGACTTGCGCTGGAAGCGACGCTGCGCCGGTCCCGCCGTCTCCGAGCCGTGGACCTGCCCGGTGTTCGACGTGCCGTCGGCCGTGCGGTGGCTGGTGGCCTTCTTGCGTTCGAGCGCCTCGCGATACCTGGCCTTGGCGTCCTCGCTCACGGTCGCAGCCTTCTCGTCGTCAGCCATGGCGTCTCCTTCGTCGTCGTCGTGACCCGTGTGCGAGTCACGGCCCCCAGCCTCCCCGACCGCGAGCGGACGCGCCAGCGAGCTCCCGCCCGACCGGCCGGTGGGCCGAGCCGGTCGCGCCTAATTGCGCGTCACGACGTGGGCGGCTCGCCCTCGGTGTTCGGGCCGTGACGGTCCTGGTGCTCGGCGCGCAGCCCGCTGATCGCCGACTCGAAGTCCTCGAGCGACTCGAACGCCTGGTACACGCTCGCGAACCGTAGGTACGCCACCTCGTCGAGGTCCCGCAGCGGCCCGAGGATCGCCAGCCCGATCTCGTAGGCGTCGATCTCTGCCGAGCCCGACGACCGCAGGGCCTCCTCGACCTTCTGCGCGAGGATCGCGAGATCGTCCTCGCTCACGGGTCGGCCCTGGCACGCCTTGCGGACGCCACCGACGATCTTGTCGCGGCTGAACGGCTCCGTCGCGCCCGAGCGCTTGACCACGGAGAGGCTGGTCGTCTCGACGGTCGTGAACCGGCGCGTGCAGTTGGGACACTGCCGACGACGGCGGATGGACGACCCGTCGTCCGACGTCCGCGAGTCCACGACGCGCGAGTCCGGGTGTCGGCAGAACGGGCAGTGCACGGATCGTCCCTCTCACGTCGGCGGCCCACGAGCGGCGACGTTGTCGACGCCGGGCCCTCGCGACGCTAGGCCACCGTGCATCACCCGTGCAAGGCAGCGAACCTCGGCCGGCAGGACTCGAGCAGCACTCGGGGCGGCCGCCTCAGCGACCGCCCCGAGAGGGACGCCCCCGTCCCAGTGCGGGCCGACTCGCCTCGGCGCCGCGTGGTGCTGCGGGTGAGCGGGAGATCAACCCCCTGGCTCCCGCACCTCAGGTGAGCCCCCCAGCTCCCTTATGAGGTAAGGCTAACCTAGCCCACGGAGGCAACCGGCTGCAAGCCCGTCACCGGGACGGAGTGAGGATCGTCTGCCCCGCCATCACCTGGTCGCTCGGCAGGCCGTTGACGCGCACGAGCTCGGTGACCGTCTCCCGCACGGACTGCCCGTCAGGCGTCACCGCGTCGGCGATCTGCCACAGCGTCTCCCCCTGGACGACGACGTGCTCGACCATGCGTTGCGGCGCGGTCGGGGCGTCGGCGACGGCACGACCGCCGACGAACGCAGCCCCCAGAACGAGGACCAGGCTCAGCACGACGAGCACCGCGCGCCCCCGCCGCGTGAGCGTCAGGTGCTGCGACTTCCGGTCCGTGCTCGGGTTCCGCGCGGCACGGACTGCCGCCGGTGCCGCGTTCGTCCGCCCCGAAGCGCGGAGGCCGGGGCTCATCGCGATCGCGCTCATGTCTGCTCCTCGTCGTCGGCCTGCCCGCGGTCCGCATGCACAGCCACGGGTAGAACGTGTGTTCGTAGAACGTCTGTACGATTTCTATCACCGTCCGCGACACGTGTCGAGCGTTTCGTCGAACAGATGTTTGAAATCCGCTGCGTGCTTGCCTAGGGTGGCTGCACGGGTACAGCGCACCACCGACCACTGACACGACTGGCTGACACGACTGGCGCCGCAGGTGACGGCACCGCGAAGGAGAGGCTCCCCGTGAGCGACGAGACGTCCACGCAGGACCTGGCGACGGTGCACGCTCTGCCGGACGCGCCCGCCGGACCGGACGGCCTGACCGCCCGCCAGCGCATGGTGCTCGACACGATCCGCGCCTCGGTCGAGCAGCGCGGCTACCCGCCGAGCATGCGCGAGATCGGTGAGGCGGTCGGCCTCAACAGCCCGTCGAGCGTCAAGCACCAGCTGACGGCCCTCGAGCGCAAGGGCTACCTGCGGCGCGACCCCAACCGGCCCCGCGCGATCGAGGTCGTGCACCCGGACGACTCCCGTGGCGTGAGCGCCTGGAGCCAGACCGGCCCGGGCGGTGCGCCGTCGTTCGTCGACGACGACGCACCCGAGCGTGACGGCGCCCCCACGCCCTCCTACGTCCCCGTCGTGGGGCGCATCGCGGCCGGCGGCCCGATCCTGGCCGACCAGGTGGTCGAGGACGTGTTCCCGCTCCCCCGCCAGCTCGTCGGGGACGGCGAGCTCTTCCTGCTCAAGGTCAGCGGCGACTCCATGATCGAGGCCGCCATCTGCGACGGCGACTGGGTCGTCGTGCGCCGGCAGCCCGTGGCGGAGAACGGC
>Ga0222423_1000441_pt1 | contig 29611 bp, 26 predicted proteins | sample 3A0metagenome_FD_182472 | JGI IMG/M metagenome (GOLD analysis project Ga0222423, IMG submission 182472) | Enriched microbial communities from leaf-cutter ant dump, University of Wisconsin, Madison, United States - 3A0 (version 2) | ecosystem: Environmental > Terrestrial > Nest > Insects nest >...
GCCACCTCTCCCCACGCCACCATGCCCTCGTCGCGACGCACCCACGAGATGCCGGCCTGCGGCAGCACGTCAAGCAGCGGGCCGGGGTCATCGATGGCGACCGTGCGCACCGTGAGGGGTCCCGGGGTGGGAGGGTGAACGGTCACGCGGCTAGCGTACGGCGAGTCGCGTCAGGTGAGTGTTCGCAAACCTGCCGTCAGGATCCAGGCGCTCAAACACGCCTCTCGCCGCGCCCAGTTGGGGGTGTACGCGCGCCAGTCGCTCCGCGGTGAACGCGTGCCATTTGCCCCAGTGCGGGCGCGCGCCGAACGGCTCCAGCGCCGCCTCAAGGCGCGGCAGCACCGCGGCCACGGCCTGGGGCTCATTGCGCCACGTGAAGTGAATGGCCAGGCAATCACGGTGATATGCGCCGCTCAGCCACAGGTCGTCGGCCGCTACCGTGCGCAATTCGGTGATCATCAGCAGCGGGTCAATGGCGTCCGCATGCTCGCGCACGGCACGCAGCGCGTGCGTGGCGTCGGCAATATCTACAAAGTATTCGGTCTGAATCTCATCGCCATTGCTTGGTGTGCCATCGAGCCTAAAGTGCGGCAGCCGCGTGAGCCACGGCCCCGGCACCCCGCCTTGCTCGGTGAGGTCGGCAGGGTCACCGCCCACCAGAGAGGTGGGCTCCGTCAGCGCCATGCCCCCCATCCAGCCCGACGCTGGGGCCGGCTGCCCGCCCTGCCTCGCCTTTGTCCACACTTGCTCGAGCGTCGGCTCGCCCCAGCGGGTGAAGACCGACACCGAGTACGCGGCGCCCAGCACCGCGCGAGGCGACTCAAGCAGCGCGTCCCACGAGATGCCGCGCCACACCGTCTGCGCCACCGCATAGGTGGGCTGGACCTGGAGCGTCACCCTGGTGATGACGCCGAACGCGCCAAGACCCACGGCGAGCGCGGCAAAGTCCGCCTGACCCCGGTGCACCGTGACCAGCTCGCCGCGAGCGTCGATGTACTCGAGCGCCTCAACGGCGGTGGTGAGGTTGCCGTTGCCCATCCCTGAGCCGTGCGTACCGGTCTGAGTGGCGCCCGCAACAGAAATGTGCGGCAGCGAGCCCAGATTGTGCAGCGCCCAGCCCCGCTCCTCAAGCCACGCGGCAAGCACGCCGTAACGCGTGCCGGCACCCACGGTGACGGTTCCGGCGGCCTCGTCAAGTACGGGCCGCGCGGGCACCTCGGTGAGCGTCACGAGCGTGCCGTCGGTGTCGGCAAGGTCATGGAAGGAGTGCCGGGTGCCCAAGGCGCGCACGGGAGAGCCGGCAGCGGCGCCCGCGCGCACAGCGTCGGCCGCCTCCTCTACTGAGCGCGCCACCACCAGGTGGGGAGCGCGGAACGTGTGGGTACGAGCCCAGGTGGCGCCAGCGTCGGACATGCCGCAAGCCTATGCGTGCCGCACGTCCAAGGTCCTAGCCGTGCGCGATTACCCTTGAGGGCGTGAAAACTGAGGCCGACGTCATCGTCGTGGGCGCCGGGCCCGGCGGAGCGGCGGCAGCCCGCTATCTGGCAACCGAGGGCTTTGACGTCATCGCGCTCGAGAAGTCGCGCTTTCCGCGAGAAAAGGTCTGCGGAGACGGCCTCACGCCACGCGCCGTGCGTGAACTGCAGCTGATCGGCCTGCCCACTCCCCGCGACGAGGGCTGGATCCCCAACCGCGGCCTGCGGATGATCGGCGGCGGGCACCGCCTCGAGTTCCCCTGGCACGAGCTGGAATCCTTCCCCAACTTTGGGCTGAGCCTGCCGCGCGCCCAGTTTGACCACCGGCTTGCGGAGCACGCCCGCGCCGCAGGGGCCGACGTTCGCGAGGCCTGGCATGTGGACGCACCGCTGTCTGAGGACGGCAGGGTTGTTGGCGTCACCGCTCGCGAAGTGGACCAAGCGGGCCGCAAGTCTGGGGAGCCCGTGGAGTTCCGCGCGCCGCTCGTCATCGCCGCCGATGGTGTCAGCGCGCGCATGGCGCTGGGCCTAGGGGTGGAGCGCAAGAAGAATCGCCCCATGGGCGTGGCGGTGCGCACCTACTTTGAGACGCCGCGTCACGACGAGGAGTGGATGGAGGGTCACCTCACCATCTGGGACGGGGAGCGCGAGAAGTCCAACCTGCTGCCCGGCTACGGCTGGATCTTCCCCTTGGGAGACGGCACCGCCAATGTGGGATTGGGCACACTGAGCGCCAAAGGCACCCCCTCCAAACTGGACCACAGGGCGCTCATGAAGGACTGGCTGGCGCACTCCGCAGGGGACTGGGAGTTCGGCGACCAAGTGGGGGACATCAAGGGCGCCGCAATCCCCATGGCGTTCAACCGCCAGCCGCATTACCTGCCAGGGATGATGCTCATCGGAGACTCTGGGGGCATGGTCAACCCGTTCAATGGCGAGGGAATCGCCTACGCCATGCAGGCCGCCCGCCGTGCCACCGAGGCGGCCGTGGGGGCTAGAGAGGCGACCACGGCGTCGGGCAGGGAAGCGGCCCTTGCGAGCTACGCACGCATGATGAAGGACGACCTTGGCGGCTACTACTCGCTGGGGCGCGTGTTCGCCTCGCTCGTGGAGCACCCGAGCGTCATGAAAGCCTGTACGCGATACGGTCTTCCGCGTCCGCTCATCATGGAATTTGTCTCTAGACTGCTGGCAGACGTGTACGAGCCCCGAGGCGGGTCATGGGCGGACAGGCTGCTGTCACTGATGACCAAGATCGCCCCTGCGGCTTAGAGGCGCGCCACTCGTGAAAAAGGAAGGCCGGGCATGAACCCTTACGTGCCGATCATCGTGATGATGGTGGTCGCCGGACTCCTCGCCGTAGGCGCGCTCGCCGCGTCACGGATCTTGGGCCCACACCGGCCGAACGCCGCCAAGCTTGATCGCTACGAGTCCGGACTGCAGCCCACCCCGGGTGCGGTCGAGGGTGGGCGCATGCCCATCAAGTACTACCTCGTGGCCATGACGTTCATCGTCTTCGACGTTGAGGTGGTCTTCCTGTACCCGTGGGCCATCGCTCACGAGGCACTCGGGTGGTTTGGGCTGGTGGCGATTCTGACGTTTGTGGTGCTCATCACGATCCCCTTCGTGTACGAGTGGCGCCGCGGCGGATTTGAGTGGGAGTGACACATGGGTATTGAGGAGAGCGCACCGCCGTTCCTGCTGGGCACCGTTGAGGGCCTGCTGGGATGGGCGAGGTCCGGATCGCTATGGCCCGCAACCTTTGGTCTTGCGTGCTGCGCCATCGAGATGATGGCCACGGGAACACCCCGCTTTGACATCGCACGCATCGGCCAAGAGGTCTTCCGCGGTTCCCCGCGCCAGGCCGACCTCATGATCGTCGCGGGCCGCGTGTCCAACAAGATGGCGCCCATCGTGCGCCAGGTCTACGACCAGATGCCGGAGCCCAAGTGGGTGCTCGCCATGGGCGTGTGTGCCTCCTCGGGCGGCATGTTCAACAACTACGCGATCGTCCCCGGCGTTGACCACATCGTTCCCGTGGACATCTACCTGCCCGGATGCCCCCCACGCCCTGAGATGCTCATCAACGCGCTGCTGGAACTGCACACGCAGATTCAGAACACGCCGCTGGGCGCCAACCGCCGCGAGATCGCCGCAGCCGCAGAGGCCGCCGCCCTCAAGGCCACCCCCACCTCCGACATGATGGGCCTGCTCAGGTGACCGACGACGTAACCGTTCCCCCCACGGCGCCCGACGGCCGCGAGCCGCTGACGCTCATCAACGTTCGCGAAGGCATGTTTGGTGCGCCCGGTGACATCAGCGGCTATGACGGCCTGGTGCGCCGCATCGAGATGCCCGGCGCCACGGACCGCCCCTATGGTGACTGGTTCGATGGAGTTGTCGACATCCTCGAGGAGCTCCTTGGCGACCGCGCCGAGCAGGCCATCGAGTACGTGGTCGTGGACCGCGGTGAGCTCACGCTGTACATCGCCCGCGAGCACTTGCTGGAAGTGGCGCAGCACCTGCGTGACGACCAAGACTTGCGCTTTGAGATGTGCCTTGGTGTCTCTGGCGTGCACTACCCGGCAGAGACCGGCAGGGAGCTGCACGCGGTGTACCCGATGCAGTCCATCACCCACAATCGCCGGCTGCGGCTTGAGGTGGCGGTGAGCGACGCAGACCCCCACATCCCGTCCATCGTGTCCGTGTACCCCATGAATAACTGGCACGAGCGTGAGACCTGGGACTTCTTTGGCATCATCTTCGATGGCCATCCGTCGCTCGCCCGCATCGAGATGCCCGACGACTGGGTAGGCCACCCGCAGCGCAAGGACTATCCGTTGGGGGGCATTCCCGTGGAGTTCAAGGGTGCCGAGGTGCCCTCTCCTGACACCCGGAGGCAGTACCGATGACGGCCGAAGACACGTTCCACGCCATGGGCGCCTTCACCGACGATCCCGAGGCCGCCGAGTACACGGCGTACGGCTCCGACTGGAGCGAGATCGCCGATGAGGCCACGCGGCTCGCGCAGCAGCGCATCGTGGTCAACATGGGCCCCCAGCACCCGTCTACCCATGGGGTGTTGCGCGTCATGCTGGAGATTGAGGGCGAGACCGTCACGGAGACTCGCGCGGGCATCGGCTACCTGCACACGGGCATCGAGAAGAACATGGAGTTCCGCACGTGGACGCAGGGCGTGACGTTCTGCACGCGCATGGACTACGTGGCGTCGATGTCTCAAGAGGCCGTGTATTGCCTCGCCGTGGAGAAGCTGCTCGGCATCACCGATGACGTGCCAGAGCGCGCCAACGTGCTGCGCGTGCTCATGCTGGAACTCACGCGCATCGGCTCGCACCTCGTGGCCGTGGGAACCGGCGGTAACGAGCTGGGCGCCACCACCGTGATGACCGAGGCCTTTGTTGGCCGCGAAGACACCTTCCGGATCATCGAGATGATCTCGGGGCTGCGCACCAACAACGCGTACATTCGCCCCGGCGGTGTTGTCGTGGACGCACCCGCGGGAACGGTGGAGTACATCCGCAAGCTCATCCCCCAGATTCGCGAGCGGCTGGACCACTTGGTGGACCTGCAGCTGGAGAACCCCATCTTCAAGCTGCGCCTCAAGAACGTCGCCAACCTCAACCTCGCCGGCGCCATGGCGCTCGGCATCACCGGACCCATGCTGCGCTCCGCCGGCCTGCCGTATGACGTGCGCAAGGCGGAGCCGTACTGCGGCTACGAGACGTACGACTTCCAGATCCCCACCTCCACGGACGCCGACGCGTACAGCCGCGTGGTGCTGCGCCTCGAGGAGTGCTACGAGTCCCTCAAGATCGTTGCGCAATGCGCGGATCGCCTGGAGCAGCTCGAGGGCCAGCCCGTCATGGTGGCCGACAAGAAGATTGCGTGGCCCGCGCAGCTGGCCCTTGGCCCCGACGGCCAAGGCAACTCGCTTGACCACATCCGCCACATCATGGGTGAGTCCATGGAGGCGCTGATCCACCACTTCAAGCTCGTGACAGAGGGCTTCAAGGTGCCCGCGGGCCAGGTCTATACGGCAATCGAAGGCCCCAAGGGCCTGCTCGGCTGCCACCTGGTGTCCGACGGCGGCACCAAGCCATGGCGCGCGCACTTCAGAGACCCCGGATTCAACAACCTGCAGTCGCTCGGCATCCTGACGGAGGGCGGCCAGATCGCCGACGTCGTGGTGTCGATTGCGACGATCGACATGGTGCTTGGAGGTGTTGACCGATGACCTACGACGAGCCGACGCTCGCGCAGCTCACAGCGGACGCCGAGGTGATCATCGGCCGCTATCCGGTTGCCCGTTCTGCTTTGCTGCCGATGCTGCACTTGGTGCAGTCCGTTGACGGCTTTGTGAGCCCAGACGGCATCGCGTTCTGCGCGGAGCGCCTAGACCTGACGGCTGCAGAGGTCAGCGCGGTCGCCACGTTCTATACCCAGTACAAGCGCCGCCCCAACGGCGAGTACCAAGTGGGTGTGTGCACCAACACGCTGTGCGCCATCATGGGCGGCGATCGCATCTGGGATGAGCTCAGCGACCACGTTGGCGTGGGCAACGGCGAGACCACGGAAGACGGCTCCATCACTCTGGAGCGCATCGAGTGCAACGCCGCGTGTGACTACGCGCCCGTGATGATGGTGAACTGGGAGTTCTTCGACAACCAGACGCCGGAGTCCGCCAAGCAGGTGGTTGATGACCTGCGCGCAGGCAAGGATGTAGCCCCCACGCGCGGCCCCAACAAGGTGTGCACCTTCAAGCACGTGGAGCGTGTGCTTGCGGGCTTCGAGGACGGCCGTGCGGACGAGGACCAGGGCGTGGGCGCTCCCACGCTTGCCGGGCTCGAGGCGGCGAAGGCCGCCGGCTGGAACGCAGAGGCCAAGCCCGCCAAGACGTCGAAGGGGGCCAAGGCATGACCGAGCTTGCCCCGGTGCTGAGCGCCATCTGGGACCACGAGAAGTCCTGGTCCATCGACACGTACACCAAGGCGGGTGGCTACAGCGCTCTGAAGAAGGCGCTCAAGACCCCGCAGACGGACCTCATCCAGGCCGTCAAGGACTCCGGACTTCGCGGCCGCGGCGGCGCTGGCTTCCCCACCGGCATGAAGTGGGGATTCCTGCCTCCGGACGATGGCAAGCCCCGCTACCTGGTGGTCAACGCCGACGAGTCCGAGCCGGGAACGTGCAAGGACATCCCCACAATGCTGTCCAACCCGCACGCTCTCGTTGAGGGAGCGATCATCACGTCCTTCGCGATCGGCTGCAACCACGCCTTCATCTATCTGCGCGGCGAGGTGGTGCACGTGTACCGCCGCCTGCTGCAGGCCGTGCGCGAGGCGTACGACGCCGGACACCTCGGCACCAACATCCACGGCACGGGCTACAACCTCGAGCTCACCGTGCACGCGGGAGCCGGAGCCTACATCTGTGGTGAGGAGACGGCGCTGCTGGACTCCCTTGAGGGCCGCCGCGGACAGCCGCGACTCAAGCCGCCGTTCCCCGCCGTTGCCGGCCTGTACGCGCGCCCAACGGTGGTCAACAACGTGGAGTCCATAGCATCGGTCCCTGCCATCGTGGACAAGGGCGTTGACTGGTTCACCGGCATGGGCACCGAGCGCTCCAAGGGCATGGGCCTGTTCTCGTTGTCCGGGCACGTCAACAAGCCCGGCCAGTATGAGGCGCCGCTTGGCATCACGCTGCGCGAACTGCTCGAGTACGCGGGCGGTGTGCGCGAGGGCCACCAGTTGAAGTTCTGGACCCCCGGCGGCTCCTCCACGCCCATCTTTACCGAAGAGCACCTGGACACCCCGCTGGACTACGAGAGCGTAGGCGCGGCGGGCTCCATGCTGGGCACCCGCGCCCTGCAGATCTTTGACGAGACCACGTGCGTGGTGCGCGCGGTGATGCGCTGGACGGAGTTCTACAAGCACGAGTCTTGTGGCAAGTGCACGCCATGCCGCGAGGGCACCTATTGGCTCGCCCAGATCCTCAAGCGCCTCGAGCACGGTGAGGGCACCATGGCCGACATCCAGCAGCTCCTCGACACCTGCGACTCGATCCTTGGGCGCGCCTTCTGCGCCCTTGGCGACGGCGCCACGAGCTCCATCACCAGCTCCGTCAAGCTCTTCCGCGAGGAGTACGAGGCCCACGTGACGCAAGGCGCCTGCCCGTTTGACCACTCGGCCTCCGCGCTGTTTGAGTTCCGCGACGCCCACGCCGACGACACCGAGGAGGTGCTGGCATGACCGCCACCGCCGATGCCGCAGCTGCGCAGGCCGTGGACACCGTCACCCTCACCATCGATGGCACCGAGGTGACCGTTCCCAAGGGGACGCTCATCATTCGTGCCGCCGAGCAGGTGGGTATCGACATTCCACGCTTCTGCGACCACCCGGCGCTCGCGCCGGCCGGAGCATGCCGGCAGTGCCTCGTGGACGTGGCAAGCCCCGGGCCGGACGGCAACCTGCGTGCCTTCCCCAAGCCACAGCCGTCATGCGCCATGACCGTGTCCGAGGGCATGGTCGTCAACACCCAGCACACCTCGGAAGAGGCGCACCGGGCACAAGAGGGCGTGATGGAGCTGCTGCTCATCAACCACCCGCTCGACTGCCCCGTGTGTGACAAGGGCGGCGAGTGCCCGCTGCAGAACCAGTCGCTGAGCCACGGCACCGCGGAGAGCCGCTTCGTTGACGTCAAGCGCGTCTTCGAGAAGCCGCTTGCGCTGAGCAGCGAGATCCTGCTGGATCGCGAGCGCTGCATCCTGTGCCAGCGCTGCACGCGCTTCTCGCAGGAGATCGCGGGCGACGCGTTCATCGACCTGCAGAACCGCGGCGCCATGCAGCAGATCGGCACCTTTGACGAGGATGTGCTCGAGTTCGACGGCTACCGCCCCATCGGTGTGGCCGCGGAGGATGAATCGGGCAAGGCGTTCTCCTCGTACTACTCGGGCAACACGGTGCAGATCTGCCCCGTTGGCGCGCTGACGAGCGCGGCGTACCGCTTCCGCTCGCGTCCGTTTGACCTCATCAGCAGCCCCGGAATCTCCGAGCACGACTCATCGGGTTCGGCGATCCGCACGGACCACCGCCGCGGCAGCATCCTGCGCCGCCTCGCGGACGACGACCCCGTGGTCAACGAGTACTGGATCACGGACAAGGACCGCTTCGCCTTCGCGTGGCAGAACCTTGACGACCGCCTCACGCGGCCGCTCGTGCGCCGTGACGGCGAGCTCGTGGAGGCCTCGTGGCCCGACGCCATCGCCGCGGCGGCCGCCGGCATCAGGGCGGCGCTTGGCGGCTCCGCTCGCAAGGCGGCAAAGGGCGCGGCGGTTCTACCCGGTGGCCGTGTCACGTTTGAGGACGCCTACGCGTACCAGAAGTTCGCGCGCATGGTCCTTGGCACCAACGACGTCGACGCCCGCACGCGCATCGCAAGCGACGAGGAGCTCGCGTTCCTTGGCCACCATGTGGCGGGTCGCGGGCTTGGTGTGACGTTTGCCGATCTCGATGCGGCACCGGCCGTGCTGCTCGTGGGATTTGAGCCGGAGGACGAGGGCGGCGTGGTGTTCCTGCGCCTCAAGAAGTCCGCCAAGAAGGTCTTTGCGGTGGCTCCGCTCCTGAGCCGCGGCAACGAAAAGCTGGGCGCAACGCTCGTCCCCACGGTTCCCGGCACGGAGGCCGTCGCCCTTGGCGCCCTCCCGGCCGACGCCGTGGCCGCGTTGGGTGAACCAGGTGCCGTCATCATCGTTGGCGAGCGCGCCGCGGGGGCGCCGGGTGCCCTCACCGCCGCGCTCGCGCTCGCGGACTCCACGGGCGCCAAGCTCGCCTGGATTCCGCGCCGCGCGGGAGAGCGCGGCGCCGTTGAGGCAGGCGCACTGCCCACGCTGCTTCCGGGCGGCCGCGACGTCACCAAGGCCGCGGCGCGCAAGGCCGTGGCCCAGGCGTGGGGCGTCGATGACCTTCCCGCCGAGGCGGGCCGCAGTGCCGCGGACATCATTGCCGCGGCGGCCAAGGGACAGATCGGCGCGCTCATCGTGGGCGGCGTGACTCCCTCTGACCTCACCGGCGATGTTGCGAAGGCCCTGGAAAAGACCGGGTTTGTGGTGAGTCTCGAGGTGCGCCGCAGCGAGGTCGCGGACTACGCAGACGTGGTGCTTCCCGTGGCTCCGCCCTCGGAGAAGGCCGGCACGTTCCTCAACTGGGAGGGCCGTCTGCGGTCCTTCGCCACCGCGATCCCCACGGATGCGCTGAGCGACCACAGGGTCCTCGACGTCCTCGCGAGGGAACTCGGCGTTGACCTGGGCACCTCTACGGTGCGGCACATCTCCGCGGAGATCAGCACCCTTGGTGTCGACGACTCCGCACGCCCTGCACGCCCCAAGGTTGCCGCCGCCAAGCCCGCAAAGGCCACCACGGCGTCGGGCAAGACCGCGGTGCTCGCCTCGTGGCACCAGCTCGTTGACGAAGGTGCCCTGCAAGACGGCGAGCCGTACCTTGCGGGCACGGGCCGCATCTCGGTGGCGCGGGTCTCCGCCGCCACCGCCGAGGCGCTCGGCATTGGCGCCACGGTGTCTATCAAGGGCAGTGCACGCGGCGGCATCGAGCTGCCGGTGGCCATCACGGACATGGCCGACGGCGTGGTGTGGGTGCCCACCAAGTCCCCGGGCTCGTGGGTTGCCAGGGATTTGGGCGTGGAGCCCGGCTCCGAGGTGACCGTGAAGGGAGTGCCCGCATGATCGGGCTGACCGCGCTCCTACCGGCGGCCGTGGCACCAAGCCCGGCGCCCGTGGTGGAGCCCAACGCCGTACAGAAGATGTGCGGCGTCACCGACGTCTCCGCCATCACGGACGCCCAGCGCGCGTGCATTTCCGATGCCGGGTTGAGCGGCGACTCCATCTGGATCGTCATCATCAAGGCCGTGCTGATCCTTGTGTTCTTGCTGCTGTCGGTGCTCTTTGCGGTGTGGTTTGAGCGCCGTGTGATTGGCCGCTTGCAGCAGCGCCCTGGCCCCAACGTGCATGGACCGTTTGGCCTGCTGCAGTCCATCCAGGACGCGCTCAAGCTGGTCTTCAAGGAAGACATCACGGTGCGCGCCGCCGAGAAGCTCGTGTACATCGCCGCACCCATCATCTCGGTGTTCTGTGCGCTGTTGATCTTTGCGGTCATCCCGTTTGGACCTGAGACCCGCATTCCCTTCACGGACGAGATCACCCCGCTGCAACTGACCGACTTCCCCGTGGCCGTGCTGTACGTCTTGGCGTGCGCATCGATCGGCGTGTACGGCATCGTGCTCGGTGGGTGGGCCTCTGGCTCCACGTACCCGCTCATGGGTTCCGTCCGCTCCACGGCACAGGTGATCTCCTACGAACTCGCCATGGGCTTGTCGCTCGTGACGGTGTTCATGATGGCCGGCTCCATGAGCACCACGGACATCGTGGACTCGCAGGTGGGCCGTTGGTGGGTGTGGCCGCTGCTGCCCGCGTTCGTGCTCTACATCATCTCGATGGTGGGTGAGACCAACCGCCTGCCCTTTGACCTCCCTGAGGCAGAGGGCGAGTTGGTTGCCGGATTCATGACCGAGTACTCGTCTACCAAGTTCGCGTGGTACTTCCTCGCCGAATACATGAATATGATCAACGTCTCCGCCATCGCGGCCACGCTGTTCCTTGGCGGGTGGCGCGCGCCGTGGGCGTCGTCATGGCCAGGGGCAGAGCTCCTGAATTCGGGGATCTTCCCGCCCGTGTGGCTCATCATCAAGATCTGGCTTCTCATGTTCGTGTTTGTGTGGATCCGCGGCTCGCTGCTGCGCTTCCGCTACGACCAGTTCATGAGGTTTGGCTGGAAGGTGCTCATCCCTGTTGGCCTTGGATGGTTCGCCTTCTTCGCCGTGAGCCGGCAGGCCTTCCAGTCGTGGGGCCGCAACCTCTCGCTCTACGACGCGGTGGCCGGCCTGGTAGCAATCTTGCTGGTCGTGGCCTTCTGGAGCTTCGTGTCGGATGCCAAGAAGCAGCGCGCCGCGGAGTCCGAGCAGGAGCCACAGACCGAGGTCCTTGACGCGTTCGCCGACGGCTACCCCGTGCCGCCGCTGCCGCATCAGGTACTGCCCCCGTCACCACGATCGGGCCAAACGGTTCAGGCGCGCGTCGCCAGCCGCGGCGCCGCGACCGAGGAGGAAGACAATGACTGAGCACGACGAGCGCTGGGAAGTGAACCGTGAACGCGATGCCGTGGCACCCGCGTTCGAATCCAACTTCCCCAAGAAGAATGCGCTAGGCGAGGCGCTTGCCCCGGTTGCGGGCTTTGGCGTGACGCTGCGCAACTTCTTCAAGCCGGTGGTCACCGAGCAGTACCCGTACAAGAAGACGCCGCCCATGCCCCGCTATCACGGCAGGCACCAGCTCAACCGCCACCCGGATGGCCTCGAGAAGTGCATCGGCTGTGAGTTGTGCGCCTGGGCGTGCCCCGCCGATGCGATCTATGTGGAGGCGGACTCCAACACCCCAGACGCGCAGTTCAGCCCCGGCGAACGCTACGGCCGGGTGTACCAGATCAACTACTTGCGGTGCATCTTCTGCGGCATGTGCATCGAGGCGTGCCCCACGCGTGCACTGACGATGACTAACGACTACGAACTCGCAGGGCCCACCCGCGAGGGCCTCATCTACGAAAAGCAGGACCTCTTGGCACCCATGGGCGCGAACATGCTCGCCGCCCCTCACCCCATGGTCCCGGGCACCACGGACGGCGACTACTACCGTGGCGACGTGACCGGAGTGGTGGAGGCGCAAGTGGAGTGGGTGCGTGAGCACCGCCCCCATGACGCAACCTTGCCGGAGAACGCTGCCGCAGCGTCGGCCGGGGGTGGCGCGTGATCAACTCCTTCCTGTTCTGGGTGGTGGCAGTCATCACTGTGCTGCCCTCGCTTGCGCTGCTGTTCGCCCGCAAGGCGGTGCACGTGGCGATGGCCGTGGTGCTCGTGATGATCGGGCTCGCGGTGTCGTACATCATGCTCGCCGCGCCGTTCCTTGGCGTGGTGCAGATCGTGGTCTATACGGGCGCCGTGATGATGCTCTTCGTCTTTGTGCTGATGCTCATCGGTGTCTCCGGCAAGGAGAGCCTGCGCGAGTCGATCGTGGGGCAAAAGTGGCTTGGCCTGCTCGTGGCGATTGGCACGGGAGCCTTCCTCACGGGTGTCATCTCGCGCGTGACCCTCAACGTGCAAGAGCCAACAGAGGGTGATCCCACGCAGATTGCGGGCGCCCTCTTTGGTCGCCTCGTGGTGGTCATGGAGACGCTCGGCTTTGTGCTGATCGTGGCCGCGGTGGGCGCGCTTGTGCTGACGCACATGCCGCGACTGACCCCCAAGCACACGCAGAAGGAAATCGCCGAGGACCGCATCCGGGTGGGTGCCAACCCCGTCAACAAGCCCATGCCCGGCGTGTACGCGCGCCACAATGCGCTGGACGTTCCCGCGCTTGACCCCCAGGGCAATCCCATCGCCGAGTCCGCGTCTCGCGTGCTCAAGCAGCGCCACCAGCTCGACGATGAGGGCCGCTACACTGCGGGGCTCGAGATCGAGGAAGGGGACGACAAGTGAACCCCATCGGTTTTGTGTACCTCGCCGCCGTGCTTTTTGCGATCGGCTCCGCGGCAGTGCTGTTGCGCCGCAACGCGATCATCGCGTTCATGGGCGTGGAGCTCATGCTCAATGCGGCCAACCTGGCGTTCGTGGGATTCAGCCGCATTCACGGCACCGTGGACGGCCAGGTGATGGCGTTCTTTGTGATGGTCGTTGCCGCGGCGGAAGTGGTGGTGGGTCTCGCGATCATCGTGGCGATCTTCCGCGCCCGCCAATCGATCTCTCTCGATGACCCGTCGGAGCTGAAGGGCTGACATGTTGGATCTCACTTGGCTCCTCATCGCCGTGCCGCTGGCGAGCTTCCTTGTGTTGCTCCTTGCGGGCAAGCGTGCCAATGCCTGGGGGCACTGGGTAGGCGTTGCCGCCTCCAGCGCGGCCTTTGTCATGGCCCTCATCGCCTTCATCCAGATGCTGGGCCTTGGCTCCGGCGAGCGCTCGCACGCGGTGCACCTGTTCTCGTGGATTTCCACGGGAGAGCTCACCGTGGACGCGGGCCTGCTCGTTGACCCGCTGTCGATGACGTTCGTGTTGCTCATCACGTTCGTGGGCACGCTCATCCATATCTACGCGGTGGGCTACATGGAGCACGACCCCGATCGCCGTCGCTTCTTCGCGTATCTGAACCTGTTCATCGCGGCGATGCTGTTGCTGGTGCTCGCGGACTCCTACCTGCTGCTCTTCGTTGGGTGGGAGGGCGTTGGCCTTGCCTCGTACCTGCTCATCGGCTTCTGGAATTACCGCAACGACTACGCCACCGCCGCGAACAAGGCGTTCTTTGTCAACCGCATCGGCGACATGGGCCTCATCATCGCGATGGGCCTGATGTTCGCCGCCTTCGGCGGAGTGGACTTCGCCACCGTGTTCAGCGGCGCAAGCAGCGTCTCAACGGCGCAGCTCACCGCCATCGGCCTCACGCTGCTGCTCGCGGCCTGCGGCAAGTCCGCCCAGTTCCCGCTGCAGTCATGGCTTGGCGACGCGATGGCCGGCCCCACACCGGTGTCGGCCCTCATTCACGCGGCTACCATGGTGACCGCCGGCGTGTACCTCATCGTGCGGTCCGCGCCGGTCTTTGAGGGCGCCCCCAACGCCCAGTTGGTGGTGGCCATCGTGGGTGCCGTCACCCTCCTGTTCGGAGCCATCGTGGGTATGGCGAAGGACGACATCAAGAAGGCGCTCGCCGCGTCCACGATGTCGCAGATCGGCTACATGATGCTCGCGGCGGGGCTTGGTCCCATCGGCTACGCATTCGCGATCTTCCACCTCGTCACCCACGGCTTCTTCAAGGCGGGCATGTTCCTTGGCGCCGGTTCCGTGATGCACGGCATGAAGGACCAAGTGGACATGCGTCGCTTTGGCGCGCTGCGCACCGCGATGGTTGTCACGTGGGTGACGTTCGGGTTTGGCTGGCTTGCCATCTTGGGCATCCCGCCGTTCTCCGGATTCTTCTCCAAGGACAAGATCATTGAGGCCGCGTTCGTTGGCGACGGCTGGCAGCCATGGGTGTTCGGCCTTGCCGCGCTCATCGGCGCGGGGCTCACCGCGTTCTATATGTCGCGACTGTTCTTCATGACGTTCCACGGCAAGGCCCGCTGGACGGACGACCAGCACCCGCACGAGAGCCCCGCCATCATGACGGTGCCGATGATTGTGCTCGCGGTGGGGTCGGCATTCCTCGGTCTCATCCTCGCCACCGGCGACCGCTTCGTGACGTGGCTTGAGCCGGTCACGGGCCACGCCGAACACGGCGAGCCGGTGGTGTCCGTTCCCGTGATCACGATCACGACGCTCGTGCTGGTGCTCGTGGGCGCCGGCTACGCCTGGTTCAAGTACGGAAGGGCCGACGTGCCGCTCACCGCTCCCGCAGCCACGCTGGCGACCATCGCCGCGCGCAATGACCTGTTCCAAGACTCCGTCAACCGTGCGGTCTTTGAGCGGCCCGGAACTCATCTGACGCGCACGCTCGTGTACGCCGATGCCGCCATCGTCGACGGCGCGGTCAACGGCATCGGCGGCGGCTCCGCCAAGACGGGTGAGGCGCTGCGTCGTCTCCAAAGCGGCAAGGTGAGAAGCTACGCGCTGCTCATGCTCGCGGGCATGCTCGTCGTTGCCTTCTTTGCCGTGATGGGAGGCAAGTGATGTTCCCCATCCTCACGGTCATGGTGGCGCTCCCGGCCGTTGGCGCCGCGGTGCTCTTTGCCCTGCCCAGCTCTGTTCGCAGCAAGGCGCGCCAGATCGCCTTGGGCTTTGCTCTCGTTGAGGTGGCGCTCGCCGCGGTGCTGTTCTTCCAGTTCGATGCAGACAAGGCCGGAGACATCCAGTTCTCGGAGACCTATGCGTGGATCCCGCAGATTGGGACCAGTTGGGCACTCGGCGTGAACGGCATCGGACTGTCGCTCGTGATCCTCAGCGCCATCCTCGTTCCCCTTGCCATTCTCTCGGCGTGGCGGGACGACAAGGACGCGAAGCGTCGGGCCACCTACTTGGCGCTGCTGCTGGCGAGCCAGGCATTCATGGTGGGCATCTTTGCCGCGCGCGATGTCTTCTTGTTCTACGTACTGTTTGAGGCGATGCTGGTGCCGATCTACTTCCTCATCGGCTCGTTCGGCGGCATGCAGCGCCGCTATGCGGCGGTGAAGTTCCTCATCTACTCGCTCGTTGGCGGGCTCGTCATGCTCTTGGGCATCATCGCGCTGTACGTGGCGGGCCCCGGTGGGGAGCAGGGATTCCTCACCGACAACCTCACGGGCCTTGACCTGGGCACGGTGCAGGAGCGGCTCCTGTTCCTCGCGTTCTTCCTGGCCTTTGCCATCAAGGCACCGATGTTCCCCGTGCACACCTGGCTGCCTACCGTCGCCGAAAGTGCACGGCCGTCCACCACCGCGCTGCTCGTGGCGGTGCTCGACAAGATCGGCACCTTCGGCATGCTCACGCTGTGTCTGGTGCTGTTCCCCAACGCCGCGCATTGGGCGGCTCCGGTGATCATCATCCTCGCCGTGATCTCGGTGCTGTACGGCGCCATCCTCGCCATTGGCCAAGAGAACCTGCTGCGCCTGGTGGCGTTCACCTCGGTGAGCCACTTTGGCATCATGATCATCGGCATCTTCGCCTTTGCCCAGACCTCGATGGTGGGATCCGCGTTCTACATGTTTAACCACGGCCTGTCTACGGGTGCGCTGTTCTTTGCGGTGGCATACCTCATCAAGCGGCATGGCACGGCGAACATCAAGGAGTTTGGCGGGTTGCAGAAGGTGACCCCGGTCATGGCCGGCACGTTCCTCTTCATCGCCCTCAGCTCGCTCTCTCTGCCCGGCCTGTCGCCGTTCATCTCGGAGATCTTGGTGTTCGTTGGCGCCTACCCCGTGGTGCCCGTGGCGATTATCTTCGCGGTGGTCGCGGTGGTGCTCGCGGCGCTGTACATGCTGCTCACTTATAAGAGGGTGTTTACCGGGCCAACGCCCAAGGCCATGGAGGGAACCCGTGACCTGTCCCTGCGCGAGCGCCTCGTGACGTGGCCGCTCATCGCCGCAATGCTCGTGCTCGGCTTTGTCCCCGGCATTGCGCTCAACCTGTTGCGTGATCCGGTGCATGACATTGTCGCTACCGTGACCGTCGAGGAGGCTGGCAAGTGAACTGGACAGAGCCGGTCATCACCTGGGCGCCGCTGACGCCCATCCTGGTGGTGTTGCTGACCGCCGCCGCGGGCATCCTCGTCGAGGCCTTTGTGCGCACGCCGGCCACCCGCCGCATGGTGCAGCTCGTCATGTCTGTTGCCGCGCTCGCGGTGGCGCTTGGTGCCGCGATCGTGCTGTGGGCGACGCAAGAGGGGAGCGGCACCGTGGTGCTGCGACTCATGCTTGTGGTGGATCGCCAGTCGCTTGCGTGGCAGGTGATGCTCGCGGTGTTCGGCATCCTCTCCGTGCTGCTGTTTGCGGCGCGCACGCGCGCCGGCGAAGAGGAGTTCACGCCGTTGGGCTCTTCCGCGCCGGGCACCCTGACCGAGACCCGCGCCCTGCGCGCCGGGCTGCAGGTCACCGAGGTATTCCCGCTGGTGCTGTTTGCGGTGGGCGGCATGATGCTCTTCACCGCGGTGACGGACTTTGTGTTCCTCTTCGTGGTGCTCGAGCTGTTCTCGCTGCCGCTGTACATCCTGGTGGCACTGGCGCGCCGGCGTAGGTCGCTGTCGCATGAGGCCGCGCTGAAGTACTTCTTGCTTGGAGCGTTCTCCTCAGCGATCTACATCTTTGGTGTGGCACTCATCTTTGGCGCCACCTCGCAGACGTCGTTCACCGCGGTGCAGCGTGCCATCGAGGTCATCGCGGGCCACGACCCCCTGATCCTTGCCGCGGCCGTGCTCATTCTTGTGGGCCTGCTGTTCAAGCTCGGTGCCGTGCCGTTCCACTCCTGGGTTCCCGACGTGTACCAGGGTGCGCCGACGTCGGTGACGGGCTTCATGGCCGCCGCCACCAAGGCCGCGGCGGTGGCCGCTCTGCTGCGCGTGGTGTTCGCCTCGCTGTACCCGCTCGAATGGGAGCTCAACTGGCTGTTCTGGACCATCGCTATCGTGACGATGATCGTCGCCACCCTCGTGGCGCTCGTCCAGACGGACATCAAGCGCATGCTTGCGTACTCGTCCGTGGCGCACGCGGGCTTCATCCTCGTGGCATTCGCGGGCTTCAGCCCCGATGCGCTGAGCTCGTTGCCGTTCTACCTGCTCGCCTATGGTCTGGCCAGCATCGGCGCCTTCGCGATCGTCACGCAGGTGCGCGAGCGCACGGCCGACGGCGCCGTGGGTGCGGAGGCCACTCGCCTTGGGCAGTGGGCCGGGTTGGGCAAGCGCTCGCCGTGGCTCGCCACGGCCATGGCGCTGTTCCTGCTGTCGTTTGCGGGCATTCCGCTCACCGCGGGATTCGTGGGGAAGTTCGTGGTGTTCCGCTCGGCAATCGATGAGGGCGCGTGGCCGCTCGTGCTCGTGGCGGTGCTTGCCTCCGCCGCGGCCGCGTTCTTCTACGTGCGCATCATCGTGCTGATGTTCTTCACGGACATTCCAGACGGCCAGGCCGACGCCATCGAGATCGAGTACTCGCCGCTCACCCGCACCGTGGTGGTGGTGACGGCGGCGCTTACGCTGGTGCTCGGCGTGGTCCCGGGGCCCGTGCTTGGGGCCGCGCAGGACGCCGGTGTGATGCTGTCCTCGTTGACCGACTCCTCCGGGAACTAGGCCGTGGCGTCCCTCGTGGGCCAGGGGGGTCTCGACGAGGCCCTGCAGTCCCGCCTTGCGCTCGTGGAGGAGCGGCTGCGGGACGCTGTGTCGCAGTCGGATCGCCTCGCCGACGCCACGTCCCGTCACCTCGTCAACGCGGGTGGCAAGCGGTTGCGCCCCGCGCTCGCGCTGCTCACCGCGCACTTGGGTGACGCCTCGCGCCCCGAGGTCGTGGACGCGGCCGTGGTGGTGGAACTGACGCACTTGGCCACGCTGTATCACGACGATGTCATGGACTCCGCGCCCACCCGCCGTGGTGCCCCCGCGGCACATGAGGTGTGGGGAAACTCGGTGGCGATCCTCACGGGGGATCTGCTGTTTGCGCGCGCGTCCGCCGTGGTGGCGGATCTTGGCCCGCAGGCCGTGCGCATTCAGGCCGAGACCTTTGAGCGGCTGTGCCTTGGCCAGCTCCATGAGACGGTTGGCCCCTCCCCTCAGGACGATCCCGTGGACTTCTACCTGCAGGTACTCGCGGACAAGACGGGCTCCCTCATTGCCACCTCGGCCCGCTTTGGTGCAATGTTTGCCGGTTGCACTCCCGCCGTGGTGCAGCAGGTGACTCGTTATGGCGAGCTTGCGGGGGTTGCCTTCCAGCTCGCGGATGACGTCATCGACGTCCGCTCCGACGCTGCCACCACTGGCAAGACCCCTGGCACCGACCTGCGCGAGGGTGTGGCGACGATGCCTGTGCTGCTGCTACGGCGTCGGGTTGCTGCGGGCGGCGCAGCAGAGGATGCCGAGCTCTTGGCCGCCATCGATGGCGACCTCAGCGACGACGCCGTGCTTGCCGACGTTGTTGCCCGCCTTGGTGCGCATCCGGTGGTGGACGAGACCGCGGCGCTTGCCGCGCAATGGGCGGCCCGCGCCAAGGAGGCGATCGCGACCCTCCCAGAGGGCGACGTCAAGGCCTCGCTCATCGACTTTGCGGAGTCGCTGGTGGCGCGCACCGCGTAGACGCCATCCGTCTCGAACCCTGTCACCAGTGTGGCGGCATGCCACACACCACGGAACTCGACGGGCTGCTGAGCTGCCGGACATCGCCGTGGTGCGGTTAGAGCTGGACCAGCGATATGCCGCAATCGTGGACCCCGCCAGTTACACCGTCTCGGGGAACTCCGGCTCAGCGTCGGGATTGCCGCGGTGCGCCCAGGCGCGCCACGAGTCAACCGTGATGATGATGAGCGCCACCCATACGAGCGCAAAGCCGATCCAGCGACCGGTGGGCATGGGCTCGTGGAAGTGCCATACCGCGAGCATGAACATCATCGTGGGCGCGATGTACTGCAGCAGCCCCGTGATGTTGAGGGGAAGGCGCGCGGCGCCGGCGGCAAAGAGCAACAGCGCACCAACCGTTGCGGCACCAGAGCTCGCGAGCAAGAGGTCGTGGTGCAGGCCCAGGCCTTCGCTGCCGCGCGCCCCAAAGGTCAGCTCGCCTTGGGCCCCCAGCCACCACAGCGCGCCGGCCGCGAACGGGGCAAGCACCACCGTCTCCACGGTGAGCCCGGTAATCGCGTCAACGGACGCCCCCACGCGCTTCTTGATGAGGCCGTAGAAGCCAAAGGACAGCGCAAGAACCAGGGAGATCCACGGCAGGGCGCCCATCTCCACGCCGATCACCACCACGGCCACCGTGGCGATCCCCACCGCCACCACTTGCATGCGCCGCAGCCGCTCGCCCAACACCAGCACGCCCAGCGCCACCGTCACGAGGGGATTGATGTAGTAGCCAAGGGAGGCCGCGGCCACCTGGTCGGTGACCACCGCATACACGTAGACGAGCCAGTTGACGGCGATGAGCACCGCGGCGAGCGAGAGCGTTGCCAGGATGCGCCGGGTGGTGAGCGCAGCGCGCAGCCGTCCCCAGCCGCGCACTCCCGCCACGATGATGAGGCACACGCCAAGCGACCACACCGCGCGCTGCGCCGTGATCTCGAGCGCCCCCGCGGGGATGAGCGCGTGCATCAGCAGGGGGAAGAGCCCCCAAATGAGGTATGCCGACACCCCAAACAACAGACCCTTGCGGTCTACGGCGGAGGACGTCACCCGGCCATTGTGTCAGCACCACCGGGTGCCGCGCGGCCCCCACCTGGCACCGCCGCACACCCTAGATCGTCAGGTAGCCGTCCACGCCGGTTCCCGGCACTGCCGCGCGGGCGGTGCCCGCGGCGAGGGTGTTGCCGTCGTGGGGGTCCACGAGGCAGAACGCTCCCGTGCGCCGATGCGTGCCGTAGTCCTCGATCGCGAGCGGGCTCGCGAGCTGCAGCGTCACCACGCCGATGTCGTTGAGCTCAAGCTCATCGCCGGGCACGATCGACGCGTCAAGGGTGCCGCCAGGCAGCGAGATGTCGAGCTTTCCCTCGATTCCCACGACCATCGCCTGCACCAGCGCAGAACCGTGTTGCACGAGCACGCGCTCGCGAAGACGCAGCGGCCGCTCGGCGAGCCACGCCACGTGGGCATGGAAGTTCTTCACCGGCCGCGCCGCGTCCGACGCCGAGCTCAGCAGGTCTCCGCGCGCCACATCCACGTCGTCGGCAAGCCGCACCGACACCGAGGTGCCGGCGGCCGCCTGGGTGAGTGGGCCGTCGGCCGTATCGATGCCCGCCACGGTGGTGAGTCGGCCCGAGGGCTGCACCACCACGGGGTCACCCACCCGCACGGTGCCCTCGGCCACGTGGCCTGCATAGCCGCGATACTCGCGGTATTCGGGCCTGATGGCGGCGTCCTGGGGCCGCAGCACGTACTGCACGGCAAGGCGCCAGCTGTCCGACGCTGTGGCCGCCATGTCGTCGGCGCTCGGCACGGTCTCGAGCAGCTCCAGCACGGTGGGCCCGCCGTACCAGGGGGTGCGCGCGGAGCGCTCCACCACGTTGTCTCCCTCGAGGGCGGAAACGGGAACCGCCACGGCGTCGGTCATGCCCAGCTTGGCCGAGTGCGCGGCAAGCTGAGCCTCGATGGCTGCGAACGGCTGCTGCGCAAATCCCACGAGGTCCATCTTGTTGACCGCCACGATCACGTGCGGCACGCGCAGCAGCGCGGCAACCGCCAAGTGCCGCAGCGTCTGCTCCACCACGCCGTGGCGAGCGTCCACGAGCACCACCAGAGCGTCGGCGGTGGACGCCCCCGTGACGGTGTTGCGCGTGTACTGCACGTGCCCTGGGCAATCCGCGAGGATAAAGCTGCGCGCGGGGGTGGAGAAGTAGCGGTACGCCACGTCGATGGTGATGCCCTGCTCGCGCTCCGCGCGCAGGCCATCGGTGAGCAGCGCGAGGTCAACGGTCTGGGCGCCACGAGCGTGAGAGACCCGCTCTACGGCCTCGTAGGCATCGGCAAGAATCGACTTGGTGTCATACAGCAGGCGGCCCACGAGCGTGGACTTGCCATCGTCAACGGAGCCTGCGGTGGCAAAGCGCAGCAGCGATGTTGAGGGGCGCACGGCTGTGGCCCTCGTGTCGGTCGCAGTCATTAGAAGTACCCCTCCTTCTTGCGGTCTTCCATGGCGGCCTCGCTGAGGCGGTCGTCCGCGCGGGTGGCGCCGCGCTCCGTGATGCGCGTGGCCGCCACCTCGGCGATGACCTCGGCCACGGTCGTGGCGTCAGACTCCACGGCGCCCGTGCAGGAGGCGTCCCCAACGGTGCGGTACCGCACCGATTTGGTGACCACGGCGTCGGACTCCTTGACGGGCACCGCGGGGTGCGGCGTGAGCCACATGCCGTCGCACTCGAACACGGGGCGCGAGTGCGCAAAGTACAGCGACGGCAGCTCGATGTCCTCACGCTCGATGTACCGCCACACGTCCAGCTCGGTCCAGTTGCTGAGGGGGAAGACGCGCACGTGCTGGCCGGGCAGGTGCCGGGTGTTGTACAGGTTCCACAGCTCGGGACGCTGGTTGCGTGGATCCCATTGACCGAACTCGTCGCGCAGGGACACCACGCGCTCCTTGGCGCGGGCCTTCTCCTCGTCGCGGCGAGCGCCGCCAAAGACCACGTCGTAGCCGTGGCCGGCAATGGCGTCGAGCAGTGGAACGGTCTGGAGGGGATTGCGGGTGCCGTCTGGGCGTTCGCGCAGGTGGCCGTCGTCGATGTATGACTGCACGGACGCCACCTGCAGCCGCAAGCCCAGCCGGGCCACGGTCGCGTCGCGGAAGGCGAGCACTTCATCGAAGTTGTGGCCCGTGTCCACATGCAACAGCTCCACGGGAACGCGAGCGGGCCAGAACGCCTTGGTGGCCAGGTGCAGCACCACCACGGAATCCTTGCCGCCGCTGAACAGAATCACCGGCTTGCGCGCGGTGGCCACGGCCTCGCGAAGGATGTGAATGGCCTCGGCCTCAAGCGCGGCGAGGGTGTCCACGTGGGCGCAGGTCACGGCGTGAGCAGTGTCGGTGGTCATGTGTGGATCCCGCATTCCGTCTTGTCGGTGCCCGCCCAGCGTCCGGAGCGGGGGTCCTCGCCGGGAGCGACCTTGCGAGTGCATGGCTCGCAGCCGATGCTCGGATAGCCCTGCGCCACGAGCGGATTTCGCGGCAGGCCATGAGCCGTCTGGTAGATCTCCACCTGGAAGTCGCTCCACGTGGCGAGGGGGTTGATCTTCACGAGCCCATGCTTGTCATCCCAGGACACCACGGGCAGCTGCGCGCGGGTGGCGGCGTCGGCGCGCCGCGCTCCCGTCACCCACGCCTCGTAGCCGGCGAGCGATCTTGCCAAGGGCTCCACCTTGCGCATGGCGCAGCACAGGTTGGGGTCTCGCGCAAAGAGGTCCTTGCCGTAGGCGGCGTCCTGCTCCGCGACCGTGTGCTCAGGGGTCACGTTCACCACGGTGATGGGGAAGGCCTTGGCGGCATGATCCCGAGTCTCGATGGTCTCGCCAAAGTGGTAGCCCGTCTCGAGGAACAGCACGTCCACTCCCGGCAGCCGCGTTCCGAATAGGTGCGGAAGGATCGTGTCTTGCATGGACGACGCTACGGCAAGGCGGGTGCCGAACGTCGCCACGGCCCAGTCGGCGATGTCTTCGGCGGAGGCATGCTCGAGCAGCGCGTTGGCGTCCGCGCAGGTGTCACGATTCCAGATGACGGTGGTCATGTGAGGAGCTCCTCGTCTACTCGGAATGCCCAGTCGGAGAAGGTCTCGCCGTCGTCGCGAGTGGCGAGGTAGTTCTTGGTGACGCGCTCCACGTAGTCGGGCATGCCGTCGGCCTTGACCTTGTGCGCGCGAATCTTGCGGCCAAAGTCGTTGTCGTCTCCGCGACCAAGCCGGCCGCCGAGGTGAACCTGGTAGCCGGGCACCTGCTCGCCCGTCTCGTCGTCGAGCACCAGCTGACCCTTGAAGCCGATGTCGGCAACCTGCACACGGGCGCAGGAGTTGGGGCAGCCGTTGACGTGCACCGTGATGGGGGTGTCAAGCGTGGGGAAGATGGCGTCGAGCTTCTTCACCACCTCGCGCGCGGTGGCCTTGGTCTCCACGATCGCGAGCTTGCAGTATTCGATGCCCGTGCACGCAATGACGTTGCGGTGAAACTCGCCGGGGCTGGATTCGAGCTCCAGCGCGCGCAGGCCGTTGACGACGTCGTTGACCTTGGCCTCAGGGATGTCGAGGACGAGGATCTTCTGCAGGGGCGTGAGGCGGATGCGGTCGCTGCCGGCGGCCTGTGCGATGTCCGCGATGCGCAGCAGGGTGGTGCCGCTGATGCGGCCGGCGATGGGCGCCACCCCCACGTAGTAGTTGCCGTCTGCCTGCTCGTGGATGCCCACGTGGTCGCCGCGGTCCGCGGGAGTGCCGAGCCGCGGCGCGGGGCCCTTGGGAAGCTCGTAGTGCAGGTACTCGTCTTGCAGCACCTGCAGGAACTTCTCCGGCCCCCAGTCCTTGACCAAGAACTTGAGGCGCGCGCGGTTGCGCAGGCGGCGATACCCGTAGTCGCGGAAGATGCCGGTGACGCCGCACCACACCTCGGCGGTCTTGTCCGGTGGCACAAACACGCCAAGCCTGTGGCCAAGGAACGGGTTCACGGATAGGCCGCCGCCCACCCACAGGTCGTAGCCCACGCCAAGCTCCGGGTGCTCTACCGCGCAGAAGGCCACGTCTTGCACCTCGTGGAGGATGTCGGGGATGGGCATGCCCGTAAAGGCGGTCTTGAACTTGCGCGGCAGGTTGGAGAACGCGGGATCGCCGATGTACGTGTCCACGATCTCGCGCATGTGGGGCGTGGGGTCAATGAGCTCGTCCTTGGCGATTCCCGCCACGGGCGATCCCAGGATCACGCGCGGCACGTCCCCGCATGCCTCTTGGCTCATGAGGCCCACCGCTTCGATGCGCCGGAAGATTTCGGGGACGTCCTCGATGCGCACCCAGTGCAGTTGGATGTTCTGGCGATCGCTGACATCCGCGGTGTCACGCGCGAGGTCTCGGGAGATCTCACCGATGGTGCGTGCCTGCGCCAGCGTGAGCTGCCCGCCGTCGCTGCGGATGCGCATCATGAAGTATTCGTCGTCGAGTTCGTGGGGTTCAAGGATCGCGGTCCTGCCGCCGTCAATGCCGGGCCGACGCTGCGTATACAGGCCCCACCAACGGAACCTTCCGCGCAGGTCGCCTGGGGGAATGGACCAGAATCCCCACTTGGAATAGAGGTTCTCAATCCGAGAGCGCACCTCGAGGGGATCGGCCGCCGACTTCATCTCTTCGTTGGGGTTCAGCGGGGTGCGGTCGCCGAGTGCCCATTGGCCGTCTTTGTTGACGGTGTCGCGGCGTGCGGCCGCCTCGCGGGTGCGGATGAGGCGCGCCTCTTCGCGGTGGCGGCGGCGTTCCAGCGCCTGCTCGGCCGCAGAGTCGGCGTGCGGCGGTGCATGTGACGGTGCTTCGGGAGTGGTCTCTATGGTCACCGGCGCTCCTCGCGATGGTGGGCTCCGGCCAGCCGAGCACTGCGCTCGGAGTGGCCGAGCGCCCAGGATTGGTGGGGACAGTCCATGGGCGGTCAGGCCATGGCACACATGACGCACATCGAGGGCATGGCGGCGAGGCCGATGCTCAGGGAGGTCGTCATGGCGGCAAGTGTGACACGAAAGCGACAAACGCACACCCCCAATACCCCTATGTTTGGTAGGAATTGGGAATACTATGCTTCAGCGTCGGGCCGCCGGACTTCGTTAGTCTGGAACCGTTGCCGCCGCCAAAGCCAAGGAAGTAACCCCGTGACTACCAACCGACCACTGCGTGTTGCCATCATCGGCGCCGGGCCCGCCGGCACCTACGCCGCCGACATCCTCACCCGGCAGGGAATCGATGTCGAGATCGACATCATCGAACGGCTGCCCGCACCGTTCGGCCTCGTGCGCTACGGCGTTGCCCCTGACCACCCGCGCATCAAGCAGATCATCGTGGCGCTCGCGAATGTGCTGGGTCGTGGCGACATTCGCCTGCTGGCAAACGTCGATGTGGGCACCGATGTCTCGCTCGATGACCTCCGCGAGCACTACGACGCCGTGATCTTCGCCACCGGCTCCTTCTACGATGCGGCGCTCGACATCCCTGGTATCGACCTGGAGGGCTCGTTTGGAGCCGCCGACTTCGTGAGCTGGTACGACGGCCATCCCGACGTTCCGCGCACGTGGCCGCTCACGGCCAAAGAGGTCGCGGTCTTTGGCGTTGGCAACGTGGCGCTCGACGTAGCTCGCATCCTCGCCAAGCACGTGAGCGACCTCATGCCTACCGAGATTCCCGCGAACGTTCAGGCGGGGCTCGAGGCGTCGCCCGTCACCGATGTCCACGTCTTTGGCCGCCGCGGGCCGGCACAGGTGAAGTTCTCGCCGCTCGAGCTGCGCGAGCTGGGCCAGGTCCCTGACGTCGACATCATCGTCTACCCAGAGGACTACGACTTCGACGAAGGCTCCATGGCAGCCGTAGAGGCGAGCCACCAGACCAAGCAGACCGTCAAGACGCTCACCGATTGGACCCTGCGCGAGCCTACGGGCGCATCGCGCCGTATCCACTTGCACTTCCTGCAAAGCCCCCACGAGGTGCTGGGCGAGGACGGCCGCGTCGTCGGCGTGCGCATGGAGCGCCAGCGTCTCACGGGCGACGGCAACGTGGAAGGCACGGGCGAGTTCATCGACTACCCCGTGCAGGCCGTGTATCGCGCGGTGGGGTACTGGGGCACTCCCATCGACGGCGTGCCGTTCAACGACGCCAAGGGCGTGATTCGCAATGTCGAGGGTCGCGTGGTTGGCGACGACGGTGAACCCGTTCCCGGCTTCTACACCACGGGCTGGATCAAGCGCGGCCCGGTTGGCCTCATCGGCAGCACCAAGTCCGACGCTGCGGAGACCATTGCGCATCTGGTCGAGGATGCGCCGCAGCTGTACGCCAACACCCTTGCAAGCCCTGAGCAGCTCAGCCCCGACAACTTCTTGAGGCTGCTGCGCTCGCGCGGCGTGCCCGTGGTGCAGTGGCGCGACTGGGAGGCGCTTGACGCCCACGAGCAGGCACTCGGTGAGACCGCGGGCCGCGAACGCATCAAGGTGGTGCCTCGCGAGGAGATGACGGAGGTAGCACTCAAGCGCGCTCGCGTGTCCTGACCCACATACCCCTGATTGCCTGCGCGGGAACCACCGTGGCCCTCTGGCCCGTTCCTACAATGGCCGCACAAAGGAGGATCGGTGGGCAAGAAGTACTTCAACGGGCTCAAGACCATGGGGCTCTTCGTGGCGCTGTGGGTGGTGCTGCTGGGCATCGGCTCGTTTGTGGCGGGCGGCTCGTACCTGTGGCTGTTTGCGCTGATCGGTCTGTTCGGCACCTTCTACGGTTACTGGAACTCGGCCAACCTGGCCATCCGTGCCATGCACGCGCGGCCCGTGACCGAGGTGGAGCAGCCCGCGATGTACCGCATCGTGCGCGAGCTGTCTCGTGAGGCCAACCAGCCCATGCCCGCGCTGTATGTGTCGCCCACCGAGGCGCCCAATGCCTTTGCCACGGGGCGCAACCCCAAGAACTCGGCCGTGTGTTGCACCGCCGGCATCCTGCGACTCCTCGACGAGCGCGAACTGCGGGGAGTCCTCGGTCATGAACTGCAGCATGTCTACAACCGCGACATCCTCATCTCCGCCGTGGCCGCGGCCTTCGCGGGCATGATCACCGCCATTGCACAGATGCTGTTCTGGTTCGGTGGCGGCAACAGCCGCAACAGCCCCCTCGGTCCCTTTGGGGCGCTCGCGATGCTCATCCTGGCGCCGCTGGCAGCGAGCCTCATCCGCCTCGCCATCTCTCGCACCAGGGAGTATGACGCCGATGAGGACGGCGCTGCCCTCACGGGCGACCCCATGGCGCTGGCCTCCGCGCTGCGCAAGCTGGAGCAGGGAACGGCCGCGCGGCCGCTGCCTCAAGACGCGAGGCTCGAGAACGTCAGCCACATGTTTATCGCCAACCCGTTCCGCGGTGTGGGGCTCGCCAGGCTCTTCAGCACCCACCCGCCCATGGCCGAGCGCATCGCGCGGCTCGAGGGCATGGCGCGGGACGGCATCTACCGCAGCTGAGCTGTTTCAGTGTCGCTTGCCGTCCCAAGGAAGCCGATGAACACCGCGATCCACCCAAAGATCAGGCCAAACACGGTGACCTCAAACGCCGTCACGGACAGCGCCCGGCCAAGAAACAGCGCAACGCCGCACACCGTGGCGCCCAAGAAGACCCACGCGGCCGTGAAGTAGCCGGCGGGCAGGCCCGCCACCAGTGCGCGCCCGCGCGCCAGCAGGATGAGAAACACCACCGCCATGCCCGACGCTGCCGCGGAGTGGACAGCAAAACTCACGTCCACGGGCACAACGCCCACGATGGCGAGCATGACTCCCATGATGACGAAGAGCCGCGGCACAGTTGCCGGTGCCGCCGGGTTCGTGAGCGTGCCTGACGCGACCAGCGCGGACATGTCGTGGGCGAGGTACACGGCGAACGTGGCAACGAGCAGCCCGCCGGCAACGAGCGTGCCGTTGAAGATCCAGCTCGAGAGGTCCCCGTAGGTGCCGAGTTGGCTGAAGTGCACTGTCCACCACAGGGGATCGGACGTGGTGACCGCCGAGGTCAGGGTTCCCACCACCACAAAGGACATCAGCAGGCTCGTCATCCGTTGCGTGGTGGTGCGGGCAACGGACCGCGCCACCATGTAGGTGGTCACGGCAACCGCGAGCGCCATCAGCACGGCTCCAAAGAAGGCGTGGACGCGCATGCCAATGACCGCCTTGGACAGCACCACGAACAGTGCGTATGTGCCAAGGAAGGCCATCGCGGTGTGGGCGATCACCACCGCCGCGGTGGCGACCGCACGCGTGGCGGTGGTGAGCCCGCCTCGCCACTCCTGACCGCGCATGGCACGGGAGAGCACGTACCCCCGTGCCGACACCACCGCGGCCACGACGCCCGTGGTGCACGCAGCGGCCAGCCCGAACGATCCTGGACCGGAGACCCGCAGGTGGGGATTCCCTGCCACCACGGCAAGGCCCACCACCGCGCCAAGTCCCGCGCCGGCGAGTGCACCGTAGATGACGCGCGACTCACCCCGCGTCGAGGACGCCGATGCGGGGGAGTCGGCCATGGCGCGGGGCCTACCGGTAGTTCACAAACTGCAGGTCGGTGTCCACGTCTGCACCTCGCAACAGCGCCTGGGTGGCTTGGAGGTCGTCGCGAGACTTGGACGTGATGCGCAGTTCGTCGCCTTGGATGAGGGCCTTCACCGACTTGGGGCCCTCGTCGCGCACCAGCTTGGTGAGCTTCTTGGCGGTCTCCGAGGAGATGCCTTCCTTGATCTCCGCGGCAAGCCGGAACTCCTTGCCGGACGGCTGCGGCTCGCCGTACTCGAGCGACTTGAGCGAGATGCCGCGCTTGGCGAGCTTGGCGATGAAGACGTCGAGCACGGCCTTGACGCGCTCGGGTGAGTTCGCCTTCATGAGCACGGACTCGCCCGAAAACTCGATCGACGCGCCAACCCCCTTGAAGTCGTAGCGCTGCTGGATTTCCTTGGCCGCCTGGTTGAGCGCGTTGTCCACCTCTTGGCGGTCCACCTTGCTCACCACGTCAAAGCTGCTGTCGCCTGCCATTGCTGGCTCCTTCCTGCCGGGGGCGCGAGTTCGCGCCCAGGGTCAACATCTTGCTATCCTTCCATGCGCCCCGCTTGCGTTTGTGGGCAGGGCACTGGCGGGTTACCCGAGCGGCCAAAGGGGGCTGACTGTAAATCAGCTGCG
>Ga0222423_1000442_pt1 | contig 29584 bp, 30 predicted proteins | sample 3A0metagenome_FD_182472 | JGI IMG/M metagenome (GOLD analysis project Ga0222423, IMG submission 182472) | Enriched microbial communities from leaf-cutter ant dump, University of Wisconsin, Madison, United States - 3A0 (version 2) | ecosystem: Environmental > Terrestrial > Nest > Insects nest >...
CCGCGCACGCGGACGCCGAACTTTTCGGCGAGCCATTTCTTCGCGATCACCGCCGCGGCGACGCGCATCGTCGTCTCGCGCGCGGACGAGCGCCCGCCGCCGCGCGGATCGCGGATGCCGTATTTCTGCCAATAGGTGTAGTCGGCGTGGCCGGGGCGGAACGTGTCGGCGAGGTTGCCGTAATCCTTGGAGCGCGCATCGACGTTGCGGATCAAGAGCGCGATCGGCGTGCCGGTGCTGCGGCCTTCGTACACGCCGGAGAGGATCTCGACCTCGTCCGCCTCATGCCGCTGCGAGGTGTGGCGGCTCCTGCCCGTCGCGCGGCGATCGAGATCGGCGCGGAAGTCCGCGGGCGCGATCGCCAGACCGGGCGGGCAGCCGTCGACGACGCAGCCGATCGCCGGACCGTGGCTTTCGCCGAAGGTCGTGACGGTCAGCAGTTTTCCGAAGGAATTGCTCATGGAGCCGGGATTGGGGATTCGGGATTGGGGATTGGGGAAAGCATCCTTCGGCCGTCGTGCCGGCGCTGGATGATCCGTCCTTCCGACTGCCGGAGAACGCCCGGCATCGGCCGGAATGGCAAGCTCATGGGCATCCCGGTTTCTGCACGGCAAAGAGTCGCTACTTGCGCCCGCTCGCCACCGCGCGGATCGCCGCGGCGTGCTCGACCAGTTCGCGGCGGTCGAGCAGGAACACGCCCATCTGGCCGACGTTGAACTCGATCCAGTTGAACGGGACATTCGGCAGCGCGGCGACCAGCGCGCGCTCGCTTTCGCCGACTTCGACGATGAGCACGCCGTCTTCGGTCAAGTGATCCGGCGCGGCGACGAGGATGCGCAGCGCGAAGTCGAGGCCGTCGTCGCCGGCGGTCAAGCCGAGCTTCGGCTCGTGGCTGTATTCGGGCGGCAGCGCGGCGAATTCCTGCTCGGTCACGTAGGGCGGATTGCTGACGATGAGGTCGTAGCGCTCGCCGGCGAGGCCCGCGAACAGGTCGGACTTGAGCACGCGCACGCGCTCGCCGACGTCCTGGAACTCGACGTTCTCGCGCGCCAGCGAGAGCGCGTCGTCGCTGATGTCGGCGAGGTCGACCTGCCAGTCCGGATTGTGCGCGGCCATCGCGATGCCGATGCAGCCCGAGCCGGTGCAAAGATCCAGCGCGCGCTCGACCGGGCGCTCGTCGAGCCACGGCACGAAGCCGGACTGGATGAGCTCGGCGATCGGCGAACGCGGCACCAGCGCGCGCGTGTCGGACTTGAACTTGAGGCCGGCGAACCACGCCTCGCCGGTGAGATACGCGACCGGCTTGTGCTCGCCGATGCGGCGCTCGATGAGCTCGAGCACGACGCGCTTTTCGTCGGCGACCAGGCGCGCGCCGCCGTAGGCGGGCGACAGGTCGTGCGGCAGGTGCAGCGCGTGCAGGACGAGATGCGTCGCCTCGTCGAGCGCGTTGTCGTAGCTGTGGCCGAAGGTGAGTCCGGCGGCGCCGAAACGGCTCGCGCCGTAGCGGATGAAGTCCACGATCGTGGCAAGTTCCTGGGTCATCACGCGATCCGGTCAAAGGCGGCCGCCGATTATAGGACGCCCGGACCGCGCAACGGCGCGCGCGGATGACGCGCCCGTATAATCGGCCGATGAATCGCACCCGCATGTCCGGCCGCCTCTCCGCGAATGCCGCCATCCTCATCGCCGCGCTCGCCGCCGGCCTCGGCCTGTGGCTGGGCATGCGCGCGTTCGCGCCAGCCGGGCCGGCCTTGCCGGCGCTGCAATCGGCCGTGCCGTTTCCGCGTCCGCGCGCGCTGCCGGAATTCGAGCTCGCGCGCAGCAATGGCGCCAAGCTCACGCATGCCGACTGGACGGGCCGCTGGACGGTCGCGTTCTTCGGCTACACCAACTGCCCGGACGTCTGCCCGACCACGCTGTCGACCTTCGCGCAGGCCTGGAAGAAACTCGATCCGGCCGTGCGCGAGCAGCTGCGCTTCGACTTCATCTCGGTCGATCCCGCGCGTGACACGCCCGAACAGCTCGCGCGTTACGTCGCCTACTTCAACAAGGATTTCGTCGCCGCGACCGGCAGCGACGAGGCTCTGATGCCGCTCACGCGTGCGCTCGGCCTGGTCTATTCGCGACAGGCGCCCGGCACCGACAACCCCAACTACGCAGTCGACCACAGCGCGTCGGCCGTCATCATCGACCCGGACGGCCACGAAGTCGGCCTGCTGCGCCCACCCTTCGACGCGGCGAAGATCGCCGCCGACCTCGACGTGCTGGCGCGGAGCCGCTGATGCGCCCGTCCGTCGCGCTGCAGTACCTGCTGCCGCATCGTTTCCTGTCGCGCCTCGTGCTGTGGGGCACGCGCTGGACTTGGACGCCGTGGAAGAACTTCCTGATCCGCCGCGTGGTGTCTGCCTACGCCGTGGACATGGCGCAGGCGCAGGTCGAGGACGCGACGGCGTATCCATTCTTCAACGCGTTCTTCACCCGCGCGCTCAAGCCCGGCGCGCGGCCGCTGCCGGCCGACCCGCTGGCGATCGCCTGCCCTGCCGACGGTCGCATCAGCCAGGCCGGCGCGATTGCGGATGGCCGCATCTTCCAGGCCAAGGGCCAGGATTTCACGGCCGCCGAACTGCTCGGCGACGCGGCCGCCGCCGCGCCGTACGCGCAGGGCCGCTTCGCCACCGTGTACCTGTCGCCGCGCGACTACCACCGCGTGCACATGCCGCTGGCCGGCGAGCTCGTCGAAACCGTGCACATTCCCGGGCGCCTGTTCAGCGTGGCGCCGTTCGCGGTCGACGCGGTGCCGCGCCTGTTCGCGCGCAACGAGCGCCTGGTCTGCCATTTCCGCGGCGAGGCCGGCCCGTTCGCGGTCGTGCTGGTCGGCGCGATGCTGGTGTCGGGCATCGAGACGGTCTGGGACGGCGTCGAGGTGCCGCCGTATGCGTCGCGCATCACCCGCAAGGACTGGCGCAACCGTGGCATCCACCTGGCGCGCGGCGCGGAAATGGGCCGCTTCAACATGGGCTCGACGGCGATCGTGCTGTTGCCGTCGGCCGCCGCCGAACTGACCTCGCTGGCGCCGCAACAGGCGGTGCGGATGGGCGAAACGATCGGTCGCCTGCGTGGCGAGGCGGCTTGAAGGCGGCCTTTACACGGCTGCGGGCTTCCGCAACGGCAGGCTTTCGGTCACAATGTGACGCTTAAAGGCGAAATGTGACGGACGTCCGGTTTGCTTTCGCCGCCAAGGGAGCACAGGGGGAGCCCATCCATCATGCAACTCGTTACCCGTGTCATTGCGCTCAGCCGAGCCATCCAGCTGCGCCGCCAGCTGCGCGACGTCAACAAGGCACTCGAACAGCTCACGCCGGCGCTGCGCCGCCAGCTCGCCGCGATCGCCATCCGTGAATTCAACAGCGCCTCGGCCAGCGAATTCCCGCATCTGTACGGCACGCCGCCGGAAGAGAAGTACCGCGCCTGGGGCGCCGGCACCGAGATCGGCCTGGAACGCCTGCAGTCGGAAAACCTGCAGGTGCGCATGCGCGGCATCGCGCTGTGGCTGACGGTAGCCTTCCACGAGACCAAGGATTCGCCGTACCCGGAGCAACAGGACCTGCACCGGCAGGTGATGCGCGCGATGCGCTCGCTCAAGGAGAGCGTGCCCGCCGACCAGCTCCGCGAATGGATGAAGGAAGGCGCCGAGGCGGCCTGAGCCGCACGACCGCCATCCTGGCGACGACGCCCGCCTCGCGCGGGCGTTTTCGTTTCCGGCCGCTCGTCGCGCGCGCTCAGCGCGCGCAGGACGGCAGGCGCAGCGCCTGCCCCGGCTTGACCGGGTAATGCGGCGCGCGCAACGCGTTGTGGTTGGCGATGTCGCGGATGCTGCAGCCGCCGCTCTTGCGCGCGATCGCGGCAACGGTGTCGCCCTTCTTGACCACGTAGACGCGCTCCTTCGACGACGCCCTGGCCACGGCCTGCTGCGCCGGCATGCCCGCGGGCGGCGCGGGGATCGTCGCCGCGTGCAGCTCGCTGGCCAGTTGCTGCCAGCGGCCGGCCGCGCAGTCGCGCGCGTAGACCTTTTCCAGCTGCACGGGCACGGCGAGTTTGGCGCCCGCGGGTTCGGCGCGCTGCGGATCGAGTTGCGGATTGAGATTGCGCAGCACGCGGAACCAGCCGTCCTGCGAGCCGCCGTCCTGACCAAGGCAGACGGTCAGTTCGGCGATCGAGGCCGGTTGCCTGAGCGTGATGCTGCCCGGCTTCATCGCGATCTTCGGCCATTCCAGGTTGTAGCGCTCCGGGTGCATGAACAGCCACGCCGCGGCGAGCACCATCGGCACGTATTCGCGCGTTTCCTGCGAGACGCCGTAATAGACCTGCGGACTCCAGAAGCTCAATGCAGCCTCGCCGCGGCCGGCGCGGCGCTGCATCGCGCCTTCGCCGCCGTTGTAGGCGCCGATGACCAGTTCGAGGTTGTTGTTGAAGATCGCCAGCTGTTCCTTGATGTAGGCCGCGTTCGCGCGCGCCGACAGCTGCGGGTCGAAGCGCTGGTCGAAGCCGTCGACCGTGGACAGGCCGAAGCGCAGGCCCGTCGCATACATGAACTGCAGCGGCCCCGACGCGCCCGAGCGCGACACCGCATGCACCTTGCCGCCCGATTCCTTGGCCAGCATGCCGAACAGCAGCGCCTCGGGCAGGCCGGCCTTCTGGTATTCGGGCGCCATCTCCGGGCGCAGGTACTGGTAATTGACGTAGGCGGCCATGAGGTTGGGCCGGTACTGGGTGAGCCATTCCTCGATGGCCACCTTGACCGGGCCGTTCATCTGCAGCTCGTGGTCCTTGATCAGCGTGATGCTGCGACCGAGCTCGGGAAACTTGACCAGCAGCGGATCGGCCTCGCCCGCTTCCGCGCTGGCCTCGGGCGTGTCGCTCGCGGTGTCGCCTTCGGCGATCTGGTCGGAGCGCGCGCCGACGTCGTGGCGCAGCATCGAATCGAAACCGGCGACGAAGCGCTGCGCGTCGCAGCCGTGCGTCTGCAGGCAGCGCGTGGCGGCGTTGCGCAGGTCGTCGAGCGCGGCCTTCATTTCCGCTTGCGCGCGCTCGGCTTCGCCGCCGCGCGCCAGTTCGAGCCCGCTCGCGTAGCGCTGCGTGTCGGCATCGAGGCGGCCGTACAGCTGGGCGACGGCATCGCCGGGCGCGGCCGGCGTCGCCGCCGGTTTCCTGGGCGCATTGCCCGCGCAGCCGGCGAGGGTCGCCAGCGCCGCGCACACCAGCCATCGCCCATCCATTCGCATCGCCATCTTCCGACCTGCCTGCATGACAAACACACGACGTTACCGGCGCGCCAGTGACGCGGCAAGTGCACGGGCGGCCGCTACAATCGCCGCTTCCGTCTCGACGCAATGCACCGGAGTCCGATCTTGAACGACATCCTGCTCGGCAAGAGCGACGGCAAGGACATCGTCCTGCTGGCGCAATACGCCAACCGCCACGGCATGGTCGCCGGCGCCACCGGCACCGGCAAATCCGTCTCGCTGATGCTCATGGCCGAAGGTTTCTCCAAGCTTGGCGTGCCGGTATTCCTCGCCGACGTGAAGGGCGATTTCGCCGGCCTGTCGCAAGCCGGCGCGATGAGCGACAAGCTCAAGGCGCGCATCGACCAGCTCGGCCTGCAGTGGAGCGCGAGCGCCAGCCCGGTCGTGTTCTGGGACATCTACGGCAAGGCCGGCCATCCGGTGCGCACCACCGTGTCGGAGATGGGCCCGACCCTGCTCGCGCGCCTGTTCGAGCTCAACGACACCCAGGCCGGCGTGCTCGAAATCGTGTTCAAGGCGGCCGACGACAACGGCCTGCTCCTGCTCGACCTCAAGGACCTGCGCGCCCTGCTGGCCTGGGCCAGCGACCACGCCAAGGACATCTCGCAGCACTACGGCCTGGTCGCGCCGGCGTCGATCGCGGCGATCCAGCGCGCCCTGCTTTCGCTCGAACAGGCCGGCGGCGATGCCTTCTTCGGCGAACCCGCGCTCGATCTGGCCGACTTCATGCGCCAGGACCTGTCCGGCCGCGGCATCGTCAACATCCTCGCCGCCGACCAGCTCATCCTCAAGCCCAAGCTCTACACGACCTTCCTGCTGTGGATGCTCTCGGAGCTGTTCGAGAAACTGCCCGAAGTCGGCGACCTCGACAAACCCAAGCTCGTGTTCTTCTTCGACGAGGCGCACCTGCTCTTCGACGACGCGCCGGCCGCGCTGCGCCAGCGCGTCGAGCAGGTCGTGCGCCTGATCCGCTCCAAGGGCGTGGGCGTGTATTTCTGCTCGCAGAATCCCGACGACGTGCCCGACGTGATCCTCGGCCAGATGGGCAACCGCATCCAGCACGCGCTGCGCGCGTTCACGCCGCGCGACCAGAAGGCGGTGAAGGCCGCCGCGGAGACCTTCGCGCCCAATCCCAAGGTCGACGTCGCCGCCGCGATCAGCCAGCTCGGCGTCGGCGAGGCGCTCGTCTCCACGCTGCAGGGCGGCGGCGTGCCGATGCCGGTCGAGCGCACGATGATGGCCTCGCCGGGCTGCCGCCTCGGTGCGATCAGCGACGAGGAACGCGCCGCGGTGCGCATGCGCTCGCCGATCGGCGGCAAGTACGACACGCCGATCGACCGCGAATCCGCGTTCGAGGTGCTCGCCAAACGTACCGCCGACGAAGCCGCTGCCGCGCCGGCGTCCGCGCCGAAAGGCGGCGCGGCGAAGGCCGACGAAGGCAGCGACTGGACGCAGGCGGCCAAGGACATGGTGTTCGGCACCAAGCGCCGCCAGGGCATGATCGAGGCGTTTGCCAAATCCGCGGTGCGCAACGCCGCCGGCCAGCTCGGCCGCTCGCTGCTGCGCGGCGTGCTCGGCTCGCTGAAACGCTGATCGGCGACGCGTCCAACAACGGCGACGGCCGCCGTTCCCTGCTCCGCCATGCGGGGCAAGGCACGGCAGGCGCCCACGAATTCCACCCACGGATTGCCCGATGAACCCGCCGATCGTCCCGTTCTGGAACCGCCTGCGCGAGATCTGCCTGTATCCGGCGCACGGCGCCGCACTGACGACGATCGCCGCGCTGGCGGTGTCGATGCTGGTGCTGCAATACCTGCCGATGGGCATATTCGGCTTCATCCTCAGGATGGTCGTCTGGGTCGCGCTCTACAAATACGCGTTCCAGTGCCTGCGCGACTCGGCCAACGGCAAGCTGCAGCCGCCGGAAATCGCCTTCGACGTCGACGACGACCTCGGCCGCAAGCAGATCTTCCTGCAGGTGTTCTTCATCCTCGTCGCGGTCGCCCTGTTCTTTCTTGCCGGCCCGGTCGCCGCGCTCGTCGTCCTGCTCCTGCTCGGTTTCTTCTATCCGGCGGCGACGATGACGCTGGCGATGGACGAGAACCTGCCCAACGCGCTGAACCCGCTCAACTGGATCGCGATCTTCGCGCGCTTCGGCTGGCCCTACCTCGCCGTTGCGCTGCTGTGCTTCGTGATCTTCCTGAGCCAGGCCTACGCGCAGTCGATCGTCGCCTCGATCCTGCCGAACTTCCTCGCCACGCTGGTCGCAGCATTCATCTCCAACTACGCGATCGTCGCCACGTTCCACCTGATGGGCTACCTCATCTACCAGTACCACGACGAAGTCGGCTACGAGCCCGTGCAGGCGCCCGCGCCGCTGCGCCGCGCCGCCGCCGATCCGGACCAGGAAACGCTCGACGAAGCCGCGCAGCTTGTGCGCGATGGAGAACACGACCAGGCGCGCGAACGCGTCGCCCGGCAACTGCGTTCGCGCGGCGGCACCGAGGCGCTGCACGCGCAATACAGGAAGCTCCTCGCGCTCGGCGAGCATCGCGACGAACTGCTGCGCCACGGCCGCGAGTGGATCAGCATCCTGCTCGGCCAGGACAAGGACCGCCGCGCCGTCGACGTCGCGCGCGAATGCCTCGACCTCGACCCCGCGTTCCAGCCGAACACGCCCGACGAAGTCTCGCGCATCGCGCAGAAGGCGCTCGACTCGGGCAACACGCAGGTCGCGCTCAAGCTCGTCTCCGGCTTCCACAAGCGCTACCCGAAACACGCCGACATTCCGAAGAACTACCTGCTCGCCGCCAAGCTGCTCGCCGAGCGCATGGGCAAGGACGCCGAAGCGCGCGCCCTGCTCGACCAGCTCAAGGCCGCGTATCCGCAGCACCCGCTGGCGGGCGAGATCGCGGCGTATAGGCAGTTTCTCGACAAGCTGGGAACTTGATTTTCGAGGAATGAAACGCGGCGGAGTCGCCACACGCCCATCGGATCACGATGCGGCGAAGTCCGCGAGCAGCAGCTGCGCCTTGTCGGCATCGCTACCGCCCGGCCACGCCGCAACGACGGCTTCGAGCAGCGCTTTCGCAGGCTCGGGTTCGCCGCGCGCGCGCAGGTCGCGCGCAACGCCGAGGCACGCGGCAGACAAACCGGGCGTCGACGGCGCGCGCTCGATCCATTGCGACAGGAATGCGACCGCGTCCGCGCCGCTGCCGAGCATCGGCCAGCGGCGCAGCATCGCCAGCGTGTGCGCGGCGTCCAGCGCCGATGGCGGCAAACCGGCCTTGCGCGCATCGTCGAAGGCCGCCTTCTGCTCGCGCATCTGCGCCAGGCCGTGCGGCGTCAGCGCGAACACGGCGCGTGCGGCGTCGGCCAGTCGCGGCATGCGCGGCTCCAGTCGCGCGCAGCGGTACAGCGCGACACGCGCGTCGAAATCGTCGGGTTGCGCTTCGACCAGGGGATCGAGCAAAGCGCGCGCGGCGGGAATGCGCAACTGGCCGATGCACTCGCGCGCCTGCGCGAGCGCTTTCGCGCGATCGGCCTGCGCGTCGGCGACGATCTCTTCATCGAGGAAATCGTGCTTTTCCCAATGCAGTGCGCGCACGCCGAGCGCAAGCAGCGCGCCGACGACGATGCCGCCGGCATGCGCGTCGAAACCGACATGCGCGCCCTTGTTCCAGGCGAGGTTGAGCAGTTCCCAACCGAGCCAGAACGGCAGCAGCACGAGCGCGGGCGCCTTCACGTAGTCGAAGACGACGAAGAACCACCAGAAGAAGCGCACCTTGCGCATGCCCCACAGCACGCAATACGCGCCCATCAACGCGGCGATCGCGCCGGATGCGCCGAGCGCTGCGCCGCTGTCGCCCCAACGGTACGCGACGCTGAGCAGCGCACTGCCCAGCCCGCCGAGCAAATAGACGGCGAGGAACAGGCCGTGGCCGAGCGCGCCTTCGACGAGCAGGCCGAGCAGCGCGAGGAAGATCATGTTGCCGACCAGATGGCCGACGCCGCCGTGCAGGAACATCGCGCCGAACATGCGGCGCAGGTCGAATTCGGAGAAGCGGATCTGCCAGCGCTCGGTGAAGGCGCGGCTCCAGAGCCGATCGAATTCGTCGCGTCCTTCGCGCCATTGCGCATGCTCCGGCGCATCGGCGGCGAGCAGGCGATCGGCGCGCAGTTCGGCGAGGAAGGCGTGGTCCGATTGCAGCACCTGCGCGGCGAGCGCCGCGTCGCTGTCGGCGAAGCGCTCGAACCATTCGCGCCGCCGCGCATCGCCCGCGTGCGCGTCGAGCCAGTCGCGATAGGCCGGGAACTCCCATTGCGCCAGATGCTGCTGCGCGTAGTAGTCGAGCGCCTGCCGCTGCGCGCGCGCATCGCCCGACTGCAGGACGGCGAACACGAACACGTTGGCGAGGACCAGCGCAAGCGTGATCCACGGAACATTCGCCCACGTCGGCGCGCGGTGCAGCGGAACGATCAGCACGATGTCCAAATCCCGGTTTCCCCGAACGCGATTCTACGCAGTCGCCCGCGCCGCGCGTTGACGGAACGCGGCGGCACCGCTAGCGTCCTTCGTCTTTGCCGGATGCGATCGCGATGAGCCGCTGGAGACCGCCCGCGCCGCAATCGACGGCAATCATCACCGCCGACGGACATGCCGCGCTCAAGGCCGAACTCGACGAGCTGTGGCGCGTGCGCCGCCCCGAAGTCGTGCGTGCGCTGGCCGCGGCCGCGGCGGAAGGCGACCGCTCGGAGAACGCCGAATACACCTATCGCAAGAAGCAGCTCGGCGAAATCGACCGCCGCGTGCGCTACCTCGGCAAGCGCCTGGAGCAGCTGCGCGTCGTCGACGCCGCGCCGAGCGATCCCGGCGCGGTGTATTTCGGCGCGTGGGTCAGCGTCGAGGACGACGATGGCGCGGAGAAGACCTATCGCATCGTCGGCCCGGACGAAACCGACGCCGCGCGCGGCTGGATCAGCGTCGATTCGCCGCTCGCGCGCGGCGCGCTGGGCAAGCGCATTGGCGACGAATTCGAGGCGCGCCTGCCCGATGGCGTGGCCACGTTCGCGATCACCGGCGTGCGTTATCGATGAGGCGGCTCAGCCGACGTCGTCCCCGCGGCGCCAGGCGAGCGCGGCGCTGTTGAGGGCGCGCGCCGAGCCGAGCTGCAGCTTGCGCTTGATCGACTCGCGATGGGTTTCGATCGTCTTCACGCTGATGCCGAGCTCGCCGGCCATCACCGTGGCGCCCTGGCCCAGGCCTATGCGAAGGAACACGTCGTACTCGCGCTCCGACAGCGGCAGGCGCGGCACCTCCAGCGATTGCCGCAACCGGCAAGTCCCGCAGCGGTGCGCGCCGGGCAGCGGCTGCGGCAGGTCGCAGCCGGTGACGATCTGCAGCGCATCGAACACGTCGGAAGCCGCATCGCGCTCGTTGAAATAGCCGCAGGCGAATTGCGGTATGAAGGCCGGCTCGATGCCCAGGTGCGAGCGGACGCCCAGGAGCAGCACGCGCATGGGCAGCGCGCCCAGGCTCAGGCCATGTGCCGCCTCGATCATGTCGGCATCCACGACCAGTACCTCGGGCTGGTGCATCGCCAACACGGACGCGAGCGACTCCGGGGCACGGGCGGAAGCGACGACGATGACACCCTGCATGGTCGACGCAAGATCCACGATGCCGCGAATCACCAGCATGTTGGGCGATGCAACCACCAGCCGAATGTCAGGCATTGCTCGAAAAAATGTCCGCAGGAATGAAAACAACTGTCGCGCGTCGGGCGCCGTTACCTCATTGGCGCCGACAAATTCTGGCGGCTATTCGACGGTTTCCGCGCATCAGCGGTGAAAAGAAATGTGACAGCGCCACCATCGAGTCCGGCCGGTGCCTGTCGTGCATCGCGCACGTCTGCCGCACGGTGTCGAAGTTTGACGGCGCATGACGCGCCTGCCCGCTTGCCGCATGCACATCCGCGCCGCGATGGCGGTTCCCGGCATGACTTCCATCATGGGTGGATCACCGACCACGCCGCGCGCTCGCGGCGCCACTTTCCTTGCGAACCGTCACGAAAACCCACCGGGGATTCCCTGATTTCGTAGCGCATCGCGCATTCATAGATTCGCCGCCCATCGACGCGAACGCGTACGGAACATTCGGCCGGCAGGTCGATTCCGGCCCGTTTCGTCCCTGCACTCCAACAGGTTGAGATCACGACGATGCTCGCAGCGCTTTCTTCCCCGCGACTCGACACCCCGCGGCGCGCGGAGACACTCCGCGCCGATTGCCAGGCCTTCCTCGACGCCACGCTCGCCAGCAAGTCGTACTTGCGCGTGGCCAGCCTGTGCACGGCCGATGGCCGCGCCTTCGCCTTCTCCTGCGCGCAGGACGATGCCGACAGCCATCGCGTCGCCGCGATCGCCAGTTCACTGCTGGCGCTGAGCGAATCGTTTTCGCGCGAGGTCCTGCGCAGCGCGTGCAAGTACTCGCTGATCTCGACCGACCACGGCGTCATCGTCACGGTGCGCGTGCCCAACGCCAGGCGCACGCACGCGCTGTCGATCGCCACCGACAGCTCCGAAATGCTCGCGCTGGTGCTGCGCCATGCGCTGGATGCAGCGGCCAGCCTGGCCACGATCCTCGACCAGTCTTCGCATTGACGATCCCCGATCGGCAATCCACGCCCGGGCGGGGCTTTCCGCCCAACTTCCCCACGTCCAAGAAAAAGGCAATTCCGTCATGGCAAAAGTGAATCTCGAACCCCTGCGCTCCCTCGATGGCTACATCGCCGCCGCGCTCGTCGATGGCGACAGCGGCATGTTGCTTGCCGCCGACGGCTCCGGCATCAACCTCGAACTGGCCGCTGCCGGCAACGCGGAAGTGGTCAAGGCCAAGCGCAAGGTCGCCAACGCGCTCAAGCTCAACGACACCATCGAAGACATCCTGATCAGCCTGACCAAGCAGTACCACCTGCTGCGTCCGCTGGAATCGAACCAGAAGCTCTTCCTTTACGTCGTGCTGGATCGCGCCAAGTCGAACCTGGCGATGGCCCGCCACGAGCTGCGCACGTTCGAAAAGAGCGTCGACTTCTCGTAATCGCCGGCAACGCCGGGCGGCCGCACGCGACCGTCCGGCCCGGGACTGGCCAGGAAAACACCGAGTCGTGAAGATCGACCTCAGATACACGGGCCTGAGCCGCGCCGACGAGCGCCGCGTGAAGCTCGCCGCCAACGCGATGGCCGCCCATCACCTGATCGTGGACGCGCAGGCCTGGACCGGTGCCCGCTGCAACGTGCTCATCATCGACAGCCGCGGACTCGCAGGTGCGCACGCGCTGGTGCGCGCACGCGAAGAAGGCATCCCGACGCTCGACCTGCGCACGCAGGAAGAGGAATCTGCGGAGATGGTCGCCAGCGTGGTCTGGCTGACGCGCTCGCTGCGCCGGATCCTGCGCGAACCAGTCAAGTCCGAGATCCCCGAGCCACGACAGGCCGGCGCGATGAAGGGCGCGCCGCCAGGCCTCGTTGAACTGGCGACCCACCCCGAACTCGTCGGCAAGCCGGTGCATGCGCGCCTGCATGGCGTCAGCATCTGGCTGCTGCCGCAGGCCGGGCGCGTCGCCAGCACGACGGTCAGCGACCAGCTCAATGCACGCGCGCGGCTGGGCCAGCCGGGATGGCGCTTCGAAGCCTTGCCGATGGATCGGCACCGGCATCCACCCGCGGAAATATCGGCCAGCCTCGACACGTTCTACATGGAAGCCGCCTGGCAGGCGCGCGACGTCCTGCCGCGCTTTCCGCCCGGCCAGTACCAGCTGACCGACTGGCCCGACCTCGGCGCGGCCGCGGGCCTCGTCGACGTGTTGCGCGTGGTGCGTGCCTTGCTGCACGAGCGCGCCAGCCTGGAACGGATCGCGCAATCGAGCGGCCTGTCCGAGTCCGACGCCTCGGCCTGCCTGTGGGCGCTGCGCGCATCCGGACTCCTCGCCATGCAGGTCGCAGCACCGGCGCGACCGGCACCGCAACGCCGGCACGTCGGCGGCCTGTGGACGCGTCTTGCCGCCCACTTCGGACTGGCGCGCGCGGTCTAGGCCGGCGCCCGCCATTGCACACGGACACATCATGGAACCCACCGTGCCCAAACTCGTCCTTGCCGGCCCCGTGGGCGCAGGCAAGACGACGGCGATCCGCTCGATCACCGACTCCGAACCCGTCTCCACGGAAATGCCGCTCAGCGAGGGCATGACCACGGACAAGACGACGACGACCGTCGCCCTCGACTTCGCCAACGCCCTGCTTGCCGACGGAACGCCGCTCCTCGTCTACGGACTGCCGGGCCAGGAGCGCTTCGCGTTCATGCGCCCGATCCTGCTCCAGGACGCGTTCGGCGTCATCGTCCTGCTCAACGCCTGCGACGACGACGTCGCCCTCCAATGCGAATACTGGCTGCGCGAGATCGGCGCGATCGACGCCGGCCTGCCCATCATCATCGGCATCACCCATACCGACCGCGTGCCCTCATTCTCGATCGAGCCGATCCGCGCGGCGATCCGCGCCACCGGCAACATCGTGCCCGCGTTCACGTTCGACGCACGCGACAAGAGGCAGACCTTCCATCTGCTGCGCGCGCTGCTGGTGGACATGCAGTAGGCGATGAGCCACGAAATCACCGCGGCGTTCCGTGCCCGCCACCTGCCCCTCGCCGGCAAGCTCGAGGACATGCTCGACGAGCACAGCAGCCATCGCACGGAACGCCGCGGCTGCGGCTATACCCAGGCCACGCGCCATCTCGCCGCGCTGGTCAATCAGGATGACGGCGCCGTGTCGCCCAACGACCTCGGCCTGTTCGCGCGCTGGCCGCAGCACGAAACCGGCGCCCTCGCGGAGATGCTCGTCGAGCGCGGCTGGACGCGTGGCTGGCGTTCGCTCGCCGCCGCGCCCGCCAGCGTGATCGCCGACCTGCCACCGTCTGCGCTGCTCGACGCCTTGCTCGGGCTCGACGCGCGCCTGCGCGAGATACGCGCGATGCTGGCGCTGCCGGAAAGCCTCCTCGTCTTCGACCTCATCGCGCAAATCCTCGCGCGCGACGTCGCCGACGCGCCGCAGGTGCCGGGCATGCCGGAGAAGCCGCCGATCGGCAGCTGCTCGCAGGCCGAGGAGTTCTTCCTGGAGATCGCGCACGGCAAGGTGCGCCGCGGCGGCCGCATCAACATCATCGTCGATGCCGACGGGCAACCGCTCCTGCTCGAAAAGATCAATCTCGGCGAATCGCATTCGGCGATCGTGATCGCGCCAATCCGCATCAACCACGTGCGCATCCCGGCCGGCGGCCTGTGCGCCTTGCGTCACGCTCCCGACGCGGCCCCCGCAACAGCCACGCCGCACGGCATGCGCCTGCCGCTCGAAGCGATCGACCAGGCGCACTTCCTGCGCCTGACCACGCTCAGCGTGCCGCCGCAAATCCGTCGCCGCGCGTTCTCGGCGCAGGTCGACGCGCAGGTGCGCGGCAACATGCTCTCGCCGCTGACCACGACAATGGCCGAACTGCGGGATCTGGCGCTGCGGGAACTGCAGGCCTGATGCGCCTGCGCACGTATTTCTCGCCGGCCTACGCGCCGGCCAGCGTGCCGACGCTGGCGCGCCTTGCCGTCGCCGCCGACGAACTGGCGCGGCTCGATCTCGTCGAGCTGCGCGAGCCGCAGCCCGCCGATGCCGCCACGCTCGCCGGCCTGCACGACGACGCCTACCTCGGCGCATTCCTGCGCGGCGACGAGCCGCTCGCATCGAGCCAGGGCATCGCCTGGTCGCCGCCCCTGCGCGATGCCACGCTGGCGATGCTCGGCGGCCAGCTCGAAGCGGCGCACTACGCGCTGCGCCACGGCGTCGCCGTGAACCTCGCCCGCGGATTCCATCACGCGGTGCCGGCGCGCGGCTCGGGCTTCTGCCCGATCAACGGGCTGGCCCTGGTTGCGCTGCGCATGCCGCAGTTGCGCATCTTCGTCGTCGACTGCGACGAACACGGCGGCAACGGCACCGAGGAATTCGCGGCGCGGCTGCCCAATCTCCACACGGCCTCGATCTTCGGCACGCGTTTCGGCTGCCTCGGCGGCGAGCGCTCCTGGGCGTTCGAGGTGCGCGTGCCGCGGGATGGCCCGGGTGCCTACAGGGCGGCGCTGCATCGCGTGCGCGACCTGCTGCGCGAGCACCGTCCCGACCTCGTCCTCTACCAGGCGGGCACCGACTGCCATGTCGGCGACCCGAAAGGCAGCGTCGGCCTGACCACGCGACGCCTCATCGAGCGCGACCTGTTCGTGCTGCGCGCCGCGCGGCAGCTGGACATCCCGGTGGTCATCGTTGCCGCTGGCGGCTATCAGGATGCCTCGGCAATCGCCATGCTCAATGTCGCGACCGCGCGCTGCGCCCTGCATGTGCGCAAGCGGGTGCGTTGAGCGGCGCATCGCGGCTCATTCGAGGCAGCCGCAAGGCCGTGCCCGATCCCCTCGCGCGATGCCGCGCGGGCGCGCCGTCGCACGGGCGGGCAAACATCGAACGCGGGACCGCAAAAACGAAAAGGCGGCCGAAGCCGCCTTTTCGCCAAACCGATGCTGCCGCGCTCAGCGCGTGATCGGCAGGTAGACGCGAAACACCTGCTGGTCCTCGGCCGTGTCCGGCTCCGAGACGTTCTCGTCCCACGGACGGGTCAGGCCGCTTTCGTTGTAGTGGTAGCCATGCGTTTCGGCATAGGCCTTCTGGTTGAGGCGCAGCAGCGGCAGCTGGGCGGGGCTGCCGGTGAATTCGGTGTACAGCGCCGAACCCTGGTACCACAGCGCCGCGCGCACGTCGCCATCAACGACGAGCAGGCCCTTCTTGTCCTTGCTCCCGGCGGCCGGCGGTTCGTCGCCATTGTTGCCGTCGCTGTTCTCGTCGTCCTGCGGAACGACCGGCGTTTCGATCGCGTAGGTCTGGCCGTCGAGCGTGAAGCTCGGCTGGTCGACCGGCACGGCCACGCTGAAGTTGTAGTCTTCCTCGCCCCACTCGGTGGTGATCGTCATCAGCGGGCCGGCCTGGTTAAGGCCTGCCTTCTTCAGCGCGGCGTCGATCTTTTCCTTCGCGGCGGCGGTGGCGTCGGCGACTTCCTCAAGCGAGCGCTTGGCGGTCGTGGCCACCAGGAACACCGGCTTGCCCGCGATGTCGGCAACCTTGATGTCCTGGTCCTTGTAATCGGTGTTCGGGAAGCCGGCCATCATCGCCGAGAGGCTGGCCAGCGAACCCTGCACGATCGCCGACGGCTCGCCGTTGATGTACAGGCCGCCGAAACGCCAGAACAGGTTCCAGCCGTAGTCGACGTCATAGGTTTCGGTAATGCGCACGGTGCGGCCGTTGGACGACGGCACCATCGTCAGCGCATAGGTCTTGTTGGTGCCGATCCAGTCGTTGTCGAGCGACATGGTGACATCGCTGTCTTCCGTGCTCTTGGTGATGGTCAGGCTGCCGTCGCCGATCTTCGGCGAGGCGCTGGTCCACGTCGCCTTGGCGCCGACGCCCGATTCCGGGCCGGACAGCGTCATGCTCATCGCCGGGTCGAACGAGCGCATGCCCGTGTACTGCGGGAAGCGGCGGAAGGTGTTGACGGTGTCGTAGACCTGCCGCACCGGGCTCGGGATCTGGACGGTGCGCTCGACATGACCGTGGTCGGGCAGCACGACGCCAACCAGCACGGCCAGCACGAACACGATCAGCAGTGCGATCAGCATTTCGAAAATACGAATCATCCGAGGCTTCTCCAGGACTCACATATGGCGGCGCCGCGACGCGCAACCGGGCCGGACCCGGCAACGCGCGCCTTCCCACGCGCAAGCAGCCCCGCCGAGGCGGAGCGGAACGCGGATGGTAACGGACTCCGGGGCAGCCGCGCCAGACGAAAGGCCGCAAGGCCGCGGACGATCCCGGAATTGGCTGGCCGCGCCCGGCCAGGCGCGGGCGGCGCGGCGTGCCGGGCGCGCGCGGGACAAAGTGGCGACGCCGCGCCGCGAAAGGGCGCTGACGGCGCGCGAATGATCCGGCACGGCGGCGCGAGGACCGATGCTCAGACAATCCCGAGCTCGAACGCCTTCAGCACCGCGCGGGTGCGGTCGCGCACGCCGAGTTTGGACAGGATGTTGGAGACGTGGTTCTTCACCGTGCCCTCGGCCACGCCCAGCGAATTGGCGATCTCCTTGTTGCTGTAGCCGCCGGCCATCAGGCGCAGGATCTCGGTCTCGCGCTCGGTCAGCGGGTCGGGCCGGTCGAGGCTGGTGAAGTCGTTGTGCATGCGCTCCAGGCCGGTCAGCAGGCGCTGGGTGACCACGGGCGAGACCAGCGATCCGCCACTGGCGACGGTCTTGACCGCGTCGACGAGCTGGTCGAGCGAGACGTCCTTGAGCAGGTAGCCGCGCGCGCCGGCCTTGAGGCCGGACAGCACGAGCTGGTCGTCGTCGAACGTGGTCAGGATGATCGTCGGCGGCAACTGCTGCTTCGCCGCCAACGCGTTGAGCACGTCGAGGCCGGACATGCCGGGCATGCGCATGTCGAGCAGGACCACGTCGGGCCTGGCCTGCGGGATCATCTCCACCGCCTGCGCGCCGTCGGCGGCCTCGGCGACGATGTGGATCGAATCGGACAGCTCCAGCAGCGAGCGGATGCCCTGGCGCACCAGGGTCTGGTCGTCGACGAGGCAGACTTTGATCATGAGCTTCCCTCCAGGGGCAGGAGCGCGTCGAGGGCGAAGCCGCGGCCCTTGCCGGTGTGGATGTCGATGCGGCCGCCGAACTGCGCAAGCCGCTCGCGCATGCCGGACAAGCCATTGCCGGGCACGAGTTCGCCGGCGCCGCGGCCGTCGTCACGCGCGTGGATGACCATCTGCCGCTGCGCGTCGAGCTCGAACGCCAGCCACAGGTTGCGTGCCTGCGCATGGCGCACGGTGTTGGTGATGATTTCCTGCGCGCAGCGCAGCAGCACCTGCGCGCGGCGCGGGTCGTCGACGCCGAAACGCGGCGGCAACTGCAGGTGGATGTCCAGCCCGGGCACGCCCTCGACGAGGTCGCGCAGGGCCTGGGTCAGGTCGATGCTGTCGCCCTCGCGCAACTGGCTGACCACCTCGCGCACGTCGCTGAGCAGGAGCTTGGCCACCGACTGCGCCTGCAGCACGTGCGCCTGCGCCTGGCCCTGCACCAGATGACTGGCCACTTCGAGGTTGAGGCTGAGCGCGGTCAGGTGGTGGCCCATGAGGTCGTGCAGCTCGCGCGAGATGCGCATGCGCTCGCCGAGGCGGCTCGACTCGGCCAGCAACGCGCGCGTCGCGCGCAGTTCGGAATTGAGCCGGCGCTGTTCCTCGCGCGCCTCGACCTGCTGCTTGGTGACCAGCGCGGTGACGAAGGCGAGCACGATGAAGCCCGAATACAGGCTCGATTGCAAAAACGCGTCGCTGAGGCTGAACGCCGGCTCGCGGATGCTGGCGAACACCGGCACCAGCGAGAAGTTCTGCAGCACCATCCAGGCGATGCCGACGCGCAGCGGCAGCAGCCACGGCAGCACCACCGCGACCACCGCGAGCAGCAACGCCGAGATGCCGCTCTGGCTGAACCAGCCGATCGCCACCGCCATCAGGTTGAGCACGACCAGCAGCGCGATCTGCACGCCGCGGCGCAGCGGCGTGCGCTCGCGCGCGCCGAGGTCGCGGGTCAGGTACCAGTAGACGATGCCGAAGACGAGGTAGCAGCCCAGCCACAGGTGCACGTAACTGGCCGGCAACTGCTTGGCGGCCAGGTCCTCGACCACGGTCTGGTAGCGCAGGAACGGCGTGCCCACGCTCGCGTACTGGAACAGTCCCGCGTAGCGGAGCAACTGGATGTGATTGATCTGCGGCCACGGCATGGCGCCATCATAGGCGCGGACACGATGCCCGCGACCCTGTCCGAAGTCATTGCAATGCTGCGGGCGCAATACGGACTGCGCATGCACCACGGCCAAAGCCGCGCCCGAAGCCCCGGTTCCCCGGTGGCGGCGCCAGCCGCGCTCCCGGCCCGGCCTGCGCACGACCCACGCGAAAGCCCTCGCCACGCCCTGTTTTCACTGCACCCGCATGCGATAATCGACGCTGCGGCAGGACGTCTTCGACACTGCCATGCATTCCGAGGGAGCATCTTCAATGGCAGTACGCATTCGCGACGTCGTGTCGCACGATCTGGATTCGGTGCTCGCGCTCAACAACGCGGCCGGTCCGACGATCCTGCCGCTGACCGCCGCCGCCCTGCGCGAGTTGTACGACCAGGCCTGCTACTTCCGCGTCGCCGAAGTGGACGGCCACATTGCCGGCTTCCTGCTCGCGCTCGACCAGGACGCCGACTACGACAGCCCCAATTTCCGCTGGTTTCGCGAGCGCCATCCGCAGTTCGTCTACATCGACCGCATCGTCATCGCGAGGCCGTCGCGCGGCTTGGGCCTGGGACGTGTTTTCTATGCCGACGTGACCAGCTACGCCGAAGTGCGCTCGCCCGAACTCACCTGCGAAGTCTTCCTCGAACCGGCCGACGACGTCTCGATGCTGTTCCACGGCACCTCGGGCTTCCTCGAAGTCGGCCAGCAGGTCATGGCCAACACCGGCCGCCGCGTCGCCCTGCTGGCCAAGACGCTGTGCAGCTACCCGTTCGTGCGCGACACCTACCTGCACGGCCCGACCGGCCACCTGCCCGACCTGCCCTGGCTGCGCGAACGTGATCGCGCCCGGCCGGCGGCACGCGCCACGCGCGCTGCAGGTGGTGCATGAGCGCGCGCGAAACGGCGACGCTGGATTTCGAGCCCGTCGCCGAGATCAAGCACGGCCAGGTCGGCATCGCCAACCTCAAGCTCAGGAAGCTCGACGCCGACGCGCTGGAGGCCGAGCTGCGTGCCAAGGTCGAGGGCGCGGAAAACCTGTTCCGCCATGCGCCGGTCGTGCTCGACCTCAGCCACCTGCCGCAACTGCCCGACGCCGCCGCCGTGCGCGACCTGCTCGCGCGCATCCACGCGGCGGGCATGCTGCCGGTCGGCCTGTCCTACGGCACCAGCGAGAACGAGCGCATCGCGCGCGAACTCGACATTCCCGTCATTGCCAAGTTCCGCGCCGCCTACGAGCGCGCCGCGGGCGACGCGCCCGAAGCCGCGCCACAGCGCGCCACGCCGCCCCCGCCCTCGCGCGAACCCGCGCGCGCGGAACCGGCGCGCGTCGAAGCCGTCGCCGCGAACGCGGTCGGCCAGATCCACGACAAGCCCGTGCGCTCCGGCCAGCAGGTCTATGCGCGCGGCCGCGACCTCATCGTCACCGAGCTGGTCGGCAACGGCGCCGAAGTCATCGCCGACGGCTCCATCCACATTTACGGCGCGCTGCGCGGCCGCGCGCTTGCCGGCGCGCAGGGCGACGTCAACGCGCGTATCTTCTGCCGTGAGTTCCACGCCGAACTCGTCTCGATCGCCGGCCAGTACCGCGTGTTCGAGGACATTCCACCGGACCTGCGCGGCCAGCCCGTGCAGGCCTGGCTGGAAGGCGACAGGTTGTTGTTGAAGAAGCTGTGAATGGGGAATCGGGAATAGGGAATGGTTGAAGCCAGCATCCGCCCAGCTTGCGAGTGATTGCTTTTGCCATTCCCCATTCCCCATTCCCCATTCCCGCTCCACAGGAGAATCCCTTGACCGAAGTCATCGTAGTCACATCAGGAAAAGGCGGCGTCGGCAAGACCACGACGAGCGCGTCGCTCGCGGTCGGCCTGGCCAAGCGCGGCAAGAAGGTCGCCGTCATCGACTTCGACGTCGGCTTGCGCAACCTCGATCTCATCATGGGCTGCGAGCGGCGCGTGGTGTACGACTTCGTCAACGTCATCCAGGGCGAATGCACGCTCAAGCAGGCGCTCATCAAGGACAAGCGCATCGAGACGCTGTACGTGCTCGCCGCCTCGCAGACGCGCGACAAGGATGCGCTGACCAAGGAGGGCGTCGAACGCGTGCTCAAGGAGCTCGAAGAGGACGGCTTCGACACCGTCGTGTGCGATTCGCCGGCCGGCATCGAGAAGGGCGCGGCGCTGGCCATGTACTTCGCCGACCGCGCCGTCGTCGTGGTCAATCCGGAAGTCTCCAGCGTGCGCGACTCCGACCGCATCCTCGGCCTGCTGTCGAGCAAGACGCGCCGCGCCGAACAGGGCGGCACCGGCGTCGAACAGCACCTGCTGCTCACGCGCTACAACCCCGAGCGCGTCGCCAACGGCGACATGATGGGCCTGAACGACGTCAAGGACATCCTCGGCATCGAAGTGATCGGCGTCATCCCCGAATCCGAAGGCGTGCTCTCGGCGTCGAACGCGGGCGTGCCGGTCATCCTCGACGAAGCCTCGGAAGCCGGCCAGGCCTACGCCGACGCCGTCGCGCGGCTGTGCGGCGAGGAGCGCCCGATGCGCTTCACCGAGGCGCAGAAAAAAGGATTCTTCTCGCGCATCTTCGGAGCCTGAGCCATGGGACTGTTCGATCTTTTCCGTTCGCGTCCGAAGAACACCGCCTCGGTCGCCGCCGAACGCCTGCGCATCATCGTCATGCAGGAACGCAAGGCCGACGGCCGCGGCAGCCACGATTACCTGCCGACCATGCGCCGCGAGATCCTCGAAGTGATCCGCAAGTACATCAACGTGGACGCCGACGCGATCGACATCCACGTCACGCATGAAGGTGAAGGCGAAGTGCTCGAACTCTCGGTCGTGCTGCCCGAAAAGCCGGCCGCGCCGCCCGCAGCGCCCGCAGCCGACAGCGAAGACGCATGAACCCGGCGACGGACGCCGCGCGCGTCCTCGCCCTCGCCGACACCGGTTTCGACGCCGCGCGCGCGCTGCTCGCGCGCCACGACCTCGAACTTGTCGAAGTCGACGACGGCGCGGCGATCCCGGGCAGCTACTGGGGCGACAGCGAAGCCGGCGTGATCGGCTCGCGTGTCTACGCACGCCGCGACACGCCCGTGCATTCGCTGCTGCACGAGGCCTGCCACCTCATCGTGATCCCACCCGAGCGCCGCGCGCTCGTGCACACCGACGCCTCCGATTCGCAGATCGAGGAAGACGCGACCTGCTACCTGCAGATCGTCCTCGCCGACGCCCTGCCCGGCGTCGGCCGCGAACGGCTCATGGCCGACATGGATGCCTGGGGCTACTCGTTCCGCCTCGGCTCGACGCGCGCGTGGTTCGAGCACGATGCCGAAGACGCGCGGAGGTTCCTCGTCGAGCGCGCGCTCGTCGCCTGAGCGCGCCATCGGGCGTGGAGCGGCGCTGCCGTCGCCTGCACCCGTCGAAGCACGGGTCAGTTCGCTGCACTCGCCAGCCGCCTTGAAACATCGCGCTCGCGCCGCCGCGTCAACGCACACGCATGAAACCACGCTGAAGACCGCGTTTGGCGCATCACGACGCATGCGGCAGAATCCAGTTTTCCACGCTGCCCAAGCGCAGCGTTGCAGCGTCGGCGTCACCATGCTGCATTCCTCATGACCGGCCCATTTCCCGCGCCAAGCCACACCGCACCCGCGCCGCCCTTGCCGGCGCTGCAACGCATCGCGCTGTTCCTCGACATCGACGGCACCCTGCTCGATTTCGCGCCGCGCCCGGACGCCGTCGTCGTCGATCCCGCGCTGCCGCGGTTGTTGCAGCGCCTGCGCGAACACCTCGGCGGCGCCTTGGCGCTGCTCAGCGGCAGGCCACTCGACCAGATCGATGCCTTGTTCAAGCTGCGCGGAGCGGCAGCCGGCTTGCACGGCGCGGAGTTGCGCCACGCCAACGGCCTCATCGAGAGGCTCGCCGGCAACCGCATGCGCATCGCCTCGCTGCTGCGCGACGCGCAGCGCTACGCGAAGGCGCTGCCCGGCGTCTTCGTCGAGGACAAGCACGAGGCCTTCGCGCTGCATTGGCGCAACGCCCCCGACTTCGCCGACGCCGTCCGCTACATCGCCGCCGAGCTGGCCAAGGATGCCGGCGACGACTACGAACTCCTGCTCGGCCATGCCGTCGCCGAGATCAAGCCGCGCGGCGCCCACAAGGGCCACGCGCTCGACGCGCTGATGCGCGATGCGCCGTTCGCCGGGCGCGTGCCGTGGATGATCGGCGACGACGTCACCGACGAGCACGCCTTCGCCGCCGCGCTCGCGCAGGGCGGCGCGGCGATCCGTGTCGGTGCGCCGCGGCACACACAGGCGCGCTTCGCCCTGGCCACGCCACGCGACGTGCGCGACTGGCTCGTCGCGCTCACCGATCGACCCAGCCAAGCGGAGACGCCACGATGAACGATACGGCCAACCTCGATCTCGGCGTGATCGGCAACGGCAGCGTCGCCGCGCTCGTCGATGCACACGGCCGCATCAACTGGTGCTGCCTGCCGACCTTCGACGGCGATCCCGCGTTCTGCGCCCTGCTTTCGCCGCGCCACCACGACGGCGGATTCTTCGACGTCGTGCTCGACAACCACACCGGCTCGACGCAACGCTATCTCGACAACAGCGCCGTGCTCGCCACGCGCCTCGACGCCGCCGATGGCAGCGCCATCGAGATCATCGATTTCGCGCCACGCTACAGGGCGAACGGCCGCATCTTCCATCCGATGAGCCTGCTGCGCACGATCCGCCCGCTCGCCGGCACGCCGCGCATCACGCTGCGCCTGCGTCCGCTCGCCGACTACGGCGCGCGCGTTCCCGAGCGCACGTCCGGCTCGAACCATTTGCGCTTCCTGCTCGGCGACACCGTGCTGCGCGCGACCACCGACACGCCGCTGCCGATGCTGCGCGACGAGCTGCCGTTCCTGCTCGAACGCGAGATGCACGTCGTGCTCGGTCCGGACGAAACACTCGCGCAGGCGCCGTCCATCTACGTGCGCGGCGCGCTCGAAGCCACGCTCGACTACTGGCACGAATGGGTGCGCTACCTGTCCATTCCCGCCGAGTGGCAGGAGGCAGTGATCCGCGCCGCGATCACGCTCAAGCTGTGCCAGTACGAGGGCACCGGCGCGATCGTCGCCGCGCTGACCACCTCGATCCCCGAAGCGCCGCACACGGTGCGCAACTGGGACTATCGCTACTGCTGGCTGCGCGACGCCGCCTTCGTCGTGCGCGCGCTCAACCGCCTCGGCGCGACGCGCAGCATGGAGGAATACCTGCGTTACCTGTTCAACCTCGCCGCCGGCGCGGACGGCGAAATCGGCCCGGTCTACGGCATCCACTTCGAGCGCGAACTGCTCGAAACCGAGGCGACGCACCTGGCCGGTTATCGCGGCATGGGCCCGGTGCGCATCGGCAACGACGCGTGGCGGCAACAGCAGAACGATACCTACGGCAGCATCGTGCTCGCCGCGATCCAGCTGTTCTTCGACCGGCGACTCGCCGCACCAGGCGACGCCGCCGCATTCGCGCGGCTCGAACACGCCGGCGAATCGGCGTGGCGCATGCACGACCAGCCCGATGCCGGCCTGTGGGAATTCCGCGGCCGCGCCGCCGTGCACACCTATTCCGCGGTGATGTCGTGGGCGGCCTGCGATCGCCTGTCGCGCATCGCCACGCAGCTCTCGCTCGACATGCGCGCCACCTTCTGGGCCGAACGCGCGGCACGCGTGCGCGAACGCATCCTGCGCGAGGCAGTCGATCCGGTCGATGGCCACTTCGTCGACGCCTTCGGCGGCGGCGGCCTCGACGCCAGCCTGCTCCTGCTCGCCGACCTCGGCTTCGTCGCCGATGACGACCCGCGCTACGTCGCCACCGTCGACGCGATCGGCCGCGCGCTGCGCCGCGGCGGCCACATGCTGCGCTATGCGGTCGCCGACGATTTCGGCCTGCCGGAAACCAGTTTCACGATCTGCAACTTCTGGTATGTCGAGGCGCTCGCGCGCATCGGCCGCACCGACGAGGCACGCGAACTGTTCGAGGAACTGCTCGCACGCCGCAATCCGCTCGGCCTGCTCTCCGAAGACGTGCATCCCGACAGCGGCGAGTTGTGGGGCAATTTCCCGCAGACCTACTCGATGGTCGGGCTCATCAACGCGGCGACGCGCCTGTCGCGCAGCTGGGAGAGCCTGTTGTGAGCCGGCTGGTCGTCGTCTCCAACCGGGTCGCCCTGCCGCGCGAGGCGCGCGCGGGGGGACTCGCCTCGGCGATGCAGGCCGCGCTGGCGGAGAAAGGCGGGCTGTGGTTCGGCTGGAGCGGCCGCAGCGTCGCCGAATCCGAGCGCAGGCTGGAAACCCTGCGCGAGGGCCATGTCGATTTCGCGCTGCTCGACCTCACCGCCGCGGAGCATCGCGAGTATTACCTCGGCTTCGCCAACCGCACGCTGTGGCCGCTGCTGCATTACCGACCTTCGCTGCTGGAATACCATCGCGACGAATTCGCCGGCTACCGTCGCGTCAACGCGCTGTTCGCGCAGCATCTCGCGCCGCTGCTGCGCGACGGCGACACGGTCTGGATCCACGACTACCACCTGATCCCGCTCGCGGCGGAACTGCGCGCACGCGGCGTCGGCGCGCGCATCGGTTTCTTCCTGCACGTGCCGTTTCCGCCCGCGGCCTTGCTGTCGATGCTGCCGCATCACGAAGCGCTGTTTCCCGCGCTCGCCGCCTGCGACCTCGTCGGCGTGCAGACGCAGGCGGACTGCGACGCGCTGCTCGGCTATTTCCGCGACGAAGCCGGCGCGTGCATCGGCAGTGACGGCGCGGTAACGATGCCGGACGGCCGAGGTTTCACGGTCGCCGCGTTCCCGATCGGCATCGACGCCGACCGCGTCGCCACGCAGGCGCGCAAGGCCGAGGGCGGCGCCGCGACGAAGCGGCTGCTGCGCAGTCTCGAAGGCCGCCAGCTCGCCATCGGCGTCGACCGGCTTGATTACTCCAAGGGCCTGCCGCAACGCTTCGATGCGTTCGGCCGCTTCCTCGCGCGGCTGCCGGAATGGCGCTCGCGCGTCTCGTTCCTGCAAATCGCACCACCCTCGCGCGAGGACGTGCCCGAATACCGTGACCTGCGTTCGCGCCTGGAGCGCATCGCCGGCGCGACCAACGGCCGTTACGCCGAACCGGACTGGGTGCCGATCCGCTACGTCAACCGCAGTTTCGGCCACGCCACGCTCACCGGCTTCTACCGCATCGCCGACGTCGCCCTGGTCACGCCGATCCGCGACGGCATGAACCTCGTCGCCAAGGAATTCATCGCCGCGCAGCCGGCGGACGATCCGGGCGTGCTCGTGCTGTCGAGTTTCGCCGGCGCCGCCGAGCAGCTGCGCGAAGCCATCGTCATCAATCCGCTCGACGCCGAGGACATCGGCGAGGCGCTCGAACGCGCCCTGACCATGCCGCTCGGCGAACGCCGTGAACGTTGGGCCGCGATGTTCGACACCGTGTGCAGGCAGGACATCTCGGCCTGGCGCGAGGCGTTCCTGCAGCGGCTCGGCAACCCGTAGAATGCGCCGCCGACGCGCGTCGGCATTCACCGCACCGGAGCCGCCCATGCAACGCTGGATCAAACTGCCCGACGGCCGTTTCGTCGACGCCAACCGCATCGCCTACATCGGCAAGACCGAAACCTACGCGCGCATCGACGAGGACGGCAACGACCTCGGCGTCGGCTACGCCGTGAACATCGGTACCGGCATCGAGCGCGAAACCCAGCTTACCGTGACCGGTTCGCGCGACGAGGTGCTCGGCGTGCTGCGCGGCATCCTCGGCCGCGGCGAAGCGCCGCCCGCGGCCTGACCGCGCTTCACCAGCGCCGCGCGATCGCCAGGTAGGCCTGCCAGCAGGCCAGTCCGAGCAGCGTCACCACCGCCGACGCGATGGCCAAACGCCAGGCGTCGTGCGACAGGATCGGCGCGAGCACGCCGGCGATCAGCGCGCTGATGAGCAGGCTGACGAAGGCCTGCACCGACGACGCCGCGCCGCGATGGTGCGGAAAGCGGTCGAGCAGGAGCAGGGTCAGCGTCGGGAAACTCATGCCGATGCCGATCGCGTGCAGGCCGATCGGCAGCACCGACCAAGGCACGCGCGGCTGCGGCAGCGCGTAAGTCACCGCGAAATTGACCGCGCAGGCGACGACCATGATCGCGTAGCCGATGCGCACCGTCGCCGCCGCGGTCAGTCGTCCGGCGACGCGGCCGGACAGGAACGAGCCGAAGATGAGGCCACCGATCGCCGGCACGAACAGCCAGGCGAAATGCTGCGTGTCGAGCTTGAGCAGGTCGAGCACGAAGGCCGGCGCGGACGACACGTAAACCCACAGCGCGTTGAAGTTGAACGAGCCCGACAGCACCAGCGGGAAGAACGCGCGGTCGCCGACGATGCCGCGATAGGTCGCGCCGAGCTCGCGCACGGACAGCGGCACGCGGCGCTCGCGCGGATGCGTTTCGGGCAGCCACGCCGCGCAGGCCAGGCAGAGCAGGACCGCGAACCCGGCGAGCAGCACGAAGATCATCGGCCAGTGCGCGAAGGCAACGACCCAGCCGCCGACGATCGGCGCGATCGCGGGCGCGACGCCGAAGATCATCGACACCGTTGCCATCAGGCGCTGTGCTTCGGCACCATCGAAGCAGTCGCGGATGATCGCGCGGCCGACTATGAGGCCGGCGCCCGCCGACATGCCCTGCAGGGCGCGGAAAACGAGCAGCGTTTCCAGCGAGCGCGCCATCGCGCAGCCGATCGAGGCGAGCGCGAAGACGACGACGCCGGCAAGGATCACGCGGCGCCGGCCGAGCGCGTCGGAGAACGGGCCGTGCAGCAGCGACATCAACGCGTAGGCGACCATGTAGGCGCTGATCGACTGCTGCACCGCGAGCGGGCTCGCGTGCAGTTCCGCTTCGAGCGCGGGAAACGCCGGGAAGATCGTGTCGATGGAAAACGGGCCGAACATCGCCAGCGCGGCGAGCAGCGGCGCGAGCACGCGGCGCCGCGGCTGCGGCGCGGGAATCACGATGACGGTGTCGCTCATCGTGTGCCCTCGCACGGCGGCGACGGCATCGCAACGGCAGCCTGCTTCGCGCATGCGCGCGCAGTCGCGCGGCGTGCGGATGCCGCTTTGGAGGAATCAGTCACGGCGTCTCACACTTCGTCGAGGATCGCGGCGCGGCGTTTTTCGTATTCCTCGCGCGTGATCGCCTTGCGTTCGTAGAGCTCGTCGAGCTTCTGCAGGCGGATTTCGAGGCTGCGCGTGGAATTGCCCGCGGGCTTGGCCGCGGCCTTCGTGCGCTTGGCCGGCGGGGCCGCACGCGGCGCTGCGGCGACGCCTTCGTTCTGGAATGCATCGGACCAGAGCTTGCGGAAGCCGGGCTCGTTGGAGAGTTGCGCCAGCGCGCCCTTGAGTGCGTCCGACAGCGTCTCGTTGATGTTCTCGGCGCTGCGGCCGTGGCCGTAATGGTCGGTCGTACCGTAGACGCTGCCGTGCGAAACCTCGCGGCCGGCGCGATTGAGCAGCGCCCAGTCGAGCTTGACCTCGGCGACGTAGGTGGCGCCGACGGCGCGGTTCTTCTCGTTGATGTCGAACTGCACGTAGCGCAGGCGCAGCGCGCCGTCCTGTGCCTTGGCGCTGTCGATGCCCCAACCTGCCAGGCTGCGTTGCACGACGTCCTGCACGAATGGCGTCACGGCGTTGGAGGCGATGATGGGAAACAGCACGTCGTCGTCGCTGGTGGCACGACCGATGATCGCCCCCGCGGCGTCGCCGCGGCCGTCCTCGATGCGCAGGCCGATGCCGCGCGCGGGATTGCCGGTCGCCTGCACTTCGGACTTTGCCAGTGGTGCCTTGAGCTGGACATGCAGCGGCTCGCGATTGTCCGCGGCCTGTGCCGACGCGATCGCGAACAAGCCGGCCAGCACCGGCGCGAGCTTCGTCGAAAGATCCATGAGCGCTCCCGTTGCGTAGGGGCCGGGAATTTAGCACGCCCCCTGCAAGGCTACGTTGCACCACGCGGCAGCTTCGCCACGCCACGGCTCGTGCGGCGAGCGTGCGAAAACAAGACGGCCCGCCGTTGGCACGGCGGGCCGCGAAACAGGAAGCAGGCCGCCGGTTCGGGCGGCCCGCTTCGGCCTCATCAAGGCGCGGTCAGGTCGAAACCGTTGACGAAGATCGAGTCGATGATCGGCACCGCGCAGTCCACGTCCACGTTGCTGACGTCGTAGTTGGGCATCGTGCCGGTTCCGTTGGACACCACGCATTCCAGACCCGTCGGTTGCGTCATCACGAGAATCTCGTAGTCGACGCCCGGCGCCAGGCCCGGTACGAA
>Ga0222423_1000444_pt1 | contig 29413 bp, 18 predicted proteins | sample 3A0metagenome_FD_182472 | JGI IMG/M metagenome (GOLD analysis project Ga0222423, IMG submission 182472) | Enriched microbial communities from leaf-cutter ant dump, University of Wisconsin, Madison, United States - 3A0 (version 2) | ecosystem: Environmental > Terrestrial > Nest > Insects nest >...
CTCGGGGGCCGAGGGGGCCGGTCCGTCGCCGTACACCTCCGAGCGGGTCTTCTCGCGCTGCTCGACGCCGCGCGAGCGCTCGCGCTGGTGGTGGGCGAGCTCGTTCTTCTCGACCTTCTTCGATCCCGAGACGGCCTTGGCCTTCTCCTTGTCCTCCTTCGAGCCGATGAGCTTCGCCTTGATCGACTTGACCTTGTCGAAGATGCCGCGGCGGATCACCATGCGGCGCACGCCGCCCGACCCTTCCGTGACGACGTGCGCGAGCTCGTGGGCGAGGACGTGCTCGCCCTCGGGGGAGGACGGGTCGTACTGGCCCGCGCCGAAGAAGACGTCGGAGCCGGTGGTGAAGGCGCTGGCCTGCATCGCGCTCGAGAGCTTCGCGGCCTGCGGGCCGTCGTGCACGCGCACGTGACCGAGCGAGGTGCCGAACGCGCCCTCCATGCGGCGGCGCACGTCGGTGGGCAGGGCGCGACCGCCGCCGCGCGCGCTCTCGATCTGCGCGGAGGCGTCGGTGTCGAGCGACCCGCCCTCGAGCCCGATGCTCGCGCCCGTCGCGGTGGGTGCGACGGACCGGCGCAGGTGCCCGCACCCGGGGGTGTGGCGGTGCGGCTCGGAGGCGTCGAGGCTCGCGACGGCGCGGTCCGCCATCGCGTCGGCCAGGCGCTCCATGGGGTCGTCCGCGTTCCCCACGGTCAGCACGGGTGCGGGGTGGGCGGGGGCGGGGCTCGGGGAGGTCGACGACGACGCCGGTCCGGCGGCCACCGTGGCCCCCGCGGTGACGCGTTCGGTCTGCTGGCTCATTCGAGGCTCCTTGTCACGGGCTCGCGCGCGGGGGAGTGCCCCGACGCGCTACCCAGCCTGCCGGGACGCACCCGGCGGGGCATCGGTAACGGCTACCCAGGTTTGAGCGCGCTCACGTGGTGGACCAGGACGAACCGGACACGCGGCGGCCCAGCTTGGACATCTCGCGCAGCGCGGCGGTGCGCACGTGGCGCATCCCCAGCGGCGTCCCGGCGGCGACGGCGTCGTACGTCGCGGCGAGCACGATGTTGCGGATGTCCCCGCCCGCGATCTCGAGGTCGCGCGACAGGAGCCCGACGTCGACGGGGTCGTCCGGGTCGACGGCGGGCAGCTGGGCGAGGTGGTGGCGCCACAGCCGCTCGCGCGTGGGCGGGTCGGGGTCGGGGAAGTGGACCATGAAGTGCAGGCGCCGCGCGAAGGCAGGGTCGAGGTTGCCGCGCAGGTTCGTCGCGAGGACGGTGATGCCCTCGGAGGCCTCCATGCGCTGCAGCAGGTAGGCGACCTCCTGGTTGGCGTACCGGTCGCGCGAGTCGTTGACGGCGGAGCGCGAGCCGAACAGCGAGTCCGCCTCGTCGAAGAACAGCACGGCGTTGAGCGACTCGGCCTGCTCGAAGACCTTCTCGAGGTTCTTCTCCGTCTCGCCGATGTACTTGTCCACCACGGTCGACAGGTCCACCTGGAACAGGTCCATGCCGAGCGAGTCCGCCACGACGTGCGCCGCGAGGGTCTTGCCCGTGCCGGGGCTCCCAGAGAACAGCGCGCAGATGCCCGAGCCCTTGCCGCCCTTGCCGTGCAGGTCCCCGAGCGCGAGCACCTCGTCGCGGTCGCGGGCCCAGCCGATGAGCCGCGTCACCTCGGCGCGGGTGTGCTCGGGCAGCACGAGGTCGTCGAGCGTCGCGGGCGTGCCACCGGTGCGGATGCGCGAGCCTCCCGCCCCGCCGAGGCGGCGCGCGCTGCGGCGCACGTCGACGACGTCGACGGCGCGCCCCGCGGCGTGCGCGTCGGCCCTCGCGCGGCGCGACACGGCGACGATCTCCTCGGGCGTCATGCGCAGGGCGAGCACCTCGCGGTCGAGGGCGTCGGGGCCGACGGCGGACCGCCAGGCGTCCTCGCGCTGGGCGACCGGGAGCCGGCCCGCGGGGATCGCCGGCGGCAGCTCGGTGTCCCAGTGCGGGTCCCACGGGGTGCGGCCCACGGCGACGACGGGCACGACGCACCCGGCGAGGAGGCGCAGGTCGTGGCCCGCGAGGTGCGCCCCGGCGAGCACGAGCACGGAGCCGTCGAGCCCCGCCTCGAGGCCGAGCCCGCGCACGGCGGCGCGCACGGCGAGCGGGTCGCGGCGGCCCGCGTCGTCGGCCGGGAGGCGCTCGAGGTCCGCGACGAGGCACGTGACGTCGAGCTCGCGGCACGCCGCGACGGCAAGCGCCGTCCCGGCCGTGCCGTAGGGGGCGTGCACCCATACGAGCCCTTCGCCGGCGCGCAGCGCGGCGGCGACCTCCGCCACGCCGGGCACGTCGGCGGGGACGGGCTCGACGAGCAGCGGGACGAGGCCGGCGGGCGCCGTGCTCGAGCCGAGGAGCCGCGCCGTGACGCGATCGGGGACGACGACGCGGCGCGAGCCGAAGACGTCGTCGCCGTCGAGGTCCACGAGCCCCGTGCGGCGCAGCAGGCCGAGCGGTCCCAGCCGCTCGCGCGCCGTGCGCGAGCCGAGCGCGACGTCCGCGAGCTCCAGGACGAGCGCGACGGAGGGCCGTGCGGCCCCCTGGTCGCCCGAGAGCAGCCCGCTCGCGAGGTGCGCGGCGGGGTGCAGCTCGGCGAGGAGCGCCCCGGCGAGGAGCGCGCGGTCGAGCTCGTCGAGCGAGAAGGCGAGGGCGACCTCGTCGAGACCGGGCTCGGCGGCGTCGAGCCCCGCGCGCGCGAGGGCGTCGATCGCGGCGCTCGCCTCGGTCGCGCCGGCCCAGGACCGTCCGCGGCGCGCGACGGCGGCGCGCATCGCCTCGACGGCTCCCGCGAGGCTCGTGGCAGTGGGCATCTCGACCGACCTTCCCGGTGTCACGCCGCGGACCCCGACCTGGCACCATCGCACCTCGTGAGACCCTACGTCGAGGGTTCGTCGTCAAGTTCGGTAGCGATTACCGATGCTCGGGAAAATCGCCGCTGCCTAGCGTGACGGTGTCCCGGCGGCCTGGTCGCGGACCAGGCTCCCCGCAGGACCAGGGAACGTAGGAGGTGTCGGTGCTGATCCCCGCCGTCGAGGACGGTCTCGAGCGCTTGCTGCGCGCGACCCTGCCCCTCGCCGCGGAGCAGGGCGACATCTCGTTCGAGGCACCGAGCTCGACGTGGTCGGCGGGGGTCAACCGCCTGACCGTCAACGCGTACCTCTTCGGGATCGGGCGCTCGGGGCAGCCGCCGCGCGTCCAGGAGAACCGCCCCGGCGCGGGCGGGCGGCTCGAGCGACGCTTCGCGCTGCCGATGATCGAGCTGTCCTACCTCGTCTCGGCGTGGGCCGGTTCCGTGCGCGACGAGCACGCCCTGCTCGGCGACGTCCTCTCGCGCCTCCTCGCGAACCCCGTGATCCCCTCCGAGCACCTGCCGATCCCGCTCGACTCCGCCGTGCAGCTCGCGCTCGCGGGCGACGACGCGACGCGCCCCCGCGACGTGTGGACGGGGATCGGCGGCCACCTCAAGGCGTCCTTCGTCCTCAAGGTCACGGTCGCGGCCGACGCCTACCCGTGGGAGACCGCCCCGACGCAGGTGGCGGGGGTCGAGCCCACGGTGTCCCGGTTGCCCGGCCACGGATCGGCATGAGGGTCGTCAGTGCCGAGTCCCGGATCGAGATCGCAGCGCCCACCGGGACCGGGCCCCGCGCGGCCCTCACCCTCGAGGTCGTCAACACGTCCTCGGTGATCGACGCCGTCACCGTCGAGGTGCGCGGGCCCACGGCACCGTTCGTGATCGTCTCGCCCACGCCGCTCGTGCTGTTCCCGGAGGCCACCGGGACGCTGCGCGTGACGTTCGACCTGCCCGAGCGCTTCCCGGCGGGCAGCCACCTCGTCGACCTCGTGGTGCAGGGCAAGGCGCCGGGGACCGAGCCGACCGTCCACACCGTCGAGGTCGACGTCGCGTCGCGGCCCGCGCTGCGCCTCGTGGCCGAGCCGTCCGTGGTGCGCGCGCGCTCGAACGGCGCGTTCGCGGTGCGGGTGACGAACGAGGGCAACGAGCCGCTCGACGTCGCGCTGCGCGCCGAGGACACCGACCGTCAGCTCACGGCCACCCTCGTCCCCTCGACCCTGCACGTGGGCGTCGGGGCGAGCGAGGTCACGAACGTCGTGGTCCGTGGCCCGCGCCAGCTCTACGGCTCGGACCGGGAACGCCCCCTGACGGTGGTCGCGACCGCGAACGACGTCACGGCCGAGGCGCCGCTCGTGTTCCGGCAGCGCTCGACCTTCTCGCGGGGGCTCGTCACGGCCCTCGTCCTGGTGCTCATCATCGCGGCGTGGGCCCTGGCCTTCGTGCTCGGCATGGGTCTCGTGCTCGGCTCGGACCCCCTCACCAAGACGGCCCCCGCGTCGCTCTTCGCGGCCGCCGCGGCGCAGGCCCCCGGCGCCGGGGGCACGGACCCGGACGGTGCCCCCGCCCCGGGCAGCGCCCCCGCGGACGCCCTGCCCAAGGACGGCGCGCTCCCCGCGGGCGTGGGCGGGATCCTCTCGGGCACCGTGCGCGGCGAGGCCGACGGCGCGGGCGTGGGGCGCCTCACGGTCGAGCTGCTGCGCGAGTCGCGCGACGGCCTCGTCCTCGTCTCGAGCAGCGCGACCCAGGCCGACGGCACCTACGAGCTCGCCGGCCTGTTCCCCGGGCACTACTACGTGCGGATCGCCGACGAGGGCTACGACGAGCTCTGGTACCCGCGCGGCGCCTCCGAGGTCTCGGCCCGGACCGTGCGCGTGCGGGCCCAGCAGGCCACGGACGGTGTGGACCTGACCGTCGTCGGACACCCCGCCTCCCTCGAAGGCGCCGTCGCGACGGGCCTGCCGGACGGCGAGGTCACGGTGCGCGTCGTCGCGACGCCCGTGTGGGCGGGCGCGGATCCGGGGCTCGTGCAGAGCGTCGACGCCGCACCCGACGGCAGCTACCGCTTCGAGGGGCTCGAGGCCCCCGGCAGCTACGAGCTGTCCTTCGAGGCGGAGGGCTACCAGGCCGCCGCGATCACGGAGCGCGTGCTCGGCGGGCAGGACCGGCTCGCGCTCGACGTGCGGCTCTCCGCCGGGGTCGGGCGCATCGCGGGGACCGTCACGGACGGCGCGGCCGGCCTGGGCGGCGTCACGGTCACCGCCACCGTGGACGGCGAGAAGGTCGAGGTGGGCACCCCCACGCAGGGGCAGGTCGGTCGCTTCGTGCTCGACGGCCTGCCGACCCCCGCGACGTACGTGCTGTCCTTCGCGAAGGAGGGCTTCGAGACCGTCACGTCGGTGGTCGAGCTGGGGCCCGGCGAGACCCAGCCGGACCTGCGTGTCGCGATGGCCGGCGGTGTGGGCACCGTCGCGGGCACCGTGGTCGACACGGACGGCAACCCGCTCGGCGGCGTGACCGTCACGGCGGGTGGCGCGAGCGCCGTGACGACGACGACGCTCACCGCGGGCGCGGTCGGCACCTACTCGCTCGCGGGGCTCCCGCAGGGTCAGGAGGTCTCCCTGACCTTCACCCACCCCGGCTACGTGAGCGTGAGCATCCCCGTGCTGGTGGGCGAGGACGACCCGCCCACGGTGACGATGGCGAGCGCGTTCGGGCGCGTCACGGGCCGCATCACCCAGGGCGGCTCGGCGCTCGTCGGGGCGACCGTCCAGGCCACCGACGGCCAGAGCGTCCGCTCGACCACCACGACCTCCTCCGGGGAGGGCGGGACCTACGTGCTCCCGGACCTCGCGCCCGGGACGTGGACCGTGAGCGTGGTGCGGGACGGTCGCTCGGTGGTCACGGCCCTCGTCGAGGTGCGCCGCGGCGTGACGACCACGCGCAACCTCACCGTGCCGGAGGGGGTCTGACATGCACGTCGACGTCGCTCCGCGCCGGGTCACGGCGTTCGCCGGCACCCCGGTGGACATGCTCGTCACGATGACGAACACCACGGACGTCATCGCGGGCTACGACGTGCGCGTGCTCGGCGCGGACCCGGGGTGGGTCGCGATCGACGACCCGAGCCCGCGGCTGTTCCCGGGCGCGAGCCTCACGACGCGCGTGTCGATCACGCTGCCCGACGACGCCCTCGCGGGCGACCGTCACTTCACCGTCCAGGTGAGCGACCGCACGGGCACGGGCGAGGTCGTCGTCGTCGACACCGTGGTGGAGGTGCCCGCGCGCCCGCGCGCCGAGGTCGACCTCGAGCCGCGCACCGTCACCGCCGGCAAGGCCGCCCAGTTCCACCTCACGGTGCGCAACGAGGGGAACACGACGGACCCGGTCCGGCTCGTCGCCGTCGACCCCGAGGCCCGTGCGACCTTCACGTTCTCCCCGCAGACGGTGGCCCCCGCGCCCGGCAACGGCGCCCCGAGCGTGCTCGGGATGCGCGCGAAGCGGCCGTGGTTCGGCGACCCCGTCATGCGACCCTTCGAGGTGCGCTACGAGGGCCCGGGCGCTCCCGCCCCGGACGCGCCTCCCGCCGCGGCGGGCGTCTTCGTGCAGAAGCCCCGCTTCGGTCGCGGCGTGCTCGGGCTCATCGGCCTCGTGCTCGCGATCACGGTGTTCGCCGTGGTCATCACGGTCGCGCTGTCCTCTGTGGTGTCCCGCTCCGCGGCGGACCGCAACCTCGCCATCAAGGTCGCCCAGGCGCGCGACGGCGGGACGGGCGGCGGCCGCTCGGCGCTCGCGGGCTCGGTCGTGGAGCTCGCGACGGGCTCCCCGCTCGCGGGGGTGTCCGTCGACGCGTTCGCCGCGGACGACACCGCGCAGGCCGTCGCGACCACCGCGACCGACGCCGCGGGCACGTTCCGCCTCGAACAGCTCGCGGCGGGCGACTACGTGGTGCGCGTGCGGGGCGCGGGCTTCGCCGAGGTCTGGTACCCGGCCGCCGCCGCACCCGGGGACGCGACCCCCGTGACAGCCGCCGAGGGGGAGACGGTCTCGGGGCTCGTCGTCGTCGCCGGAGGGGTGCCCGCGACCATCGCGGGGACCGTCGTCGGCGCCGACGTCGGGGGAGCGACCGTGCACCTCGAGATGCCGCTCGACACGGACCCGCTCGCGGGACGCGTCGACCCCGAGCCGCGCGAGGCGCCGTCCCCCACCACGGGTGCGGTGATCCGCACCGTGCCCGTCGCGTCCGACGGCGCCTTCGAGCTCACCGACATCCCCTCGCCGGCCGTGTACGACGTGGTCGTCACGAAGGAGGGCTTCTCGACGCACGTGCAGCGCCTCGACGTCGCGGCGGGCGAGAGCAGGCTCGGGGTCGAGCTGCCGCTCGTGCTCGGCGACGGCACCATCACGGGGCAGGTGCTCGGCGCGGACGGCCCGCTCGGGCGGGCGAGCGTCGTGGCCGTCTCCGGGTCGACGCGCGTCGAGACGGTCTCGCTGTCCGAGGAGCTCGGGGACGAGGGCACGTTCGCGCTGCGCGGCCTGCCGACGCCGGGCACGTACACCGTGGTGGTCACCGCGGAGTCCTACTCGGCGGCCACCCTGACCTTCTCCCTCACGGCGGCCCAGCAGCTCACCGGCGTGGACATCGTGCTGGGCCGCGACCGCGGGACGCTCGGCGGCGAGGTGTCCGTGGCCGGCAGCTCCGACGCGGGCGGCGTCAACGTCACGATCTCCGACGGCGCGAGCACCGTGCAGACCGTGACGCGCTCGACCGCGCCCGTGGGCGCGTGGGAGGTGGCGGGGCTCGCCGTGCCGGGGACGTACACGATCACGTTCGAGCGCGCCGACCTCGAGCAGCAGGTGCTCTCCGTGAGCCTCGACGCGTTCGGCGAGGTCACGGCGGGCGCGCCCTCGGCGGGCGCCGTCGACGTCACGATGCGCTCCGCGACGGCCGTGCTCACGGGGATGGTGACGCAGACGTTCGGGGACGGCTCGCCGCCCCAGGACGCTCCCAACGTCATCGTCACGCTCTCCTCGGGCAGCGCCGAGTGGCGCGTCACGACGGCCTCGACCCCCGCGCGGGACCGCGGCAGGTACCGCATCGAGAAGCTCCCGCCCGGCACCTACACGCTGTCCTTCGCGCGCGCGGGGACGCGCGCCACGTCGCAGATCGTGGTGCTCAGCGCGGGACAGGTCCTCACCCAGGACGCCGAGCTCGTGGCCCCCGCCCGGGTGCGCGGCACCGTGGTGCAGGACGGCACCCCGCTCGCGGGCCGCCTCGTGCTGCTCTACCGTGCGGCCGCCTACGGCACCGCCGTCGGACCCGTGCGGACCACCACCACCGACGGTGACGGCGAGTTCGACTTCCTCGACGTCGACGCCCCCGACAACTACATCCTCGAGGTCCGTTCCGCCGCGGGCGGGACCATCCTGGGCGCTTCGTCGCCCTTCACGCTCGACGCGAGCGAGGACGCCGAGATCACGATCGAGATCGAGGCGATGACGTGAGCCGCAGGAGACACCCATGACGACCCTCGTCCCGCCCAGCGTCCTGGTCGAGCCCGGTGCGCACGCCGCGTCGGGTGACGTCGCGACGCTCACGCTGCACGTGCGCAACCTCGCCGCCGAGCCCGTGGACGTGCGCGTCCTGGTGATCGGCCTCGAGCCCTCGTGGGTGCCCGAGCCGTTCACGGTGACGGGCGTCGCTGCGGACGAGACGATCACCGTCACCCTCCCGCTCGTGCCCGTGCCGGGTGCGACGCCGGGCGACTACCCGTTCGTGGTGGCCGTCGAGTCCGTGGTGGGCGGGGTCGCGGTGCGCACGCTCGCGGACGCGGCGGTGCGCGTGGACGGGGACAGCGAGCTCGTCGTGAGCATCGAGCCCGTCGAGGCGCGCGGCGTGCGCTCGGCCGCCGTCGACGTCGTGCTCGTCAACGCGTCGTCGACCCCCGCGGAGGTCCAGCTGCGGGCCGTGGGGCGTGACGGCCTCGACGTCGAGGTCCCCGACCGCGCGCTCACGGTCGCCCCGCGCGAGACGGTGCGCGTGGCGGCCCGGGTGCGCTCGCCGCGCGTGCGGCTCGTGGGGGCACGGCGCCGCCACGCCTACACGGTCACGGCGACGGGCCGGTCCGCTCCGCAGCACGTCCAGGCGAGCATGTCCGTGCGGCCGCTCGTCAGCTCGGGCCTCGCGCGGTTCGTGGGCGTGCTCGCCGTCCTCGCGCTGTGGGTCACGGGAGTGGTGACGGTGCTGCCCCAGCTCGCGGAGCGGTTCAGCGACCGGTCCACCTCGATCGAGAACGTCACGGTCGAGGCGGGCGAGGAGGCCGCGCCGGGCGAGGGCTCGGGCGAGGGTCCGGGTTCCGGTCCCGGTTCCGGTTCCGACGACGGCGAGGGGGCCGACGACGGCGGCCCCGGGGCCGGTGCCGAGCAGGTGCGGGCCGCCGGTCAGATCACGGGCGCGAGCCCGGCCGGCGTGACCGTGAGCGTGGTCCCGGCCTCGAGCCTGTGGGAGGCCACGGACGAGGAGGCGGGCGAGGACGAGTCCGCGCAGGCGGCGTCCTTCGGTGCGCAGCTCGGTGCGACCGTTGCCGCGCTGCACCCCGCGCTCGGGGCGCTGCGCCTCGTCGCGTCGCTCGCGGCCGTCGCGCGCCCCGCGCCCACGGCCCACGCGGGCAAGACGCTCTCCGTGGCGTTCCCGCTCGCCCCCACGGACGGCTCGACCCAGCGCATGAGCGTGGTCTCGGACGACAAGGGCGCGTGGGCGATCGCGGGACTGTCGCCGTCCGCCCGCTACCTCGTCTCGGTGAGCAAGCCGGGCTTCCAGACCCAGCGCGTGCTGCGCTCGGGCGCCGAGCTCGCGGCCACCCCGCTCGAGACGGAGATGCGGGCCGGCACGGGACAGCTCACGGGAGAGGTGACCGGCCCGGACGGCGCCGTCGGCGGCGTCGAGATCACCATCAGCGACGGTCAGACCACCGTGACCACCCGCACCGCGACGAGCGGGACGGTGGGCCGCTGGCAGGTCGACGGGCTCGCGACGCCCGGCACCTACCTCGTCACGGCGGCCTCCGACCGGCTCGGGGCCCAGTCCCGGCTCGTGTCCCTCGCCCCGTCGGGCGTGCGCACCGTGGACCTGCGGCTGCGACCCGGGATCGCGGCGGTGTCCGGGCGCACGATCGGCAAGGACGTGCTCGGCGGCACGAGCGGCATCGGCGGGCTCACCGTCACGGCCTCGAACGGCACGGTGACGCGCTCGGCCACGACGGCCACGGGCGACGAGCTCCGCGCGGGGACGTTCGTGCTGCCGGACCTCCCCGTCCCCGCGACCTACACCGTGACCGTCTCGGGCGCGGGGTACAACACGGTGACGCGCGAGCTGCGGCTCGGCCCGGCCGGGCGCACCGGCTGGGACATCTCCGTGGGCATCGAGGGCGGCACCGTCACGGGCACCGTGCGGTCCACCGAGGGGCCCGGCATCACGGGGGCCGGCCTCACCCTGAGCTCGGAGACCGAGACCTTCAAGACGATGTCCGACTCGGGCGGTCGGGGCACGTTCCTGTTCTCCGGCATCCCCGCGGGCACGTACGTCCTGACGGCGGAGTCCTTCGGCTACACCACCGCGTTCGCGCAGGTCGAGGTGCGCGACGGCAAGCAGAGCGTGAGCGACCTGCGGCTCGTGCCCGTGGTCGACGACGGCCTCACGTCCACCGGGTCGATCACCGGTCGCGTCGCCGACGCGACCCACGGCGGGGTGATCACGTGCGACACGGTGTACGACGGCGGGGACTGCCTCGTGCACGCGAGCGTCGACTTCGAGCGCCTCGACGGCACCCCCGCCACGCTCGAGACCTCGGTGCTGCCGAGCGAGCCGTACGTGCTCCCGGCCACCGACCCTGCGACCGGCACCGGTCTGCCCCCGGGCCGGTACACGGTCCACCTGTCCGCACCGGGCTACGAGCCCGGCTCCGTGCAGGTCACCGTGGGCATGGGGGTGGCCGCGGAGGCCGCGACCGTCGCCCTCGTGCCCTCGCCCTCGCTCACCGGCACCGTGATCCCGCGCGTCGGCACGCTGCCCTCCGGGACCTGCGTCGTGGTCTCGCCCGTGGTGGACGGCGTGGTGCAGGACCCGACGGGCGGCGCCGCGAACCCGTGCGTCACGGCCGTCGACGAGTGCAACTCCTTCACCTCGCGGTGCGTGACCCTCCAGTCGGGCACCTACACCGTCGAGCGACTGCGGGCGGGGCAGTACGAGGTGCGCCTGGCGAACCTCGACCCGACCTACCAGACGCCGCCGCCCATGGTCCTCGCGCTGCGGCCCGGCGAGCTGCGTCGCTACGACGTGACGGTCGAGCGGCTCGGCATCGTCAACCTCACGGTGCTCCAGGCCCAGGAGGGCGGCGCCGTCGCGGTCGCGGGGACGGTCGACGTGCGCGCGCGCAACCTCACGGGCACCGAGGTGTTCACCACGACCACGGACAACGGCTTCGCGACCTTCACCCGGCTCGTCCCGGGCACGTGGAGCATCTCCGTCTACGACCCGGTCACGGACGTCGACCTCGTGTCGACCCAGGTGGGCATCGACCTCAACCAGGAGATCGCCGCCCAGCTGGTCCAGACCAACGACATCTCGACGTTCACGTTCTTCGTGGGCTGGCAGAAGACCGACGGCGTCCTGACCCCGATCGAGGGCGCCACGGTGCGCGTGCGCGGCGTCACGCGGTACGTCGGGACCGTCCCCTCGCGCGAGACCCGCGAGTTCTCGACCAACGCCAACGGCATCGCCACGGTGTGCACCGTGGACGACGACTGCGAGAACGGCGAGCTCCCCCTCGAGCTCGTGGACCGGATCGTCGACATCACCGTCGAGGCGGCCGGGTTCCAGACCGTCGTGTGGAACTCGACGCCGGTGCCCGACGTCGACGAAGCGGTGCTGCGCCCCTCCGGCGTCCCGTTCTCCGGGAGGATCACGCTCAGGCCCACGCCCGGTCCCGTGGACGTCGACCCGTACACGGGCATCACGTTCGAGGTGCTGCAGGCCCCGCCCGGCGTGGGTCAGGTCTCGCTGAGCGTGGACCCCGCGACCGGTGCGGTCTCGTTCTCCGACTCCGCGGGCTCCGGCGGCAACCGGATCCGGCCCGGGACGTGGCGCGTGCGGGCCGACCGCGCCGGGCACACGAGCGACGAGGCGACCTTCGAGGTGGTCCCGGGCGTGCCCCCCGGCCTGGTGGAGTGGGAGCTGCAGCGCTACGGCGAGGTGGCCGTCAAGGTGCAGCGCTCCGGCTCGACGGAGCCCGTCGCGGGCGTCCACGTCACCCTGAAGCAGGGCGTCCAGGAGCTCGGGACCCGTATCACGGACGCGACCGGCCTCGTGGACTTCGGGGGCTTCGTCCCCGGGAGCTACACCCTGACGCTGCGCGCGGAGGGCTACGCCCAGGTGCCCGCGCAGGCCCTGACCCTCGCACCGGGCCGGGCGGCGTCGGACCCCGTGGTGGTCGACATGGTCCAGCTCGGCTCGATCTCCGGCCTGACGCGCACCAAGATCACCGACACGTGGTTCCAGACGCTTCCCGGGGCCACGGTCACGGCCGAGCGGGACGTGCCCGCCACCACCCCGCCGGTCACCGAGTCCTTCGACGCCACGAGCGGGGTCGACGGCGCGTACCGCGTCACCGGCGAGCTCGACGTGCCCGGTCTCGCGCCCGGGACGTGGCGCGTGAGCGCGAGCGCGCCGGGGCACCAGGACGCGGACTACTCCGCGCCGGTGACCGGCGCGAGCTCCGTCGAGCTGGCCGCCGGGCAGCAGCTCACGAACATCGGCGTGGACCTCGCACCGAACCCGTCGCAGCTCACGGTGACGGTGTACGACGGCGAGGACAAGGTGCCCGGCCTCACCGTCGTCATGCGCTGGCGGGACGGCAACGTCGACAAGACCAAGACGGCGTGCGTCCCCGACCCCGGTGACGCGAACGACCCGTGCGGTCCCCTCGGCCCGGGTGAGTACCGCTTCCTCGGTCTGCTGCCCATCACCTACAACATCTCCGTCTCCGGCGGCTCGTTCCTGTCCATCAACGTGCCCCACACCGTCGAGATCGACTCGATCGAGAACCTCCCCGTGGCCCTCACCGCGCCCGGCGGGTCCGTCCAGGGCACCCTGGTCCAGCGGGGCTCCTCGGGCGGGTCGAGCCCGCTCGTGGGGAAGGTCGTCGAGCTGAGCCCCACGCAGGTCCTCGACCCGCCCCTGCCCACGCGCACCACGCTGACCGCGGCGAACGGCGGGTTCCAGATCCAGGACGTCGTCGCGGGCACGTACACGCTCGAGGCGCGCGAGCCGGACGTTCCGGGAGCGGACCCGGACGACCCGCCCACGCCGGGCGCGGTGCTCGTCTCGCGCACCGTCCAGATCGCCTCGGCCCAGTCGACCTTCATCGAGCTGACCGTGGACCCGACGCTCGTCGCGGCGACCGTCAACGTCACGTCGACCCACGGCACCGACCTCACGGGTGCCCAGGTCACGCTCGAAGGAGACCTCGACGAGGGCGGCTCGGGCACGTTCGGGCCGGCGACCCTGCTGCGATCGGCGCCCGGCTCGTCGGTGTTCACGGCGAGCTTCCCGCAGCTCCCGCCGGGGGACTGGACGCCCACGGTGACCGGCCCGGCCGGTCACTTCGGGAGCCACACCGGCACCCAGACCGCCGTCGGCGCCACGAACGGCACCATCACCATGGCGGTCGCGGAGCGCGAGGTGCGGCTGCGCGCCACGGCCCCCGCGGGGCTGCTGATCGACGTGCCCACGACGCTCACGGTGGGCAGCGGGCCGTCGGCCTTCACCGTGCCGCGCGTCGTGCAGTCCGGGGCGAGCGACACCGTGCTCTACGTCCCGACGCTCGGGGTCTCGCTCTCCGCGACCTCGCCCACGGGGTGGACCACGTCGGTCACCCCGAGCGGCACGGTCGCCGCGGGCAGCTCGACGGCGACGTTCCAGGTGGCGCTCGGGCTCAACGCGTCCGCGGTCGACCTCGAGCTGTGCACCGGGTCCGCCCCGATCCTCCAGGACTTCTCGTGCTGGGCCGAGCTGTCGCTGCCCGCCGGGGTCTCGCGCGCAGACCGGGAGATCGAGGTCTCGGTCGGCTCGTGGTCCACGACGGTCGAGACGGGCGCCGACGGTCGCGCGAGCTTCGTGGTGCCCGCCGCGACGGTGGGGACCTCGAGCTTCACGCTCGGGGCGAGCTGGGACGGTGACGGTCTGCTCGGCTCGGCCGTGGAGGCGTCGCGCAACGTCTCGATCTCCGGGCAGGTCTCCGACTTCAGGGTGAGCCTGTGCACCGGGAACGCGACCCAGGGCAGCGCGTTCGCGTGCGCCGTGACGCTCTCCGCGCCCGGCAGCTACTCGGTGGAGAACCGTGCGGTCACCGTGACCGTGTCACGCGGGGGCACCACGGTCCGGACCTTCAATCTCACGACGGACGACGACGGCGAGGCGAGCTTCACCGTCAGCGCGGCGGACGTCGGGACGTCGAACTTCACCCTGGCCGCCTCGTGGACCGTCCCCGGGATCACCACGGCACGCACCGCCAGCCGGAACGTCGCCGTGACCGGTGGTGGTGGTGGTGGCGGCGGGGGAGTCGGCGGCTAGGAGATCAGGAAGACCGCGGCCGTGACGGCGGCCGAGATGACCGCCGTGATGAGTGCGACGAGCCACGCGGGCGGGTGACCGCACGGCACGAGCCGCTCGACCGTGACCACCTGGGTGGGCGCGGGCGCGGGCGGCGCCACGACGGGCGGGGGCGGCGGGGGGTCGAGATCGGCACCGCAGCGCACGCACGCCGTCCACGTCGGGTGGTTGCCCTCGCCGCACGCGGGGCACGCGAGCGCGCCGTGCTGCGTGGTGCCCACCACGCCCGGCGCGCGGAAGTGCGCGTCGAGGGACTCGTCGTCGCTCGCCGTCGAGGACACGCTCGTGCCGGCCCAGAACAGCGGGTGGTCGCAGCGGGTGCAGAAGTCGCTCGCGCTGCGCCGGTCGCTGCGCACGCGTGCGACGGTGCCGCAGCCCGGGCACACGACGTCCACGAGCGGCTCTGCGCCGCCGTGGTCGAGCGGGCTCACGCCCGAAGGGACTCGCGTGGGGATGGACACGTCGCTCACCTCGTCGCTGGGTCTGTCTCGGGGCGCGGCCACACGCGCCGTCCCCCGAGCACGATCTCGGCCGTCACGTTCGCGGGCAGGGCGTCGAGCACGAGCTCGACGAAGTCCGCCTCCGCCAGCAGGGTCGCGGCCTCCGCCTCGATGCGCACCCACGGCGCGCCGTCGGGCGCCTCGTCCGCGGGCCACACCCCACCGCTCTCCGTGACGCTCGCGGTGCCGTTCGTCACGAGGTCGAGCAGCTCGGCGAGACCGCGCCGGGTCCCGCGCCACTGGAGGGACGCCGAGGCCTGGCGCAGCACCGCGCGGTGCACCTCCTCCGGGTAGCTCGGGTCCACACCCGTCGCACCGATCCACTGCGTGAGCCAGCGCACGAGGGCGGGCGGCGCGACGGCCGGGTCCACGAGGTTGGCGACGTTGTCCGCGTGCACCAGCAGGGTCGAGCCCTGCGCCTGGAAGATCCGCACGAACCGCGCGAAGAAGTCGTCGGCGATCATCGCGGCGGGGAGCTGGTTCACCAACCAGTCGTCCGTCCGCACGCCCGTCGGCGTGACCACCTGGCTCATCGCACCACGACCCGGTGCTCGGCCGCGAGGAACAGCGCGTTCTCCTCGAGCCGCACGGACTCGCGGCCCTCGCCCACGCGCTTGCGGTTGCGCAGGTCGTACTCGAAGAGCTGGACCTCGTCGACGGCGAGCACGCCGTCGACGGACTCGACGACCTGGCTGACCGCACCGACCGTGAGGTCCTGCCCGAACTCCCACCCGGTGCCGTCCGGCCCGCCCACGAGCGGGTGCACGAGCTCGGTGAGCGCGTCGGAGATCCGCTGGCGCACGGCCTCGGCGGGCCGACCGGGCAGGGTGCGCACGAGGGCCGCGATGCTCACGCCCTGGTAGTAGGGCGTGCCGAGCTCGACAGCCACGCCCACGGTGCGGCGCTCCTCGATCGCGGTCGCGACGGCGTCGAACAGCTCGCTCGACAGCGCGAAGTCGTCGATGCCGTGCGTCCCGGGGGCCGTGCGCACCTGGGGCACCACGAGGAGCCGCACCGCGGACGACCCCGTGCGGGCCGCGGGCAGGCACCGGGCCCTGGCGACCTCGACGGACGCCTGGCGCGCGAGCATCTCGAAGTCCGTGGCGGTCACGGCGCGCTGGCCGGTGCGCAGCGCGAGCGGGCCGCGCAGCCGCGCCTCCTCGACCGTCTCGGCGTCCACGCCGCCGGACGCGGCGCGCAGGTTCGTCACGGAGGACACGAACGGCACGGCCGAGCGCAGCGCGGTGAGCGTGCGCGCACCGACGTTGCCGCGCGCCCCGCCCCCGATGCGGTAGCTCGTCACGGCCACCTGGGCGCCGTCGGGAGGGATCGCGCCGTGCTGGCGGATCGCGCCGTCGGGGTGGCGCACGGCGGGGCCGAAGCGCACCTCGCCGGAACCGGAGTCCCACTGCACGTGGCGGTCGTGCGCGCCCGAGCGCGAGAAGTCCGCGACCTCGTCCCACACGTGGGTACCGGTGTGGTCCGTGACGACCACGTGCTCGCCCTCGCGGCGTGCGGCGACGGGCGCGCGCGGGACGTCGAACACCTGCGCGGGCACGCCCGTCGAGCGGCCGAGCACGTCGCCCGGCACCACCTCGGAGTGCTCGGCGGCCACCGTGACGCCCACGGTGCGGGCGGTCACGGCGTCGACGCGCGGCGAGGCCTGGAAGCCCGCGCGGTCCGCCGTGTGGCGCAGCATGCGCACGCGCAACCAGTGCGCGGACACGCCGCCCAGCACGAGGGTGGCGGCCTCGGGGCCCACGCGCAGCACCACGGCGCCGTCCTGGTTGAGGCCGCCGGTCGTGTCGCTCTCGACGACGCACGGCACCCACGCCTCGCCCGTCCACACCTCCCACACGAGCGGGGGGTCGCGAGGGTCGACGCCGATGCCCTCGGCGTGGGCGTCGATGTCGAGCTGGACCATCTGGTGCGCGAGCGGGGACGTGAACCCGAGGTAGAACGCGTCACCCTCGACGAGCGGCGCCGAGGCGAACACGGTCACGGACGCGCCCGGCAGGGTGAGCTGCTCCCACACGTCGAGGGTCGCGCCGGTGGCCGCGGACCGGGTCAGGGCGGTGGAGAGCTCCGCGGGCACCGCCACGGCCTCCGACGACGTCGAGAAGATCACGGGGTCCTCGGTGTCGGCCGTCGCGACCTGCGTGCCCGCCGGGATGCGCACCTGGTCGGCCGCGGGGCCCGAGAGCCAGAACGTCAGCTCCGTGCGCGCCACCGACGGCGGGAACGGTTCGATGCCCACGAGGTTGAGGAAGTGCACGTAGAGGCGCTCGGGCACCTGGTTGACGCGGTAGAGCACCATCTCGCTCATCCACGCGAAGAGCTCGATGAGCGCGACCCCGGGGTCGGAGACGTTGTGGTTGGTCCACTCCGGCGTGAACCGGGGGATCATGCGCTTGGCCTCGTCGACGATGTCCTGGAACCGGCGATCGTCGAGGTGCGGCGGGTCGAGCGGCATCAGGCTTCCTCACGGGGGATGACGTAGAAGGGGTACACGAGGTTGCGGCGGTCGTTGGTGGCGCGCACGCGGTAGTCGATCTCGATGCGGACCAGCCCGGGGTCGTCGTCGTCGGGCACGGGCCGCACGTCCTCGACCTCGATGCGTGGCTCCCACTGCGCGAGGGCGTCACGGACCGCCTCGCGGATCAGGCCCACGAGGTTGGCCGTGACGGGCTCGAACAGCAGGTCCCAGATGCGGCACCCGAACTGGGGGCGCATGAGGCGTTCTCCGGGGGCCGTCATGAGGACCACGGAGATCGAGTCGGAGAGGTCGCCGCCGCCGCTCGTCATGCGCAGCGCGCCCGTGTGGTCCACGCCGAGGGGCCACGCGAAGCCGCGGCCGACGAAGTCGGTCGAGAGGGCTCTGGGGTCGGTGGTGCTCATCAGTTGATCTTCACCAACGATCCGGCGAGCTCGGCGATCCCCGAGGACTGCAGCTTGAGCGAGGCGTCGGCCTTGACGGTCGCGGTGGGTGCCGAGAGCTCCACGGCAGAGGTCGCCTTCGTCTTGACGTTGACCCCCTCGATCGCCAGGTCCGTCTGGGCGGCGAGCTTGATCGTCTTGGCCTTGATCGTGATGGTGCCCTTGCCGTCGAAGACGATCTCGTCGTTCCCCGACGCGATGCGCAAGGGCTTGTCCTTCGTCTCGAGGTCGATCGTGTCGGCGCCCAGGTGCAGGCGGACCTTGCCGCCCGCCAGCGCGATGTCCACGTAGGCCTTGTCGCCCTCCTCGTCGGACAGCTCGATCTTGTGCCCGGCGCGGGTGACGAGCGCCCGCCTGGTGACCACCCCGTTGTCGAGCTCCTGGCCGATCTCGGGCGGGACGTCCTTGGAGCTGAAGAGCCCGCCGAGCACCACGGGACGGCTCGCGTCGCCGTCCTCGAAGGCGACGAGCACCTCGTCGTTGACCTCGGGGAGCCAGTGGATCCCGCGGCTCTTCCCACCGCCCGGTGTCGCGACGCGCGCCCACGCGAGCTCGTGCTTCTCCGCGAGGGAGGGGATGGTGACCGCGACCCGCCCCAGCTTGTCGGGGTCCTTCACGTTCGACACGATCGCACTGTGGACGCCGGAGGCGAGGATCGAGCTCTCGGGGCGTGCGGCGCGCCACGGGTCGGTGAGCAGGGTCGGCGGGCGGAATCCCGCGACGAACGACGTCCGCATCGTCCCGCCGTCGTACACGTGCTCGACCTCGCGCACGTAGTAGGTGCCGTCCCCCGGGCCCGCACCCGTGACGGTGACGGCCTTGCCGGGCTGGACCGTGGGCGCGAAGAGCCCGCGACCGCGCGCCGTGACGCTGGCCGCGGCGCCCGCGAAGGACTTCGCGAGCACGTCCGCGGCCTTCTGCGTCGTCACGGCACGCCGCGTCACGAGGCTCTTCGCCGTCGAAGGGGCCGTCGTCCTCGCCTGGAAGCCCGAGCTCTCGCTCGGCGTGGTCGCGGTGCCCCTGATCGGCTCCTTCATCTTCGCGTCCCAGCCGCGCACCTCGACGTCGGTCTTCAGGGGGCCGGACTGCTCGGCGGAGAAGCGCACGAGCTGCGTGCCGAGCTCGAGGGTGGTGGTCGAGGCCGGGACGTTCAGGCTCGAGGTCTCGAAGCAGAGCAGCGTGTTCTTCCCCTCGACGATCCACTCCCAGCCCTCGCGCTCGCACAGCTCGTCGACCTGCCCCAGGAGGGAGTCGGCGCGCCACGCCCACTCGGTCGGCCCGATCGTGCTCGACGGGGTCGTGGCCCTCAGGCCCGCCTGGGAGGCGATCGCCTGGATCGCGTCGGCAGAGGTCTGCTTGAGGAACGTCGTCACCGAGCGCTCGCGCGCGAGCTGGTGGCTCGCGTCGTGGGCCGTGACGACCGCGCGCACGCCGTCGGAGTCCGCCTCCGTCGCGATCGCCGTGATGGTGCCCGCGAAGATCGTCGTCCTCGGCTCGATCGCCGTGATCTCGAGGAACGCACCGAGCTTGAGCTCGGAACCTCCGACGGTGTAGGTGCGGTCCACGAACGTGAGCTGGGCACGCCCCGTGGTGCGGGTGCCGCGCACGACGCGCAGCTCGAGGAGGTCGTCGAGGAGCCGGGGCGGCAAGAGGGAGCCCTCGATCGAGACCGAGGGGACCGTGGACCGCGCGACGTCGGTGCGGGGGCCGGGGCTCACGGGTCCACCCGGGGGATCGAGATGAGGCTGCCGGGCCTCAGGCGCAGCGGGTCGGGGATCTGGTTGGCCGTCGCGAGCGCGCGCCACTTGGTCGAGTCGCCGTAGTAGCGCGCGGCGATCCGGTCGAGCGTCTCCCCGGACTGGACGCGGTGCACGCGGTGCGGTTCGGGCGTGCCCGACGTCGGGTTCTGGGGACCGAAGGCGTGCGACGCCTCGAACTGGCGCAGCACGAGACCCACGGTGGCGCGCAGCGGGGTGCCCGTCGAGGAGAAGTACGTGAACGCCGTGGTCATCGACGCGACGACGGCCTTGAAGGAGTGCAGGTCCCCCCAGTGGAACGTCACGGTGGGCGGGCGCACGTTGCCCGTGCGCTCGTCCGATCCGGGCAGCGAGGCGTCGATCTCCATGAGGTGGTGCAGCTTGCCGGTGTACTTCGTCACGGCCGAGCCGTCGTGCGTCGTGTCGAAGAACAGGTCGACGCTCATGGTGCCGGGCTCGGCGCCCGCGTAGCGCAAGCGCGGCACGCCCTTGCCGGGGAGCGCGGCACCCTCCCAGCGGTTCACGCGCGAGACGTGGAGCTGGGCGGGGTTGAACAGGCACGGCAGGCGCTCGCCGCCCTCGATCTCGAGGAAGGCCTTGGCCGCACTGGTCTCGTCCGCCATCAGAACACCTCCGTGCCCAGGCGCCACGCGCGCCGCTCGGTCTCTTCGCTCATGCGCCGCTCGACTAGCTCGAGCACGCGATCGTCGAGGTCGCTCGCGATCCACTCCTCGAGCCGCGCGAGGACGCGCTGCTGCACCTGGGTCGCGAGGACCTCGGAGTCGGGTGCGCTCGTGGTGTCGGGGGACCACAGGTTCGCTCGCACGGCGTCTCCTTCGGTTCGGGGTGCTCCGGGGGCGCTCGCGCCCGGTGGGGGAGGGAAGTAGGTGGGGGGTCCCGCGGCGACGGCGGGAACGGGAGGTGGCCGGTGGCCGCCGAGGACGGGCCGCGAGGACGTGCCCGACGGCGGTGCCTGGGTCGGTGCCGCGCTCGCGCCCGGCGGGGGAGCGGGGGCCCACGAGCGCACGCTCGGCAGCCCCGTGGGCCGGGCGGGCGGCGGGGTGGTGGGCGGCGTGGTGGGCCGGGGCGGGGCGACGACGCCTCCCGGTGCCACGGGGGCCGCGCTGCTCGCCGTGCCCGTGCTCGCGGGGCTGGTGCTCGTGCTGCCCGCGCTGACGGCCCCGGCGCGCGCCCTGCCGAGCCGCGGGGCGCCCGTGGCGTCCGCGACCCGGGGACGGGCCGCGTCCCACCGGCGCACCACGGGTCCGCTCGGGACGGCGAGCCGGTCGGGCTGCCCGGCGCCCGCCGGGCTCACGGGGCTGGCGGCGGCGACGGGCACGGGCGCGAGCGCGCGCAGTGCGGCGCCGACGGGACCTGCGCCCGCGGACTCCGTGACCGGGCCGAGCGCCGGGGACGCGGCGGTGCGGCGGCGCACCGCCGCGAGCTCGCCGAGGTGCCGGGTCGCGGGGGCGGCGGTGACGGGAGCCGTGGCGCCGCCGGGAGCCGTGGCGCCGCCGGGAGCCGTGGCGCCGCGGGCCGTGTCGACGGCGGGAGCGACGGGCGAACCGGGCGGTGCCGGGCGAGCCCCCGCCGGGGACGCAGCGGTGGTCGGGGAGGCCTGAGCCGTGCTCGACAGGTGTGCCCGGCGTACCGGCTGGGGGGCGGGCCGACCGGCCGCGGCGCCGTGCACGGCCGCCGGCCGGGGTGCGAGCCCACCGAGCCCCGGGGCCGCCGCGGAGGTCTGCGCGGGCACGGCGGTGAGCCGTCGCAGGCCCGGGGCGTCGCTCGTGAGCGAGAGGGCCGCGCCGTGCGGCAGCGCCCCCGGGCGCCGGTGCCCCGTGCCGGGCAGCGCGTGCCGACGCGACGGGACGGCCGGACCCTCGAGGAGCGAGCGGCGCACGGTTCCCGCTCCCGAGAGGCCCGTCGGGACGGTGCGCGTCGGTGCGGTGCTCGCGGGAGCAGAGCTCGTCCGACCAGCGCTCGTCGGGGAGGTGCTCGACGTGCTCGCGCCCGCCGTACCCGCTCCCCCGTCGGTGCCGAGCGCGTGCGCGGCGGCTCGGGCGGCGTCCGGCGCGGGCAGCGTCGTGGAGGGTCCACGGTCGACCGCGTGCGCGGCCGAGGCCGTCCGGGTCGGGGAGCCGGCGCCGGCGCCGGCAGGCCCGTGGGACGCCACGGTGCGCGCGCCTCCGCGGGTCGCGGGGCCCGAGTCGAGCGCCGCGACGTCGATCGAGCGACGCACCTCGAGCCCGGCGTGCGCGGGCGGCGCCGGGGTGACGGGCGCCCCGGCGGTGTCGACCTCGCCGTGCGCGCGCCGGCCCCGCCACGTGGGCGCCGGTGCGGTGAGCGGCTGGTGGGCGCTGCGCGAGCGCGTCGCGCGGCGCACGGGACCCGCGAGGGGGCGCAGCGTGCGGCCCGGCGCCCAGGTGCGCGGCGCGGACGTCGCGCCCGTGGCGGGAAGGGTGGTCGTGGCGTCGCCGGTGCGCGTCGTCCCGTCGGTCGGCGCGCCGCCCTGCGTCGCGGCCGTGCCACGGGTGGCGGTCGCGTGCTCGGCGGCGACGAGCACGGGGCGGCCGGGCCCGGCGTCGGCACCAGCGGCGCCCGTCTCCGGGGCCACGGGGCTCGGGGCCGGCGCGGGAGCGTCCGGTCCCGCGAGCACGGGGCGGGCCCGCTCCTCGCGCGCGAGGCGGGCGAGCGCGCGCCGCCGCAGCAAGCGCGACACCGCCGGCACGGGGCCGGAGGGGGCCGGCCCCGACGCCGCGGACCCGGGGCGCGCCGCAGCGGCCACGAGGGCGCCGTCGTCGCCCTCACGGGCGGGGCGCGGCGCCGCGGGGGCGGGACTGGGAGCCGTGGGGGCGGGGCCCTGCGCGAGGCTGCGCGCACCCGCGCTGCGCTCGGAGCGGGACCCGACCCCCGCGGCGTTCCCCGGGGGGCCTCCCGCGGGCCGGGCGCCCGGTGGCCTCGAAGAGGTGCGGCGCGAGCGCGAGTCCGCGGGCGTGGTCATGCGGCCCACGGCGTCGACCTCCGCGGGCAGGCGCATCGGCACGGTCTGGGGGGCCAGTCGCGCGGGCACGGAGCCGGGCGCACCGTGCTCGGTGGGCATGCGGCGCACCACGCGGCGCAGCCCGCGCGCGGGCAGCTCCTCGGTCTCCGCGGGCGGGGACCACCACTGCGGGGGGCGCAGCTCGAGGGGCGCGGTCGACACGCGGACCGTCGTCGTCGGCCCCGATGCGACGGGCAGGGGCCGGGAGAGGTGACGACGCACGACGGCGGGACGCCCCCAGCCGCGCGCGAAGCGCAGCGAGGCCGCGGCGACCGAACCGAGGCCGCCGCGCGCGGCGACGCCACCGAGGTGGCGTGCCGCGACCGCCCGGCCGAGCCGGTTGCGGTCGACCTGGACGTCGTCGTCGTGGATCGTGGTCATGACGTCGTGGACCGGAACCCGTTGTGCGCCACCTCGAGGGTCTCCACGAGCGGCTCGTAGGAGTCGGCGGCGAGCTGGGGCCCGCTCCAGCGCACGGCGAACACGCCCTGAATGGACCACGAGCGCAAGCGCTCGCCCTGGTGGCTGACCACCGTCACGGCGCCCGTGGCGCGCGTGACCTTGTTGCCGTTGCCGGCGAAGCCCTCGCCGGAGCTCTTGCGCACCCACTCGAAGAGCGCGTCGGACTGCACGAGCCCGCGCGTGAACACGAGGTTGGGCCAGCGCATCACGCCGGGCAGCTGGTGCACGTAGGCGTTCTGGCCGCCCTCGACGTACTCCTCGACGGTCACGTCGAGCTCGAGGCCCGTGACCTCGCGGAACGTGCCGATCTCGACGCCGTCCACCTCGAAGAGGAAGTGGCCGGACGTCGTCGGTTCGCCACCCAGCGGAAGGGCGGACTCAGGTGCTGGCATGCTCGCGCACCGCCTCCCAGGCTCGTTCGTTCATCGTGGCCACGGCCCGCACCATGCGGACCCTGTCGAGGTGCTCGAGGTCGAGCAGGTCACCGATCGACCAGTGCAGGTGGTACGCCAGATAGGCGATCTCCTGCCACAGGGCGTCGACGGGATAACGGAGCACGGCGCGTCACCGCGTCTCGGAGCCGAGCTCCTGGATCGCGGAGCGGCCCGGCCGGGCGGGAGCGTCGGCGTCGGGCTCGCCCTCCTGACCGTCGTCGGCCCCCGCCGCGGGCGCCCCGGACGCCGCGTCCGCGGCGGCCTCGGGAGCGGCGTCGACCGAGACCCCCGTCGCGGGACCCGCCTGCGCGTGCTCGGCGAGGAACGCGTCGAACTCCTCCTGCGTGCCGAAGTTGATCACGCCGTAGAAGTCCTGCAGGTAGGCGAGGTCGGCCGCGAAGAGGTTCTCGATCTCGTGCGCCGTGACGAGCTCGAGGGTGCCGAGGCGCTCGACCACGCGCGCGAGCACGACGATCGTCAGGCGCGGGTCGTCCGGGCCCTGGATCGTCGGGTCGCGCAGCGGTTCGAGCTCGTCGCGCGCCGTCGCGAGACGCATGACACCGGAACGGTGCACCGCTCCCTCGCGGTCGACATAACCGCGAGGGAGGGTGAACTCGTACTGGGTGCGCAGGCTCACTTGGCCCGCTCGAGGCGCTCGATGACGAGGGTCACCGTCTCCTTGACGGCGTCCTGGCCGTCGACGGAGAGCTGGTCCGTGGAGATCTTCGACGGCCAGCCGTTGAAGAAGTTGAACCGGGCGACCTCCTGGGCGCCCGCGTCGTACAGGACCACGGAACCGTTCTTGCGGTTGCCCGCGCGGTCGCCCGCGAGGCCGCCCTGGCGCACCGCGGTGAACCACTGCCACAGCGGGTCGTTGGCGACGTCCGCGGGGGCGACGCGGGTGAGGGACAGGTCCGGGACCTCGACCGTCTGGCCGAGGAACTTGACCTGCTGCTTCTGACCCTTCTCGCCCGTCTGCGTCGACTTGACGACGCCGACCTCGACGTCGAGGCCGGAGACGGAGATCAGGGCGGTGACGACCTTGCCGTCGATCTCGAGGAAGAAGTTCTGGGAGATGATCGGGTCAGCGGTGAACAGACCGGACATGGGGTGCTCCTACGGGTGTGAAGTGTGCGGTGGACGAGGACGAGCCGCTCAGGAAGCGCTCTGCTTGTTCTGGCTGATGCGGAAGATGACGAACTCGGCCGGCTTCACGGGAGCGAGCCCGACCTCGACGATGAGCTTGCCCTGGTCGATCGACTCGGGCGTGTTGGTCGTCTCATCGCAGCGCACGAAGTACGCCTGGTCCGGCGTGGAGCCGAACAGCGCGCCCGCCTGCCACAGGCCGTGCAGGTAGCCGCCGAGGGTGCGCTTCACGCCCTCCCACAGCGAGACGTCGTTCGGCTCGAAGACGGCCCACTGGGTGCCCTCGAGGATGGTCGACTCGACCATGTTGAACAGCCGGCGCACGTTGAGGTACTGCCAGTCGGTGTCCGAGGCGAGCGTGCGGGCGCCCCACACGCGGATGCCGCGGGTGCCGAACGGACGGATCGCGTTGATGCCGATCGGGTTGATGAGACCCTGCTCGTTCTGCGTCACGTTGCGCTCGACGTCGAGGACGCCGCGCAGCGTGTCGTTCGCGGGGGCCTTCCACACGCCACGGGTCTCGTCCGTGCGTGCCCACAGCCCGGCCACGTGGCCCGACGGCGGGATGAGGATCTCGGCGTTGCCGTTCGAGCCCGTGGGGTTCTCGACCTTGATCCACGGGTAGTACAGGGCCGCGAACGCCGAGTCGTACTGGGCGACGTCGCTGCGCCACTCGCGCACCTGCTGCGGGGTCATCCCGGGCGGGGTGTCGAGGAGCGCGATGCGGTTCGAGTGCTGCTCGCAGTGGGCGATGAGGGAGGTCTGCACGGCCTTCCACAGCCCGAGGTCGAGGCTCCCGTCCTCCTTGGTCGCGGCGGTGACGAGGTCGGGGACGGCCACGATCGTGACGTCCTCGGCGATCGCGAGGCCGTTGATGCCCGAGCGAGCGGCCTCGGAACCGGCGAACTTGCGGCCCGTCACGGGCACGGGCACGGGGGCGGCCTTCTCGAGCTGGTACGCGCCCGGCTTGAGCAGGTCGAGCTGGGAGGACAGGTCGACGTCCTCGGCGAGGTTGACCTCGACCTTGATGCGGGTCGACGTCGCGTTCACGACGCCCGCGACACCGCGCGGGCCGTCGAGGGTCAGGTCCTCGTAGGACTCGACGACCTCGCCGCCCTCGATGATCGACAGGGAGAACGGTGCGGCGCCCTCGGCGTCGTCGGCCACGTCCGCCGTCGCGATCTCGACGGTGATGTCGGCGTCGGGCTCGACCGACTCGATGCTCACGGGCAGCCCGAGCGCACGGTCGGCGGCGGGCAGCGCCGCGCGGGCCGGCTCACCGGCGGGCTCGGCGTTCGGCACGCGCACGATGTACGCCTGGGTGCCGCCGTTGAGGAAGTAGCCGTGGACGGCGAGCGGGAGCATCGCGCCCTCGACGAAGCCGCCGTAGAGCGACTCGAACTGCGTCCAGCTCGTGACGAGCCGCGGCGCGACACCCTGGGGGTCGTTCGGGTCGTCCGTCGGGGCGTTCGCGGTGAAGCCCACGAAGGCCGTGACGGCCGTGGGGGCGGAGGTCAGGACCTTCTGGGAAGACGGGATCTCTTCGACGTAGACGCCTGGAGCGGTGTAGGTCGGCACGGTGTTCCTCTTCTCGGCGGCCGCCCGGGGGACCGGACGTACCTGGGACGGCGGACGACGATGTCTCGACCACGCTAGGGACGGGTCACGGAGGGGTCATCGGTAATCGGTACCCAGGTTTTCGGGCAGCACGGGTGAAGAAACGTTCTTTTCGCCCGTCGTCGGACAACGTTCCTGGTTCCCAGGGCGACGTATGCCAGGCTGAGCGCGCAGGAAGGACCTAGGTCCCTTGACCCAGGGTGACGACTCAACCTTGTGAGCCTCGAGACCGACAAGAGAAGGAGGGCCCGCGGCCCTCGTCTCACCAGGTCACTGCTCACGACCGATCGGCGAAGGGAAGACCATGCCAGCGCGACCAGGGACCCAGGACGAGGACGTCACCGCACGTCGGCCCCGCGTCGTGGCGGAGGTCTCGGTCCCGCTCCAGCGCCAGGGCCGCCCGGCGGTGCGTCACACGACCCGCCCCGAGCTCGTGGACCGCATCGTCGAGCTCGTGCGCACCGGCCGCGGGGCGATCGTCGTCGGCGACGCCGGGGTCGGCAAGACGCACCTGGTCAACCTCGTGGTCCCGCGGCTCGAGGAGGGCGGCACGCGCGTCGTGACGGTCACCGCGACGGCGGCCCGTCGGGCGATGCCGCTCGGCGTGCTCGAGCCGCTCCTCGGCGAGGTGGGGCTCCTGGGCACGAGCGCCGCGCGCACGGCGCGCGCCATCGTCGCGAGCCTGCGCGAGATGGCCGACGGCGAGGGCGCGGGCGGCCTTCCCGTGCTGCGCATCGAGAACGCCCACCTGCTGGACGAGGCGTCGAGCCAGGTGGTCGAGTGGCTCGCCCGGCACGAGGACGCGGCGCTGCTCGTGCTCATGCGCCGCTCGGCGGCGTCGTGGTCGCCGTGGCTCGAGCTGTGGCGCGACGACGTGCTCGAGCGCATCGACGTCGAGCCCCTCGACTTCCGCCAGACGGAGGACCTCCTCGTCGCCGAGCTCGGGGGGCCCATCACCGCCGACACCGCGCACCGGTTGTGGCGGCTCACGGGCGGGAACGTCTTCTACCTCGCCGAGCTCGTGCGCGACCTGCGGCACAGCGGCGACCTCACGCGCGCCGACGGGGTGTGGGTGTGGCAGGGCATCGCGGGGACGAGCCGGCGGCTGCTCGACGTCGTCGCGCACGACGTCGCCTACGTGTCCGACGACGTGCGCGCCCTGCTCGAGGAGATCGCGCTCGGCGGACCGCGTCCCCTGCACGACGTCCTCGACGAGCACCCCCGCTCGGCCGTCCAGGAGCTCCTCGCCCTGGGGCTCGTCTCGCGCGACGAGGACTCCGAGGGTGGCGCGGGCGAGATCGTGCTGCGCATCACCCACCCGCTCTACGGCGACGCCGTCGCCTCGCACACCCCCGCCCAGCGCCAGCGCGAGGTCCTCGAGCGCGCCGTCGAGTCCTATGTCGCGCGGGTCGGCACCCCGGACGACCTGCTGCGCTGGGTGAACCGTGCGCTCACCCACGGGGTGCCCGTCTCGCCGCACGTGCTGCGCGACGGCTACGAGGCGGCGATGGAGAGGCTCTCGCGGCCCACCGCCGTGGCCTTCGCCGCCGAGATGCTCCGCCTGCACGAGCTCGAGGGCGGGGCGGGGGCGCAGGCCGACGTGACGCGTGCCGAGCTCTTGCTGTGCCGCGGCGAGGCGTGGCGCCACCTCGGCAGCCGCGAGCTCGCGCACCAGGACATCCGCGAGGCGCGCGAGGTGCTCGCTCGGCTCGAACCGGAGGACGAGGTCATCGCGCTCGGGGTGCGCGCCGACGTCCTCGAGGCGCAGGTCCACCACTACCGCGGGGACGACCTCGCGGCCACGCTCGCGGTCATCGACGACGGCCTCGCACGCGTCACGGCGCTCGACACGGCGGCCGCGCGGGCCGGGACCACCCGCCTCGTGCGCGAGCGGCTCTCGCACCTCGGCTGGGCGGGCCGCGTGGAGGAGTCGCTCCCCGGGCTCCTCGCCGAGCTCGACGCGCCCGAGGACGAGTCCCAGGTGGTCGCGCTCGCCGCCCCGGCGATCATGAGCCTCGCGATGGTGGGCCGCTTCAGCGAGGGCGACGAGCTCGCGCGGCGCTACCTGCCCGTGGCCGTGCGCTCGGTGCACGTCTACCGCTGGGGTCCCAGCGACATCGTCTTCGTGACGTACGCCTCGCGCCTGTGGCGCGGGGACCCGCCCGGCGAGGAGATCGACCAACTCTACAGCAAGGGCCTGCCCGGGACCGTCGACTGGACGGGGCTGCACGTGCGGCGCGGCTTCGACGCCGTCGCGAGCGGCGCGTGGAGCACGGCGCGCGCCGAGCTGCGTGCCGCGAACGTGCGCATCCGCATGCACGACGGCGGCGGCTTCGTGCGCCTCACCCTCGCCGGCGAGGCGCTCGCGGCGGCCGCGACGGGCGACCCGGTGGGCGCGCACGCCCTCGCGACCCAGTCGCGCGAGGCACCCATGCGCACGGGCGGCAGCCTCGAGGGCCAGGTCGAGCTCATGCTCGTCGACACGATGATGTGGCTGCGCGACCCGATGGCCCTGACGATGGCGCTCGACCTCGCGGGCCGCGCGCGCGGCAAGGGGCTGTGGCGCATCGAGCTCGAGGCGCTGCACCGCGCCGTCGTCGCGGACCGGGGGAGCCGCTCGGCCGAGCGCGAGGCCGTGCTGCGCCGTGTCGAGGCGCTCGCGGAGCACGTCGAAGGGCCGCGCGCGAGCTACCTGCGCGACCACGTGCGGGCCCTCGTGGCCGGGGACGTCGACCTCGCCCGGATCGCCGAGCGCGAGCTCAACCGGACGGGGCTGTGGCTCCCGCCCGTGGGGCCGCTCGCGAGCCTCACCGCGCGCGAGCAGGAGATCGCCTCGCTCGCCGCGGGCGGCATGACGAGCCGGGCGATCGCCCAGCGCCTGACGCTCTCGGTGCGCACCGTGGACTCGCACCTCGCGCGCGTCTTCGCCAAGCTCGGCGTGCACTCCCGCGCCGACCTCGCCGGCATCCTCCGCTAACCCC
>Ga0222423_1000445_pt1 | contig 29394 bp, 27 predicted proteins | sample 3A0metagenome_FD_182472 | JGI IMG/M metagenome (GOLD analysis project Ga0222423, IMG submission 182472) | Enriched microbial communities from leaf-cutter ant dump, University of Wisconsin, Madison, United States - 3A0 (version 2) | ecosystem: Environmental > Terrestrial > Nest > Insects nest >...
GCGAGCAACGCGACAACGGGCTGGATGATCTAGCAGACAAACTAGAAGCTCTGGCTGAAGCGCTGGAAGGCAACGCGATTGATCAGGCCGAGTTTTGGGATAAAGCCTCCGGAATTGTGATCGATGCGGTGATCGCGCTGGTCGGTTTGTTGGTCACCCTTGCCGGACTTGCTGCCACCTTCATTGGCCTGGCTGCTACCCCGGCAACCGCCGGCATCAGCCTCGTTGTCACCGTGATCGGACTGGTGGCCAGTCTGATTGGTCTGTTGACGTGCGTGCTGGGCGTGTGGCGGGTGTACACCGCCCTGGAGGACCTCATGACGGGAGCCGACGCTGGTCTGGTGGAACGCAGTGACCAGCTCAGCGCTGATGTGCTCACCGACGCCAAGCCGTGGCCACTGATGGTGCCCTGACATGACCCCACCGGCATCGTCCCCGACACCGCGGTGGGTGCGGCGAGCCAACGCATGCCGGACGCGGATCGGTGGCCGCCTGCGCAGGAGTGCACCCACCTGGCTGAGAGTGATTGCGCTCATCGCGGCGGTACGCGTGGTGTCGGTGTGCATTATCGGTGTAACGGCCAATGGCGGTGCCCGGGACGTGGTGCTGGTAGCTCCTGCAATCATGGCGGTGGCGGGAGCGCTGGTGTACGTGCCGGTACTGATAGCCATGGCGCGCGGCATTGCCCCCATGTGGCTGACCGTGAGCGCGTGTGCCGTCGGTGTGGCGGCGTTGGCGGCCGAACTACTGACGATGATCCTGCTGACTGCGGTGGCTGGGACGCCGGGATGGGTGCCGCTGGTGTGGGGGGCAGGGCTGGTTGTTGCGTGCCCCGTCGTTGGTGCAGCCCTGCTGTGGCAGGCCATCCTCACCGTGGTGGACACCCCGAATTGACCGTGTGCCGAGCACACCGGTAGACTTGCCGGTCGTTGTGCGTTCCCTGTGGACTGGCGCCTCCCACTCGCCGCCGCTGGACCCGCCGACCGAATCGTCGCGGTGCCTTTGGCACCGCTCACCGACTGAGAGTAGAAGGCTTCACAGTGCGTACGTATTCTCCCAAGCCGGGTGACGTGACCAAGAACTGGTACGTCATCGACGCTACTGACGTGGTGCTCGGTCGTCTGGCCTCCCAGGCTGCTGTGCTCCTTCGCGGTAAGCACAAGGCGACCTTTGCCCCCCACATCGACAACGGCGACTTTGTCATCGTGATCAACGCCGAGAAGGTGGCGTTGACAGGTACCAAGTACACCGACAAGAAGGTGTACCGCCACTCGGGCTACCCGGGCGGTCTGAAGACCAAGGCGATCGGCGAGCTGATCGAATCGCAGCCTGCCAAGGTGATCGAGAACGCCATCAAGGGCATGTTGCCCAAGAACAAGCTGGCCGGCGCCCAGTTGTCCAAGCTGAAGGTGTACGCGGGCCCCGAGCACCCGCACGCCGCTCAGCAGCCCAAGCCCTTTGAGATTTCCCAGGTCGCGCAGTAAGCGCCCGCAGAAGGATTGAACTGATGACTGACGTCGCCGTCGAAAACGACACTCCCACCGAATACACCACCGAAACCGCGCCTGTTCGTGGCAAGGGCGCCTCGGACATCGCTCCCGGTGCAGGCCTGGGCCGCCGCAAGGAGGCCGTTGCCCGTGTTCGCCTGGTGCCCGGCACCGGCAACTGGACCATCAACGGTCGCACCCTGGAGGACTACTTCCCCAACAAGGTGCACCAGCAGCTCGTGAACTCCCCGTTCGCACTGTTGGACATCGAAGGCAAGTTCGATGTCCACGCCCGCATCCACGGTGGTGGCCCCTCCGGCCAGGCCGGTGCGTTGCGCCTGGGTGTTGCGCGTGCCCTCAACGAGATTGACGTGGAGCACAACCGTTCCGCGTTGAAGAAGGCTGGCTTCCTCACCCGTGACGCACGCGTGGTGGAGCGCAAGAAGGCTGGTCTGAAGAAGGCCCGCCGCGCCCCGCAGTACTCGAAGCGCTAATCGAGGGTCGGCGCGTATGGCGCGGCTGTTTGGCACGGACGGGGTTCGCGGACTCGCGAACCGCGACATCACGGCTGACCTGGCACTGAACGTATCCGTCGCCGCGGCCCACGTACTGGCCGCGCGCGGCGAGTTCAGTGGGCATCGTCCGCGTGCCGTGCTGGGACGCGACACCCGCGTCTCCGGCGAGTTCCTGTCCGCCGCCGTGGCGGCAGGACTTGCCTCGGCCGGAATGGATGTACTCGACGCAGGAGTCATCCCTACCCCCGCGATTGCGTTTGTCACCGGTTCCACCGGCGCCGACCTGGGTGTGGTGATCTCTGCATCCCACAATCCGATGCCCGACAACGGCATCAAGTTTTTTGCCCGCGGTGGTGTCAAACTGCCCGACGCGGTTGAAGACGAGATTGAGGACCGCATCGGTGCCGCGTGGGATAGGCCCGTAGGCGATCAGGTGGGACGTATCACCGACGCGCGCCACCTCGCCGACGACTACCTCGCCCATTTGGCGTCCGCAGTGACGGAATTTGCCGGACGCGAGCAGGCGCTTGCCGGACTGAACGTCGTGGTCGATGGTGCCCACGGTGCCGCGTCGCACATTGGCCCGGCCGCATTGGAAGCTGCCGGTGCACACGTGACCCGCCTGCACTGCGAGCCCACCGGGCTGAACATCAACGACGGTGCTGGTTCCACCCACATGCAGACCCTGCAACAAGCAGTGGTGGATCAGGGCGCCGACCTTGGAATCGCCTACGACGGCGATGCCGACCGATGCCTGGCAGTGGACGCCAGCGGCGAACTGATTAACGGCGATCACATCATGGGCTTGCTTGCGGTGGCGATGCGTGCCAGCGGCACGCTGTATCACGACACGCTTGTGGCGACCGTGATGTCCAACCTGGGCCTGCACCACGCGATGCGGCGCGAACAGGTGGACATTGTGGAGACCGCGGTGGGGGACCGCTACGTGCTCGAAGCCATGCGTGAAGGCGGCTATACCCTGGGCGGCGAACAGTCCGGCCACATCATTGTGTCCCGCTACGCCACCACCGGTGATGGGGTACTCACCTCCTTGCTGCTGGGGTCTCTCGTAGCCGCGGGTACACCCCTCAGTGACCTGGCGGCGGGAATCGAGACCTTGCCACAGGTGCTGGTCAACGTGGGCGGAGTGGACCGATCCCGCGTTCACACCGACCCCGAACTAGCTGACGCCCTCACCTCCGTGCGCGCACAACTCGGTGACAACGGACGCGTGTTGCTGCGTGCCTCCGGGACTGAGCCGCTAGTGCGGGTCATGGTGGAGGCCGCCACCGAGGACGATGCCCGCGCCTATGCGGACAGGCTCGCCAGCGTCGTCACGGCGCGCCTGGCGCTATAGCGCCGGCTACGCACTGCGAGCCCACCTAGACTGACCCGGTGAGCGACGTCTGGGACTGGCTACTGCACCTGTCTGACCACGTGGAGTCAGGCGTGCTGTCCTTGGTGGAATCGATGTGGATCTACCCGTCTGTGTGGGCAGTATCGCTCGTGGATGCCGTGATCCCCGTGGTGCCATCTGAGTCGGTGGTCATCGCCTCAGCCTCGGCGTGGCAGTCCGTCGGCGAGCCGATCCTGGTGTTGGTGTTTGTGGCAGCCGCGTTAGGGGCGTGGTGCGGTGACCAAATTGCTTACACGATCGGCATGTTGGTGGGCGTGCGCAACAATCGCTTCTTCCACCGTCCGCGCATCATCGCCGCACTCGACTGGGCCGAGCACTCGCTAGAGCACCGGGGCACGCTGTACATCATTGCCGCGCGCTTTGTGCCCATGGGGCGAGTGGCTGTGAACCTGAGCGCGGGAGCCCTGCGCTACCCGCGCCGTCGCTTTATGGCGGTCGATGCACTGGCGGTGTCCATTTGGGCGGGCTGGGGGATCGGCATCGGGACCGTTGCGGCCAGCTTCCTGGGCGACAACCTGCTGCTATCGATCGTGGTGGGGGTCAGTGGAGGTGTACTGCTGGGCATGCTGGTGGACCGGCTGCTGACGTTGCTGGGGTTCAGTGCACCCGAGCTACCCGACGTTCACGAACGTATTGAGGATGGCGCCGCCTCGCATGAGGTATCAGAGAATACGGGTGAGCCCAGTTCCGAACGGGACGACGCCGACCAAGCCACCGGCGGCCAGGTGAGTCCCTAAAGCTTGCGCATGTGGACTGATTCCACTGCGTGATCAGCACCCTTACGCAAAATAATGGTGGCGCGGGACCGCGTTGGGGCGATGTTGCGCTCCAAATTGGGTGCGTTGATGGTGTCCCAAATGTGCCCAGCGCGAGCGATGGCCTGTTCATCGGTGAGGTCCGCGTAATGGCGGAAGTAACTGTCGGGGCGCGCGAAGGCTGAGGCTCGAAGCTCCAGGAAGCGGTCGATGTACCACCGCCGCACCGCAAGTGGATCGGCATCCACGTAAATCGACATGTCAAAGTAGTCCGACACCGCGAGTGCAGAACTTTCCCGGCCGCGTACTCCTGCTGGTTGCAAAACGTTGAGGCCTTCGACAATGAGCACATCGGGATGACGCACCGTGATGCGTTCGTCGGGAACGATGTCATAGGTGACATGGGAGTACACCGGGGCGTGCACCTCGGGAACGCCAGACTTCACGGCGGCAATAAACTCCCGCAGTGCACGCCGGTCATACGATTCGGGAAACCCTTTACGGCCCATGAGACCGCGCTGTTCCAGCACCGTGTTGGGAAACAAGAAGCCGTCCGTGGTCACCAGGTCAACCCGGGGCGTCGACGGACCCCGCGACAACATTTCCCGTAGTACTCGGGACGTGGTGGACTTACCCACCGCGACCGAGCCGGCTACTCCCACCACAAACGGCGTGCGAGAGGCACGCTCCTGGAGGAACGAACTGGTGGCCTCATGCAGGTGCCCCACGGCTTCCGAATACAGGCCGAGCAGTCGGGCTAACGGGCGGTAGATGTGGTCGACCTCAGTCAAATCAATCGGGTCACCCAAACCGCGCACTCGAGCGACATCGTCAGCGGTCAGTGGCAGCGGGGTCGTATCAGCCAACGCCGACCACTCGGCGCGGGTGAACGACAAGAACGGTGTCGCTGCGGGTTCCGGTGTGAACGTCACCTCGTTATTGTGGCGCACTAGCGAGAGGATCCGGTGGCGCGCACCCGTAGCGACGAGGCTCCAACTAGACTGCCATCCATGTGTGGAATCGTGGGGTACGTCGGCGCGGGTGAATCCAGTGCGCGCGCAGAGGGCGTTGTTATGGGCGGTCTGGGGCGTCTGGAGTATCGGGGCTACGACTCGGCAGGAATCGCCGTTGTCACCGAGGACCGTGAGCATTTGGCCGTTGCCAAGAAGGCAGGCAAGCTCACCAATCTGGCCAAAATGCTGGCCGACTCGCCGTTGCCGCATGGCACGGCTGCGATCGGACACACGCGGTGGGCGACCCATGGTGGCCCCACGGACTCCAATGCGCACCCGCATATTGCTGCGGGCGGCCGGATCGCCATCATCCACAACGGCATCATCGAAAACTTCGCCTCGCTACGCCATGAACTGGAAGCGTCCGGCGTGACGTTCTTCTCCGACACGGACACGGAAGTAGCCGGGCATCTCCTGGCCCGGTACGTGGAAGAAGGCCAGTCACTAGCCGACGCCATGCGTACCGTTGCCACGCGACTGGAGGGCGCCTTCACCTTGCTGGCTGTTGATGCACGTGAGCCGCATGTGGTGGTCGGTACCCGGCGCAACTCCCCGCTGGTGGTCGGACTGGGTGAAGGTGAGAACTACCTGGGCTCGGACGTCGTCGCATTCATTGAATACACGCGCACCGCGCTGGAACTCGACCAGGACGAGGTGGTCGAAATCACGCCGGACGCCGTACGGATCACCACGCTCACGGGCCAGGAGGTCACCCGCGCACCCTATGAGGTGACGTGGGACGCGTCGGCCGCACAAAAGGGCGGATTCGCGACCTTCATGGACAAAGAAATCCATGACCAGCCGTCGGCCGTTGCCGACACCCTGCGCGGACGGCTCGACGAGCACGGTCGCCTGCAGTTGGACGAAGGCATCATCGCCGAGGCGTTGCTATCCGCAGTGGACAAGATCATCATCATTGCCTGCGGTACGGCTGCCTATGCGGGCATGGTCGCCAAGTACGCGATTGAGCACTGGACGCGCATCCCGGTTGAGGTGGAGCTTGCCCACGAGTTCCGGTACCGCGACCCGGTGCTGTCGGTACGCACACTCGTGGTGGCCATTAGCCAGTCAGGCGAGACGATGGACACAATTATGGCCGTGCGTCATGCCCAGCAGCAGGGTTCGCCGGTGGTGGCAATTGTGAACGTGCAGGGATCCACCATTGCGCGTGAGGCCGATGCGGTGCTCTACACCCGCGCGGGACCGGAGATTGCCGTGGCCTCCACCAAGGCGTTCCTGTCGCAAATCTCCGCCGCATATTTGCTGGGCATCTACCTGGCGGAACTGCGCGGAAACAAGTTCCCCGACGAGATCGCTGCGCTGCTACGTGAACTTGATGAGATGCCAGCCAAGATCCAGCGCGTTCTCGACGAGGCGGAGCCGGTACGGGCACTGGCCCGCGACATGGCCAGCGAGAAGACCGTGCTATTCCTGGGCCGCCACATCGGTTACCCGGTGGCCATGGAAGGTGCACTCAAGCTCAAGGAGTTGGCCTACATTCACGCGGAGGGCTTTGCCGCAGGTGAGCTCAAGCACGGCCCGATCGCCCTCATTGAGGAAGGTCAGCCGGTGTTCATCGTGCTACCCAGCCCGCGCGGGCGTGAAGTGCTGCACTCGAAGGTGATCTCCAACATCCAGGAGGTGCGTGCCCGTGGTGCGCGCACCGTGGTAATTGCGGAGGAGGGCGACCAGGAGGCGGCACAGTTTGCGGATCACCTGGTGACCGTGCCGGTCACGCCGACCCTGCTGATGCCGTTGGTGACGGTGGTGCCGTTGCAGATCTTCGCGCACGAGTTGGCGGCGGCAAAGGGCTATGACGTGGACCAACCGCGCAACCTCGCCAAGTCCGTCACCGTGGAGTAGGCATGCCGGTGGTGGGCGTGGGCATCGACGTGGTCGAGTTGGAACGATTCGACCGGGCCGTGGCGCGCTCCGCTGGCTTTACCGACCGTGTCTTCACGCCCGCTGAGCGTGAGCTGGGGCGAGCGTCACTGGCGGCCCGGTGGGCGGCAAAGGAAGCGCTCGCTAAGGCGCTGGGGGCTCCGGCCGGGCTGGTGTGGCAGGACGCAGAAGTAGTCAAGGACGCATCCGGCCGGCCTCGCTTTGAAATCCGCGGGTCGGTGGCCGCGCGGGCTGCCGAACTGGGTATCACCTCTATTCACGTATCGCTCTCGCACGACGCAGGAGTTGCCTCAGCCATGGTTGTGGCGGAGGCGTTGTGAGCCGCCTACGCGTGAGCGTGGATTACGCCGCCATCACCGCCAATGTGCGCACGTTGGTTGCATCGACCGACGCGGCGGTGATGGCGGTGGTGAAGGCGGACGCTTATGGTCATGGGCTGATTGAGGCCGCCGCGGCAGCACGGGGTGGGGGAGCTACGTGGCTGGGAGTGGCTCAGCCGCATGAGGCACTCGCGTTGCGCGCCGCCGGAGATGGCGGGCCAATCTTCACCTGGCTGTACGGGCCGGAAGTGCCAGCCGGCGACCTCATTGACGCGGGAGTGGACCTATCGGTCGCGTCGGCGCCTGTATTGGACGCAATTGTTGCGGCGGCCCGCCAGCGCGGACGGCAAGCCCGTCTCCACATTGCCGTAGACACGGGTCTGGCACGTGAGGGATGCACCCTGGACGACCTTCCCGCACTGCTGGACGCCGTTGCGCAGGCCGAACGCGACGGAACCGTCCACGCGGTGGGCCTGTGGTCACATTTGGCGTGGGCAGACCAGCCGGGCCACCCCACCATCGACGTGCAGGCCCAGGCGTTTCACCACGCGCTTGAGGCCGCAGCCGCAGCGGGCCTGAATATTACGATTCGTCACCTAGCGAACTCCGCCTGCACCCTGACCCGACCCGACCTGCACTTTGATCTGGTACGCCCCGGCATTGCGGTGTACGGGGTTGCGCCCATGCCGGACCGGGCGGGAAACGCGTGGAGCCTCACCCCCGCGATGACCGTCAGTGCGCGGGTGATCCTCACCAAGCAAGTCGGTGCCGGGCAAGGCGTCAGCTACGGCCACACCTACACCACAAGCCAGGCGACCACCCTGGCACTGGTGGACGCCGGATACGCGGATGGCGTGTTCCGCTCCGCCTCCAATGTGGCGCCGGTGGCCATTGGCGGCCAGGTCTACACCATTAGCGGCCGCGTGTGTATGGACCAGTTTGTGGTCGATGTGGGACCGCATTCCACGGTACGTGCCGGTGATGAGGTGGTGCTGTTTGGCGCTGGCGGTCCAAGTGCCACGGACTGGGCTAACGCCGCCGGCACCATCGACTATGAGGTGCTGTGCCGCTTTGGGGTGCTGCGCAATAAGGAAGCCTGCTGATGCGCTACCTGGCCGACGATGACGAGGCCATGCGGCACCTGGGCGAACAGTTTGCTGCGGTACTACGCGCCGGGGACCTAGTCATCCTGTCGGGAGGGTTGGGTGCCGGGAAGACCACCCTGGTGCAAGGCATCGGGCGCGGCCTGAGGGTGACCGGGCAGGTTGCCAGCCCCACGTTCATCATCTCCCGCACCCACCGCCCCAGTGGCGACGGGCCGTGGCTGGTCCACGTGGATGCGTACCGGCTGAACTCGCTGGCCGAGCTGGATCACCTGGATGTGGACGACTTCATGGACGACGCGGTCACCGTAGTCGAATGGGGCAAGGGAACGGCGGAGGCGCTGTCCCAGGGACATGCTCTTATCGATATTGAACGGCCCCGGGGCGCACTGATCAACGGAGCCGACCCGGCCCTCGGACAACGAGTGGTCACGGTGACCACCACGGGCGCGGCGTGGCAGGGACGTCCCTGGCCAACGCCACACGGGGAGGACGCATGATTCTCGCAATCGATACCTCGTCGGCCATCAGCGTGTCCGTGGTGGATGCCGAAGGTGCCGCGGCACTGGCGCAACGCTCCGTCTTTGCCCCACGCGGCCATGCAGAACTCCTGGCAACCCTGATACGGGAGGCGATGCAGGAGGCAGGCGCCAGACGCGAGACAATTCGCGGCGTCGTGGTCGGAACCGGACCGGCGCCCTTCACGGGACTACGGGTGGGTCTGGTCAGTGCACGCACGCTGGCGATGGCCTGGCAGGTGCCGGTATGGGGGGTGTGCTCGCTTGATGCGCTGGGGGCGCAGTATCGGCAGGTGCTGGTGGTGGCCGATGCGCGCCGCCGGGAGGTGTATTGGGCGCGTTACCGCGCGGGGGAGCGGGTGGCTGGACCGCTGGTGAGTGTACCGGGAGACGTGGAACATGAGGCCGGCGAGCTGGTGGTCGGACGCGGGGGCGCCTTGTATGCGGACAACTTCCCCGGGGCAGTGGAGGCGGACCCTGACCCGCTGTGGCTGGCACGGGAGGCGCTGCGGCGCCACGGGCTGGGGGACGTACTGTCCACGGAGCCGTTGTATTTGCGCCGCCCCGACGTACACCAGAAGTGACCGGTGGTGGGTGCGAGTGGTGCTGACAGTAATGAGCACGGACTGTCAATGACGGATATCCGACTGCAGGATTTCACCGAGGCGGACCTGGACTGGATAGCCGATGCAGAGGTGACCATCTTTGGGCCGTCCGCCTGGTCGCGGGCACTGATCCGTGAGGACTACCGCTGGGGCCACAACCGCTACCGCGGGGTGCAGGTGGATGGTCAGTGGGGCGCCTACGCCATCTACGGCTTTGATGGCGACGCCTTTCACCTGTTCAACCTGGCCGTTGTACCGACGATGCGCAGGCAGGGATTGGCCCGGCTGTTGCTGGATGAGGTGATTGCCGAAGCGACGCGTCTTGCGGCCTCCGAGGTGTGGCTGGAGGTCGCAGTGAATAACGACGCTGCGCTCGCGCTGTACCGCGCCTACGGCTTTGAGCCGGTGCGGGTGCGCCGCAAGTACTACCAGCCCGGCGATATCGACGCACTGGTGATGCGGCGTGTGGTGCACCCATATGAGCCCGACCACACCGCTACGAACCTCTAGGTAGCACCGCTCCCTCCAACCCTGGCGCCGCCGCCCCCACCAACGCCGCGGCAGTGCGGGAGGGCCGATTTTGTACTCGAAATCGGCCCTCCCGTACTGCTGGCGGTGGGGACGACGCTGGCGGTGGGGGGCGACGTTGGCGGTGGGGGCGACGCTACGGGTGGGGGACGACGCCGCGGGTGGGGGGCTAGAGGACGCGGGCGGCGTCGTCCCAGGCGGGACGTCCTGCACGCGGCGCGGTGCCGTCTTCACCGTTGGCCGCCGGGTAGCCCACCGTGAGCACCGCCTGCGCATTCCAGGCGTTGTCGCCGAACAGTGCGTCGGAAATTGCCGTCATGTCAAAGCCTGTCATTGGCCGCACCGCTAGCCCCATGGCACGCAGTCCCACCACCAGATAGCCCAGCTGGACCCAGGTGTTTTCGCGAGCGGTGGTAAGCCGCTGCTCGGGCATCCCGGCCAGGCGCTCGCGCAGGCCCGCAACCCCGGGAGCGGTGACGTGCGAGAACTCGTGGTAATCAGCGTCGGCGGCAACCACCAGCACCGTGGGCGCGCTCGCGACCTTGGGTCGGTTACCGGCCGTCGCGGCATCCACCACCACGGTACGTGCCCAGTCGCTGTCCGCGATGGCCAGGCGAAGCGGCATAGAATTGTTGCTGGTAGGACCCCACTTGATGAGGTCGTACGCGGCCTCGATGACCGCGGGGGAAACGGGCTCGTCGGCAAAGGCGAGCGGTGAACGGGCGTCCGTGAACAGACGGCGCCTCGTCTGTTCGTCCACCGTTAGTGATTCAGTCGTGAAGGTCATGTTGACGTGACAACTATCGCGGCGAAGATATTCCGATTTCCGTATGTGAGCCTGGTCACGCACCCCCCGCGCATGCACCACGTCCTAGAGTGGCGTGCATGGAACTGGTGCTGGGCATCGAGTCAACCTGCGACGAGACAGGCGTGGCGCTCGTGCGCGGCACCGACCTCATCGCGGACGTGGTCGCCTCATCCATGGACGAACATGCCCGCTATGGCGGCATCGTGCCCGAAGTTGCCTCGCGCGCCCACCTCGAAGCATTCATCCCCACCGTCACCGAGGCGCTCACGCGCGCAGGCGCCACGCTAGATGACGTCGACGCAATCGCGGTCGCCTCGGGCCCGGGCCTGGTGGGCTCACTTACTGTGGGCGTCGCCGCAGCCAAGGCGCTCGCCCTCGCCCTCGATCGGCCGCTCTACGGCGTCAATCACGTCATTGGCCACGCGGCCGTCGACCAACTTGTCCACGGTCGCTTCCCGGAGCGCACCATGGCGCTGGTGGTTTCCGGTGGGCACACCTCGCTCCTGCTGGTCGAGGACGTCGCCACCCGCGTCACCGAACTAGGCCACACACTGGACGACGCTGCAGGAGAAGCCTTTGACAAGGTCGGCCGGCTGCTCGGCCTGCCCTACCCAGGAGGGCCCCACGTTGACCGACTGGCCCGCGAAGGCAACCCTGAGGCCATCGCGTTCCCCCGCGCGCTGACCGCTCCTAAGGATCGCGAGCGCCACGCCTATGACTTCTCCTTCTCCGGGCTCAAGACGGCGGTTGCCCGGTGGATCGAGGCATGTGAGGACGACGGCCGTGCTGTCCCGGTAGCCGACGTTGCCGCATCGTTCGCCGCTGCCGTGGCCGATGTGCTGGTTGCCAAGACGCTCGACGCGTGCGCTCGTCATGACGTGGACACGCTCGTGATTGGGGGAGGGTTCTCCGCCAACAGTCAGCTGCGTGAGCGTGCCGCGCAGTACGGTCAGGAGCGCGGCATCACGGTGCGCATCCCGCCCCTGAAGTACTGCACTGACAACGGTGCAATGATCGCGGCGCTTGGAGCTGCGGTGGTGGAACGGGGTGTGGCGCCTAGCGCATTGGATATTGGCGTCGACTCGTCGATGCCCCTTGAGCGGATCACCGCGTGAGAGTCGCCCGCTCACGTGCGGGCCTGGCCACAGTGCTCGCGGTGGTACTGGCCAGTGCCGCATGCGCAACCTCCGCGTCCCCAGATTCCGGTGAGGTTCCCAGTTCTGCGGCCGGGCCACTCACTCAGGTCATGCCCACCATGGCAGCTGTAACCGATAGCGTGCGCCACACACCTGTGCCCACCCTTGCCTGGGGACCAACCGTGGTGGAGGCGGCAAGGCAACGCTCCCAGGCTGCATCCTTGCCGTTGGAACAAGCCGCAGGCATGGTGCTCATCGCATCATGGAATTCGCCCGACGCAGCGGGAGCGGCAAACCTGGTGGCCACTGAGCATCTGGCTGGGCTGGTGCTCATGGGCGACGCCATGGTGGACCGCGACCAGGTGACCGCGCTGACCACTGCCATCACTGAGGCAGGAGCACGCGACTCGCGGTGGTGGCCCACCATCGTGTCCACCGACCAAGAAGGCGGGACCGTCGCCAGATTGCGGGGCCTGGGCCCCGACCTACCCGCCTTCATGGCGGCAGGATCGGCAACTGACCTCACCTCAGTGCGCGAGGCCTACGCTGCCCAGGCACGCGATATGCGAGCACTGGGGTTCACCGTGAACTGGGCACCCGATGCCGACGTCACCGCCGGGGCATCCGACGCGGCCGTTGGGGTTCGTTCGGCGGGCACCGACCCCCAGCGGGTGGCCGCCACCGTAGTGGAAGCAGTGACGGGCTTTAGCGAGGGAGGCATCGTCCCGGCAATCAAGCACTACCCCGGACACGGGTCGGTCAGCACGGATTCGCACCAGGGTCTGCCCGTGCAAGACGCACCTGTGTCAACCCTTGCCCAGCGGGACCTGGTGCCCTTCGCGTTGGCCATCGACGCGGGAGTGCCCATCATCATGACCGGGCATATTGCGGTGAGTGAGTGGGGAAGTGAACCAGCCACCCTCAACCCCGCCGCCTACAACTACCTACGGGACACGCTGAAATTCACTGGTGTTGTGGTGACCGATGCGATGAATATGGGGGCCATCACCAACGGTCATGATCCGCAGCAGTCCGTGGTGGACGCCCTGGCCAGTGGAGCCGACCTCATCATGATGCCGGTGGACCCAGCCGCTGCACGCCAAGCCATTATCGACGCCGTGAACTCGGGGCAGCTGGATCGAGGACGCCTTGATGAGGCGGTGGGACGGGTGGCGCTGCTGATGCAGTGGCAGGAGCATGTTGCCAGTGAGGCCACCGCCCCCACGACGGACGACGCCGACTATGCGCGCCGCGCAGCCGGACAGTGGGCCACGGTTTCCACCCCCACGTGTGGCGTGCCGCTGGTGGGAGCATCGGTCACCATTCGGGGAGGATGGCCAGCCGAACGCGACATTCTCGCCTCGGCGTTGGCTGAGCATGGCATTGCCACCGGCGGCGGCACGTCGATCACGCTGATTGGCGCGGCGGGTGGCTCCGCAAACGCCGACGTCGTGGTCGCGCTCGACGCTCCATGGGGATTACCGACCTCCACTGCCACGACGTACATCGGGCTATACGGCCGCTCGGGTGATGCGCTCCGAGCCCTCGCCGATGTGCTGGCGGGAACAGTTGACGCGCGCGGGAGCTGGGCATTCGATGGGATGCCAGCCGCGTGTGGTGACAGCTCCTAACGGTCCACCGGTTCGACCAGTAGGGCACGACGCTGCGTTCCGATCCGCGTGAGGATCACGGTGGCCTGTTCGGGTCCGGCGAGCTTCAACTGTGGACGCAGTGCCTCAGGGGTGATGTCGACCCCACGCTTTTTGATGGTGACCGTCCCCACGCCGCGCGCACGCAGTGCCGCCGCGATCGTCTTGGGCTTCAGCGGCAACACCTCGAGTACGCGGTAGGCGCGGGCAAAGGTAGTGGGGAGAACGGCGTCGGCCGTCAGATAGGCGATCGACGGTGCCACCAGGTGGGCGTTCAGACGCTCGGCAAGAGGGCCCACCAGGCCGGCACGAATGACGGCGCCGTCTGGCTCCATCACGTAAGTGCCCAGGGAGCCTACCTCGCCCGGGATGGGGTCGGCGTCCAGGACGTGCACCTCGCCGTGGGCGATGACCAGTGCACTATGACCGGCGCGGCGGGCCAGCGGTCCTGACCACAGGCCTGCTTCCACCACCGCACCATCGACGCTGACCCACTGTGCCTCCACCCCGGCAGGGATCGCCGTATGGTCCAGTGCTGGGCCTACCTTGATTCCCACGGCCGTATGGCGAGTGCGCAGCGCCAGGATGTCGTCCAACGACGGCAGATAGTCGCGAGGATCGTGGCGCCTGTTTCCACCGGCCCGGCGCGCCGGGTCCGCAAAGATGCCCTCCGCGTCGATGGTGCCCGCGGCGGCCGCGGCCATCGCATCGGCACAGTGGACGTGGGCGTTACTCCACGGGCGCAGGTTGAAGGCGGCAATGATCGCCGTCGCCTCATCCTTGTCGAATGCCGTGACCTCCAGGCCGTGCGAGGCCATGGCCATCGCGTCGGCGCCAATGCCACAGGTGAGGTCCGCCACGGACGTGATGCCCGCGTCGGCAAAGCGCTGGGCGTGAAGCGCCGCAACCTCGCGACGGGTGGCCTGCTCCACGCCGTCCTGGGTGAAAGCCATGCGGTGTGCCTGCTCGCCGAACTTGGTGACAGCGCTTTGACGCAAACGGGCCTGGGTGAGGACGGCCGCCACGGTCGCGGCATCCAGGCCTTGAGCACGTAGCCGCTGCGACTGGGAAAGAGGGTCGGCGGCGTGGTAGGCGCCGATGCTGTCCACGAGTGAGAGGACCTCGGGCGCCGTGGCAAGACGGGCAGCGTCGGCATCCATAGGACGATCCTGGCATGCGGCGCGTTCTCGGAACGCGAACGGCAGGCGGTTCCATTTAGCACTCAGGGCATCCGAGTGCTAAATTGCAGGTGCTCCATACGGAGCGCGGAATGCGCCTGACCCCCGCGACGGCAGGCTCACACCGCTTCACACAACGTCACGTTGAAGGAAGGTGAGGTCCGCAGTGTCGGTCTCAATCAAGCCTCTCGAGGACAAGGTCGTGGTCAAGCCGGCAGCAGCCGAACAGACCACTGCCTCGGGCCTCGTGATCCCTGACACCGCCAAGGAAAAGCCCCAGGAGGGCGAGATTGTCGCGGTGGGCCCTGGTCGTGTTGACGACAACGGCAACCGTGTCCCGCTCGACGTCAAGGTCGGCGACCGCGTCATGTACAGCAAGTACGGCGGCACCGAGGTCAAGTACGCGGGCGAGGAATACCTCATCCTGTCGGTGCGCGACCTGCTGGCGGTCGTCGAGTAATCGACTCCCGCTTCGCTACGCTCACGCGAACGAAGGCCCCACAGACGTTGTCTGTGGGGCCTTCGTGTTGTCCGCGCCGCATCCGCCAAATGCAGGGGGGGTTATTCAGCGGGGGCTGCAGACATGACCTAAGCAGGGGATCAGCTGGCCTGCTTAAGTCGCCCTGAAAGGAGAGCATGACGCTCGTCCTCGCTCAGGCCTCCCCACACGCCGAAGGGTTCGCGTGCGGCAAGAGAACGTTCCCGGCATAAGTCCATGACCGGGCATCGGAAGCAGAATTGTTTGGCCGCTTCCGCGCGCTGACGGCGAGCCGATCCGCGCTCACCCTCAGGGTGGAAGAACAGGTTGGGGTCGGCCTCGCGGCACGCACCTTCGTACTGCCACTCCCACAGTTCTTGAGTAGGTGCAGGTAGATAAGTGACGGTATCCATCGGTCTCCTCGCATGTCGGCGTCAGATACGACCCGGATGGCCGCATCGTCCCCCCGTAGCCCTCACTAGCGGGATCAGCGCGCCTGACGTCAGGAGGTGGGACGGGACAATCTCCGGCGGCATGCGTGCCTCATAGATGTTTCTACCCGTGTTTGGCGCTGTTGTGAACCCCCCACTTCTGGGGGCACCCATTTGGGGGTACCGCCCTGACTCGCCCCTTGGCTCCACCCCGCCTCGCCCCTTGGCTCCACCCCGTGGCAGTGCGGGAGGGTCGATCGCGGCGCGGAATCGACCCTCCCGCACTGCCACGAGAAGGGCGGGGCCGAGCTGGGTGAGTGGGATGAGTGGGTGGGGTGAGTGGGTGGGGTGAGTGGGTGGGGTGAGTGGGTGGGCGCTACGGGGACGCGCGGGACGACGCTCGGGCGCCTTTAGACTGGGCAAATGGCCCCCAGCGAGCATGACCCCTTTGGATTTACCGGACTGACCTACGACGATGTGCTGCTACTGCCGGGCGAGAGTGACGTCATCCCCTCCGAGGTGTCGACGCGCACGCGGCTAACCCGCGAGATCGACATCGACACGCCGCTGCTTAGTGCGGCCATGGATACCGTCACCGAGTCCCGCCTTGCCATCGCACTCGCCCGGCTAGGCGGCATCGGTGTGCTGCATCGCAATCTGTCTATTGATGACCAGGCCCAGCAGGTGGTCACCGTCAAGCGATCCGAGTCGGGCATGATCACCGATCCGGTCACCGTGGGGCCCGATGCGACGTTGCAGGAGCTCGACGCCTTGTGCGCGCGCTACCGCGTCTCCGGCCTCCCCGTCGTCGACGAGGCCGGCACGCTGGTCGGCATCATCACTAACCGTGACATGCGGTTCGTGCCACCCAGCGAGTATGCGAGCCGGCGCGTGCGTGACCACATGACGGCCATGCCGCTGATCACCGCCCCCGAGGGGGTGTCCAACCAGGAAGCGGCCGACCTGCTAGCCAAGCACCGGGTGGAAAAGCTGCCGTTGGTGGATAAGCAAGGGCGCTTGACGGGGTTGATCACGGTCAAGGATTTTGTGAAGACCGAGAAGTACCCGCACGCCACCAAGGATGCCGAGGGTCGGTTGCGCGTTGCTGCGGCCGTGGGCTTCTACGGCGATGCGTGGGAGCGCGCAACGGCGTTGGTTGAGGCCGACGTCGATGTGCTGGTCGTGGACACGGCACACGGTCACGCCCAAGCCATGATTGACATGATCAAGCGCCTCAAGTCTGACCCGGCGACGCGCCACGTGCAGGTCATTGGCGGCAACGTTGCCACACGCGCTGGCGCGGCAGCCCTGGTTGAGGCGGGGGTCGATGCCGTCAAGGTAGGCGTGGGGCCGGGTTCCATTTGCACGACCCGGGTGGTTGCCGGGGTGGGCGTGCCGCAGGTGACGGCCGTGTATGAAGCATCGTTGGCCGCCCGCGCGGCGGGAGTTCCGATCATTGCCGACGGGGGACTGCAGTATTCGGGTGACATCGCCAAGGCGCTGGTTGCGGGAGCGTCATCGGTAATGGTGGGGTCGCTGTTTGCCGGATGTGCGGAGACCCCCGGCGACCTAGTGCTGGTCAACGGCAAGCAGTTCAAGTCCTACCGGGGCATGGGTTCGATGGGAGCAATGGCCTCGCGTGGTCGAGTTTCGTACTCCAAGGACCGCTACTTCCAGGCCGATGCGCCTAGCGACGACGACATCATCCCCGAGGGCATCGAAGGACGTGTGCCCTACAAGGGGCCGCTGTCATCGGTGGTGCGTCAACTAGTGGGTGGGCTAGGCCAGTCGATGTTTTACGTCGGCGCGCGCACCATTGCGGAACTGCAGGCCAAGGGACGTTTTGTGCGCATCACGCCGGCCGGCCTCAAGGAATCGCATCCGCACGACGTGCAGATTACGGTCGAAGCCCCCAACTACTCGGCGCGGTCCTAGTCCGTTCGATCGCGAGGTGACGCCGGCATCACGGCGTGAGGCTCTCGTCCGGTGCGCTTGCCAGCGGCCATGAGGTACTGGGCAGGTCATTCACTGTTCCCTTGGATGTGAGCCATGCACGGAAGTGTGTTGCCCACGTGTGGTGCGCACTTACCTGGAGGTCGTGCAGCGAGTCCAAAGTGACGTTGTGAATTGCCGGGTACTCACGCGCAATGGCGGCAACGAGGTCGAGGGTAGCGGTGACGTCGGCGTCGGCGGCGTGGAGGTCGTCCGCAATAACGGGGACTGAATAGACACCGCACATGTCAATGAGCTTGCGCGGCCCCTTGCGGTAGCGGTTCAGGTGGCGGTCCAGCACCAGCGGATCCACGATGGGCCGAATCCTTCCACCAAGCCTGTCACTGAGTGTGCGTAGACCGTGGCGGGCCAGCTCTGCTTCGAGGATCGTCAGGTCGTATTGCACGTTGAAGCCGACCACTGGAATCCCCATTGACAATGCGTCAGCCACGGTGGCCCCAATTTGGTCGAGCGCCTGGGCCGCAGGAGCACCGTGAGCGCGCGCATGCTCGGTGGTGATGCCGTGGACCTCAGTTGCCCGTGCCGGGATCTCAACGCCCGGATCAATGAGCCAGGTGCGCGGAGTGGACACGGACCCTTCCCGCACAATCGCCGCAGCCGTCACAATGCGGTCGTGCGCAGGGCTAATGCCCGTGGTCTCGGTGTCGAAGCCCAGTAGTGGTCCGTCTAGCCAGCTCATGGGAACCAGCCTGACATGAGGGTCTGACAGGCGCTTCCACCACGCGCCGCGACGCCGCGCACTGGTGTGTCGATGCGGCTCGCCCTCGCTGCGTCGTCCCCACAACCCGTCCCGCACGTCGTCCCCTCACCCACACCGCAGTGTCAGGGGTGGACGCTAGGCTGGAGCGCGTGACCAATGAGATTGAAATTGGCCGGGGCAAACGTGGCCGCCGGGCGTACTCCTTTGACGATGTTGCAGTGGTGCCCTCGCGGCGCACGCGCGATCCGGAGAACGTCTCGCTGGCATGGCAGATCGATGCGTTCCGTTTTGAGATCCCGGTGATTGCTGCGCCGATGGACTCGGTGATGAGTCCGCAAACGGCGATTCAGTTGGGTCAATATGGCGGGCTCGGCGTACTCGACCTTGAAGGACTGTGGACCCGGTACGAGGACCCCACCGCCTTGCTGGCCGAGATTGCCTCGCTCCCGGCGGAGGCTGCCACTGCGCGGATGCAGGAGATTTACCGCGAGCCGGTCAAGGCTGAGTTGGTGGCGTATCGGCTGGGTGAGATTCGTGCGGCAGGGGTCACCGTGGCGGGGGCGCTGAGCCCGCATCGTACGCAGGAGTTGTACGAGACCGTCCTCAAGGCGGGTGTGGACCTGTTCGTGATTCGCGGCACCACCGTCTCGGCCGAACACGTCGCCACCCAGGACGTTGAACCGCTGAACCTGAAGAAGTTCATTTACGACCTGGACGTGCCGGTGATTGTGGGGGGCGCGTCGACGTACCGAGCGGCGCTGCATTTGATGCGTACGGGTGCGGCCGGCGTACTGGTTGGCTTTGGCGGGGGAGCGGCCCAGACCACGCGGACGACCCTGGGGATCCACGCGCCGATGGCTACGGCTGTTGCGGATGTGGCGGCGGCACGTCGGGATTACTTGGACGAGTCAGGCGGGCGGTACGTGCACGTTATTGCCGATGGCGGGCTGGGCCGGTCCGGCGACATGGTCAAGGCCATTGCGTGTGGCGCAGATGCGGTGATGGTGGGCGCAGCCCTGGCGCGCGCCAGCGAGGCGCCCGGTGCGGGCTTCCACTGGGGACCCGAGGCGCACCACCCGCAGCTACCCCGCGGCGAGCGCGTGCGCGTGGGTACCGTGGGCTCGCTGGAGGAGATCCTCTTTGGCCCCGGCACGCAGGCCGACGGAAGCACCAACCTCATGGGAGCGCTCCGTCGGTCGATGGCGACCACCGGATACTCCGACCTCAAGGAGTTCCAGCGCGTCGATGTGGTGGTGAGCCCCTACCAGGCGGGGTAGCTGGGCGCGGCGCGGGAGCGTGCATCGGGAATAGGCTTCGCACCAGCGTGGTTGACTCGTCACCCATACCGCAGGGTGTGGGGTTTTCCGTTGCCTACGCTCAGAAGGATCCTCCGTGGACGTCATCTTCCTAATCGCACGCATCCTGTTCGCCGTGCTGTTCCTGTTCAGTGCCGTGGGGCACATCACCCAATCGGTTCCCATGTCGCAGTACGCCGCCGCTAAGGGCGCTCCGGGCGGACGCTTTGGCGTCATTGCCTCTGGTGTGACGATGGGCGTGGGCGCGCTCATGGTGGCGCTGGGTGTCTTTGGTGATCTGGGTGCGCTTCTCATCGCCGCGACGCTGGTGCCGGTGTCAGTGTTCATGCATGCGTTCTGGAAGGGCGACGACGCTCAGGCTAAGCAAGGCGACCAGGTTCAGTTCTTCAAGAACTTGGCGCTGATTGCGGGTGCTCTTGCGCTGTTCGTCCTGTTCGCATCGGACGCTGCCCAGGCCGGGCTGACTCTGACCGACGCGGTCATCAGCCTCTAGCCCTCCCCAGCAGTGCGTGGGGGTCGATTTTGAGTCAAAATCGACCCCCACGCACTGCCAGAAGGTGAGGGGATTGCGAAGAAGGGCCTCGGGTTGCTGCACAACCCGAGGCCCTTTGAGCAGGAAGGGAAGAAAACCTACTCGTTGTCTCCGCCAGTGGCTGCCACAGCATCCACAGAGGCGTCAACGCCTAATTCGCGCGCGTCGGGCCACACCCAGTCGCGCACCTCGGGGATGTCCTCGCCGTACTCGCGCGCATAGCGGCGAGCGGCCAGACGCTGGTCAAAGAGCTTCTGGCGAAGCGAGGCGGCCTTACTTCCCAGGCCGGGAACCTGATCGATCACATCCATGACCAAGTGGTAGCGGTCAATGTCGTTGAGCATGGCCATGTCGAACGGCGTGGTGGTGGTGCCCTCCTCCTTGAAGCCGCGCACGTGCAGGTTGTCGTGACCGTTGCGCCGGTACGTGAGGCGGTGGATCAACCACGGATAGCCGTGATAGTTCATGATGATCGGCTTATCGGTGGTGAAGAGCTGATCGAACTCGCGGTCAGACAACCCGTGCGGGTGTTCCTTCTCGGGCTGCAGACGCATCAGGTCCACGACGTTGATCATGCGAACCTTCAACTCCGGCAGCTCAGTGCGGATGATGTCGATCGCCGCAAGTACCTCCAATGTGGGTACGTCACCGACCCCGGCGAGAACCACGTCGGGATCTTCGCCCAATGGCACGTTCGAGGCAAAGTCCCAAATCCCGATGCCGCGCGTGGTGTGGTCAATTGCCTGCTCCATGGTCAACCACGAGGCTTGCGGTTGCTTACCCGCAATGACCACGTTGACGTAGTCACGCGAGCGCAGGCAGTGGTCATACGTGGACAACAAGGTGTTCGCATCGGCCGGCAGATACACCCGCACTACCTCGGCCTTCTTGTTGACCACGTGGTCAATGAACCCCGGATCTTGATGCGAGAAGCCATTGTGGTCTTGGCGCCACACGTGCGAACTGAGCAGGTAGTTCAGCGAGGCGATAGGACGACGCCATGGCAACTCGCGCGAGACCTTCAGCCACTTGGCGTGCTGGTTGAACATCGAGTCCACGATGTGGATGAACGCCTCGTATGAGGTCAGCAGCCCGTGGCGCCCGGTGAGTAGGTAACCTTCCAGCCAGCCTTGACACTGATGCTCAGAGAGCATCTCCAGCACACGGCCCTCGTGACCCATGTGCTCGTCGTCAAACTCACTGCTTCCAAGCCACGCCTTGTTCGTCACATCCAAGACGGCCTGGAGGCGGTTGGACGCGAGCTCGTCGGGCGCAAAGATGCGGAAGTTGTCGCGGTTGGCCTGCATGACTCCCTTGAGGTAGTCACCCAGCACCCGCGTGGCTTCCGCCTGCCCAGCGCCCGGCGCGGGGACGTCGACCGCATAATCACGGAAGTCCGGCAAGCGTAGGTCCTGCAGCAACAGTCCACCATTGGCGTGGGCCGTGGCCGACATGCGCAAGTCCCCGTCGGGAGCAATCGCCGTCACTGCTGGAAGCGGTGCGCCGACCTCGTCGAACAACTCCTCGGGGCGGTACGACTTCATCCAGTCCTCGAGGGTGCGCAGGTGCTCGTCGGTGTCACGCGCCGAACTGAGCGGAACCTGGTGGGCACGCCACGATCCTTCCGTGATCTTGCCGTCGATCTTGGGCGGGCAGGTCCATCCCTTGGGTGTGCGCAGCACAATCATGGGCCACATGGGTCGCTCCATGAGCGGGTTGCGGCGGGCCTCCTCCTTGATCGCAGCAATTTCATCCATGACGGTGTCGAGCAACTCGGCAAAGCGTCGGTGAATGGACTCGGCGGGCTCATCGTCAAAGCCACCCACGAACACATGCGGCTTGTGCCCGTAGCCCCGCATGAGTGCGTCGAGCTCGGCGTCCGAGATACGCGCCAGCACCGTGGGGTTGGCGATCTTGTATCCGTTCAGATGCAGGATCGGCAGGACGACGCCGTCGGTGGCGGGATTGATGAACTTGTTGGAGTGCCACGAGGTTGCCAGTGGTCCGGTTTCGGCTTCACCGTCGCCTACGACTGCCGCGACCAGCAGGTCCGGGTTGTCGAACGCTGCACCGTATGCGTGCGATAGGGCGTAACCGAGTTCGCCACCTTCATGGATGGACCCAGGCGTTTCTGGCGCCACGTGCGAGGGGATGCCTCCTGGGAAGGAGAACTGCTTGAACATGCGCTTGAGGCCGGCTTCGTCGTACGAAATATCCGGGTACGTCGCCGTGTAGGTGCCGTCCAGGAACGACGACGCCACCAGTCCGGGGCCGCCGTGACCGGGGCCGATGATGTACATGGTGGGTTGTTGGCGCGCCGAAATCATGCGGTTCAGGTGTGCGTAGAGGAAGTTTAGGCCCGGCGTCGTGCCCCAGTGGCCGACCAGTCGTGGCTTGACATGGTCGCGCGTGAGGGGTTCGCGGAGCAGGGGATTGCCGAGCAGGTAGATCTGGCCGACGCTCAAATAGTTGGTGGCACGCCACCACAGGTCGATTCCAGACAGTTCTTCAGGGGTGGCCGTCTCATGAGAGCGGTAGGCCCAGGGGTGGGGCGTCACGCTGTCCTCCTTAGGTGGATGCCTCTCAGCATTCCACTTGGGACCCCACCTTGTCAGGCAAAAAGTCCCACCCTAGGACCAGGTGCTAGGCCCCACCACCCCGCCCCCACCGACGCTACGAACCTCTGGCGAACTCGACACGCGGTTCAATTGCCTCAAACCGGACACGTCTACGGCGTGTCGCACATCTGAAAGGTTCAAAGTGTCAGCGAGTGGGCCTGAGAGGTTCGTAGCGTCTGGGGGGGGCTGGGGGCTGGGGGATTAGTCGAGGGTGGTGGACAGGTCGAGCCACTGTTCTTCGAGCGTGGTGGCCTCGTCCTCCCAGGCCGTGATCTGGGCGACCTTGCTGGCCAGGAGCTCGTAGTCGCTTTGGTCCAGATCGGCCAGGCCGGTACGGGCGGCATGTGCCTGGGCACGCAGTTTATCGATGCGGCGCTCCAAGCTGGCGAGCTCCTTCTCCTTGGCGCGTTGCTGGGCACCGGTCAGGGTGCTCGTCGACGTGCCGCCGCCACCTCCACCGAACGTGCCGATGCCCCCGCTGGCTCGGGATTGTTCGCGTGTCAAGGCGATGTACTCATCGATTCCGCCTGGTAGATGCCGCAGCCCGCCATCGATGACGGCGTACTGCTGGTCGGTGACGCGCTCCATCAGGTAGCGGTCGTGACTGACCACAATCAACGTGCCCGGCCACGAGTCCAGCAGGTCTTCCAACGCCGTGAGCATGTCCGTGTCGAGGTCGTTGGTGGGCTCGTCGAGCACCAGCACATTGGGTTCTTGAAGCAGGACTACAAGCAATTGGAGACGGCGGCGCTGCCCCCCGGACAAGCGGCCGACGGGGGTCTTGAGTTGGGCGTTATCGAAGCCCACGCGTTCCAACAGTTGGCCGGGGGTCAGGCTGGTGCCGTCGGCCATGGTGATGGCGCTGTATTGGCGCAGCACAGAGGCGACGCGCTGGTCGGCCCATTCGTCGAGCTCGGCCAGGTGTTGTGACAGCGCCGCAACAGTGACGGTCTGGCCACGTTTGACGTACCCCTGGGTGGGTTGCTGCTCGCCGGTGATCAGGCGTAATAGCGTCGACTTTCCGGCTCCATTGACACCGAGGATGCCGGTGCGTTCGCCTGGTCCGATCCTCCAGGTCACCGACTCCAGCACCACACGGTCGCTACCGTCAGGCTGGGGGTATGCCACCTGCGCGTTCGACAGGGTGACCACTTCACGGCCGAGGCGGCTGGTGGCCATGCGCTCCAAGCTCACACGGTCGCGCAACTCGGGCACATCCGCAATAAGTGCGTTTGCGGCTTCGATGCGGAACTTCGGTTTTGAGGTGCGGGCGGGGGCGCCACGACGCAGCCACGCCAGCTCCTTGCGCAACAGGTTTTGACGCTTCGACTCGGTCGCGGCGGCTATGCGTTGGCGTTCGACGCGCTGAAGCACGTATGCGGCGTAGCCGCCGTCGTACTGTTCCACCCCAGCGTTCACGACTTCCCAGGTGCGCTCGGTGACCTCATCGAGGAACCAGCGGTCGTGGGTGACCACCACCAGGGCGCCCCGGCCGCTTCCCCAGCGGCTGCGGAGGTGACTGGCCAGCCAGGCCACCCCATCCACGTCCAGGTGGTTGGTGGGTTCGTCGAGGATGAGGACGTCGTCGTCGGCCACGAGGGTACGGGCCAGTGCGACGCGCCGACGTTGCCCGCCGGACAGTGAGGCGACGGGAGTGTGGGCGTCAAGGTCGGCAACCAGCCCGGTCATGATGTCGCGGATGCGGGGGTCGCCAGCCCATTCGTGGGCTGCAGCGTCGCCGACGATTGCGTCCACCACACGGTGAGCGCTGACGAATGCATCGGACTGGTCCACCACGCCCACACGTACTCCGCGTGCTCGGGTCACCCGCCCCGCGTGAGGGGATGTCGCGCCGGCGAGGATGGAGATGAGTGTTGACTTGCCTGCTCCGTTTGCGCCCACGACGCCGATGCGGTCGCCGTCTTCGAGCCCGACGGTGACGTCGCGTAACACCGGTGCGGTGCCGTAGTCGACGCCGATGCCTTCCGCGCCGATCAGGTGTGCCACGCGTCAACGGTAACGGCTGTGCGGCACTGGTGCGGACGTCACGTCGCCCGAATGTCGCCGTGAGCGAGGGCTGCGGTGACGCACTGACGCACGTTGGCTCGCAGGCAGCGGCCTACAGAGGAGGCCGAGGACCTACCGAGCCGTCACCCACTGAGTGTTCGGTACGCCACTGTGGGGTGGTGCGCACCACCAAAGCGGGCCACAGGGGGGCATTCATCAGCACCCGTGCTGCAGCGTCGGCCTTGATCTGGGAAATCTCGTCGAACACGTCCTCAATGGCGGACGCCAAGCGGGCGTGCATGGTCAGCGGTTCCTCGCCGTGCTTGAGGTCCACCAGATAGGTGGCCCACCCGGCGGCACGCAAAAAGTCCTCGCGTTCGACCTCGTCGTCCAGGGACTCTTTGGCGGTGGCCGCAACATGAATGACGGGCACAGCCACACCATCGGTCAGGGGCGAAATGAGCGAACTGCGGTGCAGGTCAAAGTCATTCGCATCCTCGAACTCGGATTCGGGTACTACCGCCACGCTAAGAACGCCGTCATTGCCCGAGGCCGCCTCAATGGCGTCACCTAACGCGGTGCGAGTGAGCGTGTGTCGCACGCCGATGGGCGCCGGGTCGTATGCGTCGTCACGAAGCAACGTGGCGATGGGGCTGGGCCCGTGGTCCGTCAGCGAGCAGTCGGCACCGCAGACATACAGCGGCACATGGCGGCGTTTGTGCGCGGCCCGGTCAAGATGCACCAGCAGCAACCGATGCAATGACGAACTGAGCCACGGGCACGCACGCAGGGGGTCATTGCCAATGGGTACGTTGTGCCACCACTGGTCCATACCGGTCAGCAGGGCAGCCCCTGGCTCGCGAGTTGCGTGGGCAACCCAGCTCGAGATCGTGGGCATCTGGTTTCACCCCCAAAAGGTGGTTGCGTACGTGCGGTGTACCTGCGGTGTCACGGCGCACAACACCGCCACCGGGTACGGGATTTTCACCCAGCCTATCGGGGTGCGCCTACCGGGGTGCGTCCAACGCGCGAATCTCGACCATGGGCCACAAGGGGTCAACAGTGAGGACGCGGTCCTCGGCGTCGGCCTTGATTTGCACGATTTCATCCAGCACATCTTCCATGAGCAAGGCGAACCGGGTGTGGTCCTCGGCGCTAAAGCCAGGCCAGTAGCTTTCGAAGGTGTAGCTGGTGTACCCGGCAGCGCGCACCACGTCCTCGCGGTCGTCGTTGGCCTGTGCGTCGTCTGAGCCTTCGACCAGGATGAACGGGATGACGACCCCCGAATAGCGTGGGTCGAGCAGCCGTGAGGTGTGCAGGTGGAACATGTCGGAGTTCATGAACTCGTGTTCGGTGAACACTGGCACCAGCGCGGTGCGTTCTGCGCTCGAGGCGCGAGCTAAGGCTTCGGCTAGTGGTGAGGCAGAGCCCACATGCTCCACCTCAAGGTCTTCGGGCCCCATGTCATCGGTGCTCATCAGCGAGCTCATGGGTCGCAGCCCGTGTCCCATGGTGGGCGGCAGGTGGCAGGGGCGCGAGGTGAGGAAGGTGGCGCGTTGGCGGCGCTTGTGCAGGGCGCGGTCGACGTGGCCGACGATGCCCGCAAGGACCGGGTCTGAGAGAACGGGGCAGGCGGCGGTAATGGCAGATGTCCCACGAATCGAGGTGCCGATCCAGTCATGTAGTGCTGACACGAGCGTGCCACTGGGCTCACGCGATGCGTGTGCCACCCATCCGGATGTGATTGCCATGATGCCCTCCCGCGGTCCTTCGCGACTGTGAATGGACCGGTACCCTCATGGCGCCGTTATGCCCATCCATTCGCATCATCGACAGTGCCCACCCGCGCGTAAGGATCCCGAGTACACATGTGACGTATCGCACAGCAGTGCCGGAGGGCCTGTGCTAGGCGTGTAGGAGGCCGACGCGGGCGTGGCTTAGCGCTCGATGCGCCTGCCGATACCCCTGACGGTGAGCGTGGTCACACAGCGCGTTGCGCGGCAATGGACTGCAGGGCGATCTCGCGTTCTTCGTTAGTGGGCACCACCCACACCTGGACGCGCGATGCATCCGTGCTGATGAGTGTGGCTTCCTTTTTGCGGCCGGCATTACGATCCGGGTCGATCGTGATGCCTAGTTCGTCGAGACCCTCGAGCGACTTCAAGCGCACCACATCAGAGTTTTCACCCACTCCCGCGGTGAACACCACCGCGTCGAGGTGACCCAGCTGTGCGTAGTACTGACCCACGTAGCCGCGAATGCGGCGGCAGTAAATGTCCAAGCCAAGTTGGGCGTCGTGCGAGCCTTCCTCGGCGGCGCGTTCTACGTCACGCAAATCCGAATATCCCGTGAGTCCCAGCATCCCTGACTGCCGGTTGAACAGGTGGTCGATCTCGTCCAGCGTCATTCCGGCCGAGCGGCCCAGGTGGAACACCACCGCCGGGTCAATGTTGCCCGTACGGGTGCCCATGACCAGGCCTTCCAGCGGCGTGAGCCCCATCGACGTGTCAATGGCGCGGCCGCCCCGGATCGCACTGGCCGAGGCGCCATTACCCAAGTGCAGGGCAATCATGTTGACGTCGTCGGCAGCCCGGCCCATCACCCGTGGAACCTCGTGGGCGAGGTAGGCGTAGGAGGTGCCGTGGAAGCCGTAGCGGCGGATGCTGTTCTCCTTGGCGACGTTGCGGTCCAGCGCGTAGGTGTACGCCGCCTCGGACAGCGTCTGGAAGAACGCCGTATCAAAAATTGCCACGTGCGTCAGGTGCGGGAAAGCCTCGCGGGCGCCACGGATACCGGCAACGTGTCCGGGGTTGTGCAGCGGCGCCAACGTGGACAGCAGCGCAATGCGGCGCTCCACGTCGTCGTCAATGATGGTGGGGGCCGAGAACTCATCGCCACCTTGCACGACGCGGTGACCCACCACGGTCAGTTGGTCCAGGTCAACACCGGAGGCGGGGTCGGACAGGCGGGCGATGACCTCTTTGATCGCTTCCTTGTGGTCGGTGACACGGTCCACCAGTCCCGAGGCCAGCGGCTGTTCTTGGGTGGTGTCGATGACCTGGTACTTCACGGTGCTCGAACCGGAGTTGAGCACCAGTGCCATGCCGTTGTCGCTTACTGCCACGGGGTATCCCTTCGCCGCTTAGGCGGATTGTTGCTGAGCTTGAATCGCCGTGATGGCGACGGTGTTGACGATGTCCTGGACCAAAGCGCCGCGGCTGAGGTCGTTGACGGGTTTGCGCAGACCCTGCAATACGGGTCCCACAGCCACGGCACCGGCCGAACGCTGCACGGCCTTATACGTATTGTTCCCCGTGTTCAGGTCCGGGAAAATCAGCACGGTCGCGCGGCCTGCCACGGGGGAGTTCGGCGCCTTGGAGCGGGCGACGGACGGGTCGACGGCGGCGTCGTACTGGATCGGTCCTTCCACCAGCAGATCGGGACGACGCTCGCGCACCAGCCGGGTGGCCTCGCGCACCTTGTCCACGTCCGAGCCTGACCCGGACTCGCCGGTGGAGTAAGACAGCATGGCCACGCGCGGCTCAATGGAGAACATGGTGGCGGTTTGGGCCGAGGAGATTGCGATGTCCGCCAGCTGCTCGGCTGTGGGGTCCGGGTTGACCGCGCAGTCGCCATAGACCAGAACCTGGTCCGCCAGACACATGAAGAACACCGAGGACACGATCGACACCCCGGGCGTGGTCTTGATGATCTGGAATGACGGTGTAATGGTGTGGGCCGTGGTGTGGGTTGCGCCGGAGACCATGCCGTCGGCTAGGCCCAACTGGACCATCATCGTGCCAAAGTAACTCACGTCTTGGACGCGGTCGCGGGCGCCGTCGAGCGTCATGCCCTTGTGCTTGCGCATCTCGTACAGTTCCGCCGCAAAGCGGTCCACGTACTGCGGGTCCTGGGGCGAGATGATCTGTGCACCGTCCAGCGAGATGCCCAGTTCGCCGGCACGGGCGGTGACGGCACCCGGCTCTCCCAGCAAGGTCAAGTCCACCACGCCACGAGTCAGCAGCGTCCCGGCGGCACGCAGGATGCGGTCGTCGTCGCCTTCGGGCAGCACAATGCGCTGGCGGTTGGTACGTGCCCGGTCCAGCAGGGTGTACTCAAACATCAGTGGCGTGACCACGTCAGTGGCTGCGACGTTGAGCTTGGACATCAGTTGTGCGCCATCAACGTGGCGTTCAAACAAACTCAGTGCTGTGTCGACCTTCAGCACCGATTCGCGTGAGAGGCGTCCGCGGGTATCCCAGCAGCGTTTGGCGGTGTCGAAGGTGTCCAGGTCCGAGGCGATGATTGGCAAGGTGGGGCTCATGCCGTCGATGAGGCGCTGAATGGAGTGGTGGGGCCGGAACC
>Ga0222423_1000448_pt1 | contig 29069 bp, 32 predicted proteins | sample 3A0metagenome_FD_182472 | JGI IMG/M metagenome (GOLD analysis project Ga0222423, IMG submission 182472) | Enriched microbial communities from leaf-cutter ant dump, University of Wisconsin, Madison, United States - 3A0 (version 2) | ecosystem: Environmental > Terrestrial > Nest > Insects nest >...
ATAACGCATGACCTTGCAAGACCTGAACGCCGCCCTTTCCGACCTTCAACCGTGGATGCAAAGCCTGATCGGACTGGCCGCGCTGCTGATCACAGCGCTCGGCAGCTACGCCCTTGTCCGCTTCATCATTTTGCGCGTCCTGAAAAACCTGTTCGGGGCCTTTATCCGTACCCGCCACTCGGATCTCGTCGGGCGCATGGTGTCGCGTCTGGCCAATATCCTTCCGGCGGTGATCATAGCGCGTGGCATTGTCTGGGTCGCGCACCTGCCTGAGGCCCTGATCACGGTTATCAATAATGTCTGCACGGCCTTTATCATCATCAGCCTGTCGATGGCGCTGGGCAGCCTTCTGGACATCTTCAACGCCCTGTACCAGAAACGCCCCGATGCCGCGACCCGACCGATCAAGGGCTATATAGAGGTCATCAAGATCGCCATATACTGCATCGCCGTCATACTGATGATTGCGGTGCTGATCGACAAATCCCCGCTTCTGCTGCTGTCAGGCCTCGGGGCCATTGCCGCCGTCCTGATGCTGGTGTTCAAGGACACGCTTCTGTCTCTGGTCGCTTCGGTGCAGATCAATGCCAATGACATTTTGCGCGTCGGTGACTGGGTTGAGATGCCGCAACTGCACGCCGACGGCTTCGTCATCGATGTCGCTCTGCACACCATCAAGATACAGAACTGGGACAAGACCATTACCACCGTGCCGACCCAGCGCTTCATTTCCGATTCGTTCAAAAACTGGCGCGGCATGTTTGAATCGGGCGGGCGACGCATCAAACGCTCACTGTTCATCGATCAGCGCAGCATCAAGTTTCTTAATGAAGACGAAATCGCGCGCCTGAGGCGCTTTGCGCTGATCGACGACTATCTTGATGGCAAGGCGCGCGAAATTGACTCCTATAATCTGCGTCTGACCGAAGCCGGACGCGATCCGGTCAATACACGGCGCGTGACCAATATCGGCACCTTCCGTGCCTATATTCAGGCCTATCTGCAATCGCACCCCCTGATCCATCAGGACATGACCCTGCTGGTGCGTCAGTTACAGCCCACCCCTCAGGGCCTGCCGCTGGAAATCTATTGCTTCACCAGCGAAACCGCCTGGGCCTTGCATGAGGCCATTCAGGGCGACATCTTCGATCACCTGATGGCTATTATCGACAGTTTCGACCTCAGACTGTTTCAGGAACTGAGCGATACCAGCCTCATAAGATCGCTCACTCCCTAAAATTTTACCGAACAGGGCAGATAAGAGCTTTACCCGTCACAATAAATATTTCAATTTTATTTAATCTGCCCTATAGTCATCACGATAAATTATAAAACGAGAGGAAACATCATGACCTTCAGTCTGTCCCGACGCGCGGCGCTACTCTCCACCCTTAGTCTGGCGGCGCTGGCGACTACGGGCTGTTCCACCAAAGCCGAAAACAGCGCGCCGGCGGCTAACGGCTTCATCAGCGTCGAAGGCCCGCATTTCAAACGCGATGGCCAGACCTATCGCTTTGTCGGCGCCAATATCTGGTACGGGGCCTATCTGGGAGCCGATGCCGCCTTTGGCAATCGCCAGCGTCTGCAAGAGGAACTGGACACCCTGAAAGCGCTGGGGGTGACCAATCTGCGGGTTCTGGCCTCCTCAGAGCTGTCACCGCTGAACAATTCGCTCGATCCGGCCTTCCGCACCAGGGAAAACGGCAATTATAACAAAGACCTGCTGGGCGGGTTGGATTATCTTCTGGCCGAAATGGCCAAACGCGACATGAAGGCCGTCCTCTATCTGACCAATTTCTGGGAATGGTCAGGCGGCATGGTCACCTATCTCGATTACGTCACCGGAAAATATATCAATAATGGTGACCCGAACCATCCGTGGCCGGCCTTTGCGAAATTCTCGGCGCAGTTCTATGGCAATGCCGAAGCCGTCGCCCTGTATCATGATTATGTGCGCTTCCTCGTGTCGCGCACCAACAGCCTGACGGGCAAGCCCTATGCCGAAGACCCGACCATCATGGCCTGGCAGTTGTCCAATGAACCGCGTCAGGGCGGCGATGAGACGGATGCCGCCGCCAATTCAGCCGCCTATCTGAAGTGGATTGCCGACACGGCGGCCCTGATCCGTTCAATTGATAAAAACCATCTGGTGTCTCTGGGCCATGAAGGCACGATGGGGGCGGTCGGCAACGAGTCGTATGTCCTTGAGGCTCATGAGCATATCGACTATCTGACGGCCCACATCTGGCCGCAGAACTGGAGCTGGGTCGATGGCGCTGATCTTGCGGGTACCTTCGATGCGGGGGCCGAAAAGGTGCAGGCCTATATCGATCAGCATATCGCGCTGGCCACAAAGCTGAACAAGCCTCTGGTATTTGAGGAATTCGGCTTCCCGCGCGATGACGTGCAATATGCGCCGGGCACACCGACCGTCTGGAAAGATAAGTTCTACGCCATGATATACAGGGCCGTGGAAGACGCCGTGAAAACCGGCGGGCCAGTGGCCGGATCGAACTTCTGGGCATGGGGCGGGGCCGGTCGGGCGCTGAATGCCGACTATCACATGAAACGCGGTGAAACCGCCTATATGGGCGATCCGCCGCATGAGCCGCAAGGCTGGTACAGCGTGTTCAACACCGACACCTCGACACAGGCCCTGATCAAAAACCACGCCGCCGCCATTGCCGGTATTTCCTGATCCCTGGTTTCTGACGAATAAACCTTCCGACTGATAAGCCTTCCCGATTCGGGAAGGCTTTTTTCTTTGCACGGCTGAAAATCTGGCGTATGGCCCGAAGATGACTGAAACCGCGTCCCCTCTTGTCATCGATGCCCTGGGGCACCGCTGCCCTGTGCCGGTGCTGAAACTGCGCAAGGCGATGGCCGAACACCCCGAAATTCATGCGTTCCACCTCAGGGCCGATGACCCGATGGCCCGTATTGACGTGCCGCATTTCTGCACGCAAAACAGCCTGATTCTGCACGCAGTTGCGGAGACAGAGCGCGGCCTGAGGTTTGAAATTCACCGCTAAGCGCGCCGGAAACGCCACTTGTCCCTTTACATATGTCCCCGGCGAATCGATATAGTTTTCCCCAAAGTAACCTCCGAAGCGCGTAACTCTGCTGATCGGGGACATTCAGGAGCATTGAACTTGACGATACAGGCGCGTGTCCTGATGCTGGCCAAAGACAAGGATTGGCCCGAACGTCTGGGGCCTGATCTCGACAGGCTGGGATGGCGCACCATCATCAGCAGCGATACCGAGGCGGCTCTGGCCTGCGTCAGCGACCTGCAAATCGAAGCCGTCCTGATCGACAGTACCCATCCCTGCGCCACCGCCGAAGGCCTGAACCACCTGCGCGCCGCCTGTGCGCCGCGTCGCCTACCTGCGCTGCAACTGACCCACAGTCGTGATTTTGCGCTGCCGGACGGCTGGGACATGGTGTTCGGCCATGACGCCCATGCCCAGCAGATCGCCCTCAGCCTTGAGCATATCGTCCGCGCCAATGTCGCCGAAGAAGAATATGAACTGCGCCGGAAAACCCTGATGGCACAGAATATCCCCCTGCCCGCACCGCCCGAAGACCGGCCCCTGTCCGTCCTGTCCGTAGGCCCGCCCGCGCCGGATTTCCTGGCCCTCAGCCACCATCTGCGCACCCGTGGCACGGACGTACTGGCAGCATTTTCCAGCTATAGCGCTTTTGACTATCTGCATGAACGGGCCTTTGACGCCGTGGTCTTATGGGGCACGGAATCGGTCAGCGAACCCCTGTCCATCGCGACCGGCATGCGCCGCAATACACGGCTCTATCATATGCCGGTGTTTCTGCGCCTGCAAAAAACGGTCGAACTGGACATGGGCGACGCCTATCTCAGGGGGGTCAATGATATTTCCGCCCCCCAAGCCAGTGAAACGGAAATTGCCGATCGCGTCATTCGTCTGGCTCAATCCTATCGCCGCCAGACCAATACCCGCCGCGCCCTTGAAGCCATCCGCCACAATCCGCGCATGGACAAGGATACGGGCCTGTTTACCCGCGAACTGTTTGCTGCCCATCTGGCGCGCCTGTCCACGGCGGCGTCGGAACGCAACCGCCCCCTTAGTGTCTGCGTGCTGAAAATCGCCGATACGGCGGAAATTTCACAGGCCCGTCAGCGTAACGCCCTGCAACGCGCCATCCCGCAAATCGGCAATATGATTGCCCGCCTCGTACGCGCCGAAGACACCGCCGGACGGCTTGCTGATGAGGTCTTTGCCCTCGCCCTGCCCGCGACCCGTCTGGAACACGCCCATATCGTCGGGGAGCGCATTGCGGCGGTCATCAGTTGCACCGCCTTTGACTCCGGCGGCAGCGAACGCCCCTTTGTCGTAGAGTTCGAGATCGGGGTGGCCGAGCTGAAGGAAAACGAACCGGCGGCCGTGGCCCTGACGCGCGCCGCCGAAGCCATGACCGTTTCAGCCTAGTTCGCAGCAATCCGCGCCAGTTCGCCCACAATCTTTTCCGCAATATTCAGGCGCGCGGCGGCATCCGGCCATTCGCCCTTCACCAGCAGCTTCTGATCGGGCCGCAGCTTCCAGTCATTGGGACGGCTCTGGATCAGCGCAATCAGGCCTGCGGGATTAGCGAACTGATCCTGCCGGAAGGTAATCACCGCCCCCTTGGGGCCGACATCGAGCTTCGATATATTGGCTTCACGGCACAGGCCCTTGATGGCCACGACCTTGAGCAGTTGCCGGGCTTCTTCGGGGATCGGGCCGAACCGGTCGATCAGTTCCGCCGCCAGCGCCTCACGGTCATCGCGCTTTTCGGCTTCCGACACCCGACGATATAGCGACAGGCGGATATTCAGGTCAGGAATATAGGCCTCAGGAATCATGACGGCAGCACCGGCATTGATCTGCGGCGACCAGCCGCGCTGATCGGCCTGTGCCTCACCGCTGTCCTTCAGTTCGGCCACGGCGTCCTCAAGCATCTGCTGATACAGCTCGACGCCGATTTCACGAATATGACCGGACTGCTCATTGCCCAGCAGATTACCGCCGCCGCGAATATCGAGGTCATGGCTGGCCAGCTGGAAGCCTGCCCCCAGATTGTCCAGAGACTGCAACACCTTGAGGCGCTTTTCCGAGGCTTCATTGAGAATCTGGTGCGGTCTGGTCGTTAGATAGGCAAAGGCACGGGTTTTGGAGCGACCGACACGGCCCCGTATCTGATAAAGCTGGGCCAGACCGAACATATCGGCGCGATGCACGATCAGGGTGTTGGCCGTCGGCACATCCAGCCCCGACTCGACAATTGTTGTCGCCAGCAGCACATCATATTGCCCGTCATAAAAGGCGGTCATGACGTCCTCAAGCTGGGTCGGCGTCATCTGGCCGTGACCCACAATGAATTTCACCTCCGGCACCTGCTCGCGCAGATATTGCTCGATATCCGGCAGGTCTTTCAGGCGCGGCACGACATAATAGGCCTGACCGCCACGATATTTTTCCCGCAACAGGGCTTCGCGGATACTCACGCCATCAAACGGCAGTACATAGGTCCGCACCGCCAGACGATCGACCGGCGGCGTGGCGATGATCGACATATCGCGTATGCCCGACAAGGCCATTTGCAGGGTGCGCGGAATAGGTGTCGCACTCAGGGTCAGCATATGCACATCGGCCCTGAAACTTTTCAGCTTTTCCTTATGCGTGACACCGAAATGTTGCTCTTCATCAACGATTACAATGCCCAAATCCTTAAAGCTCACCTGATCTGACAACAGGGCATGGGTGCCGATGACAACCTCAATCTCCCCGTTTTTCAGGCCGTCGCGCGTTTCATTGGCTTCCTTGCGCGCCACCATACGCGACAACTGGCGCACCTTGATCGGCCAGCCCTGAAAGCGCTGACTGAAGGTCTTATAATGCTGACGCGCCAGAAGCGTGGTCGGGCAGATGATCGCCACCTGCTGGCCGGACATGGCGACGACAAAGGCCGCTCTGAGGGCCACCTCGGTCTTGCCGAACCCGACATCGCCACAGATGAGCCGATCCATCGGCTGCCCTTTGGACAGATCCTCCAGCACATCATGAATGGCATTGAGCTGGTCGTCGGTTTCCTCATAGGGGAACTGGGCGCAGAACTCGTCATAAAGCCCTGACGGCGGATCGATCTGCACCCCGACCTTCAGCGCACGCGCCGCCGCCAGCCGGATCAGGCCATCGGCCATTTCCCGCAGTTTTTCCTTGGCGCGGGCCTTGCGTCCCTGCCAGCTGGCCGACCCTAGCCTGTCCAGCTGCGCGCTTTCGGAATCGGCTCCATAGCGCGTCAGAAGGTCGATATTTTCAACCGGCAGATACAGCTTGGCCTCGGCGGCATATTGCAACTCAAGGCAATCATGCGGCGCGTCATTGACACTGAGGGTTTTCAGACCGTCATAGCGGCCAATCCCGTGTTCGACGTGAACCACCAGATCACCGGGCGTAAGGCTTGAAGCCTCGGCCAGAAAATTGTTTGCTCTCCGTCGCTTACGCGGACGGGCTAACCTGTCACCTAAGATGTCGGTTTCGCTGATGACCGCAAGACTGTCGGTTTCAAACCCCTGCTCCAGCGGCAGAACGGCGCGCTGCACCGGCCTGGCTTTGGTGCCGGCAATGCCAAAGCTCATGGCCTCGGCAAAACTCGGGGCCAGCCGCGTCTGGCCCAGCCCGTGATCGGCCAGCATCACCCCCAGACGATCGGACGACCCTTCCGTCCATGAGGCAAACACCACCCGCTTGCCTGATTTCGACAGGGCCTTCGCATGATCGGCCACGGCGGTAAACAGGTTGACACTGTCCTGCATCCGCTCGGCGGCAAAGCTGCGTCCGATTTTTGCCCCCAGATTGATGTCTGCGGCATGGCCTGCGTCAAAGGCCTCGAACTGGCGCACACGCCCGCGCCCAAGACCGGCCCGCCAACCGGCTTCATCGAGATAGAGAAACGACGGCGACAAGGCACGATAACCGCTTTCCAGCTTGACCCCGCCCCTGGCCATGACCCGCGCATCCCCCGATTGCGTGCGGGTTTCATAGGCGTCCTGAATGGTTTTCTGACGCTCGACAAAGGCTTCCTGCGCCAGCGCATCGAGCAGGATCAGACTGTGTTCCGGCACATAGTCGAACACGCTGTCCAGATGCGCGTAAAACAACGGCAACAGAGGCTCGACGCCCTGACGGCGGATACCCGAAGATACCGCCGCATAGACCGGATCATCCCCCGGCGCGCCGAAATTTTCCAGATAACCCTGCCGGAAGCGGCTGATGCTCGCCTCATCAAGCAGGATTTCACTGACAGCCATGAATTCGATCGCCGTCAGTTGTTTCAGTGAGCGCTGGCTTTCGGGATCGAAACTGCGCAGGGTTTCCAGCGTATCGCCAAAGAAATCGAGCCTGACCGGTTCGTCATGCGCCGGTGAAAACACATCAATGATCCCGCCGCGCACGGCAAATTCCCCGCGTTCAGACACGGTGGAAACGCGATGATAGCCATTGCGCGTAAAATAGGCCTCAAGCTCACGCGTATCTATGACCTGACCGGCCCTGAGCGCCAGAAAGCTGTCGGCTGTGGCGCTGCGCGGCGGCACCTTCTGGCTCAAGGCCCCCGCCGTGGTAAGGATCAGCACCGGCTTTTCCGGCCTGCCCGCCGTCAGGGCCTGAAGCCGCGTCAGGCTGGCCATGCGCTGCGCGATCAGGCCCGCCGTCGGGCTGACGCGGTCATAGGGCAGGCAATCCCACGCCGGAAACCGGATGATATCGAGGTCCGGCGCATAAAAGGCCAGTTCCTCGGCAATGGCGTTCATGCGCGCATAGTCACGCGCCACGAACATCACCAGCCCCTCGGCACGACAGCAATCCGCCGCCACCAGACTGTCATAGCCGGGCGGGCAACCGGTGATCGACAAATGCGCTGAAGATTGGGTTATGCGGCTTATATCAGACATTTCGACTTAAATTTTGGTGTAAGCTGTTTTGTAGTACTGATTGAGCATATTCATGATTTCTGATCTATGCTCAGGCGGCGTCGGATCGCGTTCAATGATCCAGCCATACAGATCCTGATCCGGCACCTCAAGCAGGGCCTCGAAAACATCCAGTTGCTCAGGCGTCAGGCGCGGCAGATAATCATCGGCAAAATTACCCAGAATAATGTCCGCTTCCTTGAAGCCGCGCCGCCAGGCCCGAAACGACAGTTTGCGCAGACGCGCCTGATGCGTATCGTTTGTCTGATCTGTGCCGGTCATGGGTTATCCTGTCCTTTAAGAATAATGGGCGCAAATCACGCTTCTCATCAGCGCCGTTTGGTGCTTGATAAGGGCCATGACACGCGACCTCACATTCGGGCGGCGTCCCGAAATTCTGTTTCCCTATTACACGTCTTTGACCGCCCTGAAAGGGGTCGGGCCAAAAATCGCGCCGCATCTGATCAAACACACCGGCCCCTATGTGCGCGACCTTTTGTTTACCCTGCCGGTACAGATGATCGAGCGTCCCGTCACCCGCATCGCCGAAGCCCGCGCCGGTCAGGTTCAGACCCTGCTGGTCACGATCGGCGCCTATCATACGTCCTCCGGCAAAGGCCCTCAGCGCATCAGCGTTTATGACGACAGCGGCGACCTGCAACTGGTCTATTTCCATGCCATTCGCGGCTTTGAACAAAAACATCCGGCCGGTTCACAACGCTGGATCAGCGGCAAGGTCGAAACCTTTGGCCCGTCGCTTCAGATGACCCATCCCGACTATGTGGTCGATCAGGATTCACGCGACCAGATACCGGCCTTTGAAACCGTCTATCCGGCGACCGCCGCCGTGTCTTCGCGCCTGATGCGCAAATTCGTCCATACCGCCCTGCAAAACGTGCCCGACCTGCCGGAATGGCTGTCCCCGCCGCCCGATACCGGCTTTTCCGAAGCCCTGCGCATGGCCCACAGCCCGACCGCACCGTCAGATTTCCTGCCTCAGGCACCGGCACGGCAACGTCTGGCCTATGATGAGGCCCTGGCGCATCAACTGGCCCTGAAGGCCCGCAAACAGCACCGTCAGGCCAGTCCGGCCCTGTCGATCCGTCAGCATGTCCGGGCTGACGAGGCTATGGCCACCCTGCCCTTCAGCCTCACTCAGGCCCAGCTTCGCGCCCTTGGGGACATTCGTGACGACCTCGGTTCCGGCTTCCGCATGAACCGGCTGATTCAGGGCGATGTCGGTTCCGGCAAGACTCTGGTGGCCTTGCTGGCCATGATCGACGTCGCCGAAGCCGGTCATCAGAGCGTGATGATGGCCCCGACGGAAATTCTGGCGCGCCAGCACTATGAAAAATCCCTGCCCATCCTTGAGGCTCTGGGGCTGACTGCCGTGCTGCTTACCGGCAGGGACAAGGGCAAGGCCCGCGACGCCCTGCGCGCTCAGGTCGCTTCGGGCGATGCGGCGCTGGTATTCGGCACCCATGCCGTGTTTCAGGACGGCGTGGATTTCAAATCCCTGCATTTCTGCGTCATAGACGAACAGCACCGCTTTGGCGTCGGCCAGCGCCAGCGCCTGTTTTCCAAGGGCGACAGCGTGCATTACCTGTCCATGTCCGCCACCCCCATTCCGCGCACCCTGGCCCTGACGCAATATGGCGAGGCGGATTTAAGCATCCTCGATGAAAAACCGGCGGGCCGTCAGCCGATCCACACCGCTGTCATTCCGCGCGCCCGCCTGTCGGATGTGTTCGATCGCCTGAAAGCGGCCATTGCCAGCGGATCGCAAGCCTACTGGATTTGCCCGCTGGTCGAGGAAAATCTCGAATCCGACCTGATCGCCGTCGAGGCGCGCCATAAATCGCTTCAGGAGGCTCTGGGCCACGCAGTCGGCCTTGTTCACGGGCGCATGGCCTCTCAGGACAAGGAGGCGGTCGTAGCCCGCTTTGCCCACGGCGACCTGCCGCTTTTGTGCGCCACCACGGTCGTCGAGGTCGGCATAGACGTGCCCAATGCCTCGATCATCATCATCGAACAGGCCGAACGCTTCGGTCTGGCGCAACTGCATCAGCTACGCGGACGGGTCGGGCGCGGATCGGCCAAAAGCGCCTGTATCCTGCTGTACGATACCCCGCTGGGCGCCACGGCCAAGGCGCGGCTTGAGCTGTTGCGCACCACCGAAGACGGGTTCGTCATTGCCGAAAGCGACTGGAAACTCAGGGGCGAAGGCGACATTCTGGGCGCACGGCAATCCGGCTTTCCCGCCTATCGCTTCGTCGATCCTGTGGCCCACGCCGACCTGATCACCAAGGCGGCGCGTGAAGCCCAATATATACTGCAACAGGAAGCGCAGTTCCCGCCCGAACGGCGCAAGGCGCTTGAAACCTTACGCGCCCTGTTCGATTGGCGCGCCGATCAGGCCGACAAGGCCGATTAGGGGGTAAACCTAATCCGCAGGCTGTGAGTCTTCCCTGTGGCGGTAGGCGAACCATCGGCTTTCAGAGTCGGCTTTAAGATCAGCATAGAAAATATTGTAATCATATACCTTCTTCCTGTCCGCCCATGACCCTTTGCTGTTAAAGGACGACAGGGAGCCCTTATTGACCGCCAGCACACCGCCCCGGCAGCGCGCACTGACCTTGCGCGGGATAAGCGCCGGCGTCACACCCCACTCCAGTCCCGTGGCATTGGCCGCCCCCAGACTGTGACGGGCGTCGATCTCCTCTGCGCTTACCGTACCAGTCAGGGGATTGACGCATAGCGGGCGTGCATTGCCCAAAGGCTCCAGCCAGTTACCTTCCCAGCGCATGGCCCGTTGCAGCCCCTGAAGGGCCTTGTCGGGGCGCACACTGTCCACGCTGAAATAGGCGACAACACAACCGGCCTGTTCGCGCGCCGTGCAGGCCGGTATAACCCGCGTCTCGCCATAGCGTTCCGCAGGTGCCAGCGTCTCCAGAAAATAGGCCGCCACCAGTTTCTGCCGCAGAGCCTCATCCGGCATCAGAACATCACTGATCAGGCGCTGGGCGATCAGCCCGCCCTGCTCGACGCCGACAATGATAAAGCCATCTTCATTACGTCTCTGGCGCAGAAAGGCCTGAAAGGCTTTTTCCACATCCGTATAGGCGAACTGCCGTGCTTCGCGGGCATCCTCGCGGCGGGTCAGTTGGGTATAGAGGCTGGCCTGACGGTATCGTGGCGCATAAACATAGCCGATGGTCGCGAACGGGCCGGCATAGTTAGGCAACTGGGCATCCACCACTTCGCGCACGGCCGCCGGATCATCGATGGCCCCCAGCCAGGCCCTGCCGTCAAAGCTGGTGGCATGGATAAAGAACACATCCACCTTCTGCGCATTGCGGTTAAGGCGGATTTCACGGCTTTCGAGCGCCGGATTGAGATACCAGCTGTCACGGCGGGCGTAATCGGGCGCTTCGGGCGGCTGATAGGTCTGAAACGGCACCTTGGGATCGAGATTGTGCCGCATGATGTCATCGCCCCAGAAGACGATGATCATCAGCAACAGCCCCACACCGGCGAGGATCATTCCGGCCAGCGCCACAGGTCTGGACAGCAACCACTTTCTATCGAACTTCACAGGCATATATCAGAGCCACCCCAGCGGACGCCGCGCGACGAAAAGCCTATCTTGAAGCTATACCCCCAAGTTACAAGCCTTCTTTTCTCACATATTGTGACGGCTGTTGTCAGTCCTTATAGGCGGCATTGGGCCAGCGCTTATGCACCCAGAACCATTCTTCGGGGCGATCCCGCACGACGGCCTCGACAAAGGCGCTGACCTTTTTCACGGTTGCCTCTATGTCGCCTGACCGGCTGCCGGTCTTTTCCACTTCTATCGGCTCATGCACGATCACCCGAAAGCGCGCCCTGTTCAGGCGTTCGACCGTCATGGGTTGCAGGACGGTGCCGAACCTGAGCGCCAGCCGCGTCGGCCCCGGTGCCGTATCGACCCGCGTACCGAAAAAGGGCGTCGAAACGCCGCGATTGAATTTCTGATCATTCATCAGGGCCACGGACTCGCCCTTGTTCATCGCCAGCAGCAGCTCCCGCGCCCCCTCCTCGCCCTTGGGCGCAAACAGATCGACGCCATAGCGCTTGCGGCCGTCCTTAATGCGCTGATCGACATAGGGGTTGTTGGCTTCGCGGTAAGTCATCTGACAGCGCACACCGCAATCGACAATGGTCGAGGGCATTATTTCCCAGTTGGCAAAATGGCCTGAGATAAACACGACCGGCTTATCCGAAGCGGCAATAGCCTTCAGCCGCTCAAGCCCGACCACCTCCACGCGCCCGTTACCGATACGGATACGATCCATAACGGCAAATTCGGCAAAGGTACGTCCCAGATTGTCCCATTGCGCCTTGATGACACGCGCCTTCCACGCCTCGTCCTTGTCAGGAAAGGCGATATCTATATTACGGCGCACCGTCTTCTGCACCGGCGACATCGGGCCGATCGCCTTCAGCAACCACGCCCCGAGATCGGACGCCATATCCACCGGCAAACTGCGTACAAGGGCAACAAAGGCATCATAAAACACCGCTTCGATGCGCCAGCCGAGATCCTGCCAGAATGAAGGGGGTTTTCTGCTCATTGTGCCTTAGGGGTTCCGTTACGCCGCCACAGCCGTCCGCTCCGCACCCATGCCGACGATTGGCTGATAAGGCCCGCCTTGTTTTTACATACACTTAACGGCACTGGCAGTGTGCGGGGCATATCCTGTTCCTCTGTTCAGTGCTAAGGCTTTGTCATCGCCCTTGGCCCACGTCAAGCCTGCACCCTGAGTTAGCCCCGAGGTCATCATGAAAGCCCAGATCAGTGTGTCCGAACTGTCCCACCTGCTGAACGACAAAGCCGTCAAAATTATTGACGGCAGTTGGGCGCTCGATGGTACCGACATGCACGCCCTGTACCGGCAATCCCATATTCCGACGGCGCAGTTTTTCGACCTTGAGGCCCTCAGCGACCGGCAAAGCCCCTTGCCGCACATGGCCCCGCCGCCGGAAATTTTCGCTGAAGCCATCGGCAATATGAGCATCGGCCCCGGCGATCATGTGGTCGTCTATGACCGGCAGGGGCTGTTTTCAGCGGCCCGCATCTGGTGGACCTTCCGCCTGATGGGGCATCAGAAGGTGCAGCTATTACGCGGCGGTTTACCGGCATGGGAGGCGGCAGGCTTACCTCTCCAGTCCGGCGAAATCACAGCGCAGGCGACCACCTACCCCACCCCCAGCCTTGAAAAAATAATCATTACTCTCAATGAATTAGAAGCGGATATTAAGACAAAAACCTCTGTCATCCTTGATGCCCGGCCACTGGCGCGCTTCAAAGGCGAGGTGCCTGAACCGCGCGCCGGTCTGCGCTCGGGCCACATGCCCAACAGCCTGAGCCTGCCGTTTGCCACCTTACTGGACGAAGGCGCACTAAAGCCCGAAAGCGATCTGAAGGTAATTTTCAATACTCTGGGGATAAGGGCAGATACCCCTGTCATCACCACCTGCGGCTCAGGCGTCACGGCTGCGATTATTGCGCTGGCGCTTTATGAGGCAGGCTTTGCCAATGTGCGGCTTTATGATGGTTCCTGGGCCGAATGGGGGCAGGTCAGCCTCGATACACCTGTCGAAACAGATTAGAGCCTGTTCCGTTTTTCAGGAAATGGCGACTCCGACAGGGCGTAATTAGCTCTTAATGGTCAAGTGGTTGCCATGTATAACCCCATTTTCCTTATTTTTGATTTTATTGAACTTTTTCGGGCAATGTCTAACCAGATCGCGGCCTACTCTAACGACAGGATACCGTGGAAATTTGCGTCATTCTGCGTCATTGTTTTGTACCTCCACATGTACCTCAAAGGCTTATGCGATAAGGCTTCGGCATATATGGCCTGTTGCGTCATTTCCGATACAAAAAGAGTGCGGGCGAGGGGCGGGGATGAGCGCGGGCCTTGGGGGGCGAGGACGCAGACGAGCCACGCCGCCTCCTGTGGTCAAAAATCGCAACTCATTCGCAATTCATGCGCCCTGCCCCGCCAATGCCACGTGCCACGCGAATCACAGCGCCCCCGCGTCCAGCCGGACACAGGGCGCTGCATGATTGATCAGATGGCCTAGTTGCTGATGATCAACTCGCGGAACAGGCCGGTATCGCCGCCCCCGACTGAGTAGCGCACCGGCACCGGCTCGATGTCGAAGGCCTTGAACAAATCCCGCACCTGAGGCCGGTCGTTGATCGACAGAATGAACCGGCCTTTGATGCGGCCCAGCTGCTCGGCCATAGCCTCGAACTGGTCACGGCTGAACAGGTCGCGCCCGTAATCGCCTTCGCAGCCGTAATACGGCGGATCGAGATAGAACAGCGTCCCCGCCCTGTCATAGCGCGTGATGAAATCGGCCCAGTCCAGCCGTTCGATAACGACGCCCGACAGGCGTTTGTGCGCGGCCTCGATCAGCGGCCCCAGCTTGGTGACATCGAAGGCCGCAGGCCTGCCGGTCTGAACGCCAAAGCTCCGGCCCGCGACCTTGCCGCCGAAGGCGCAGCGCTGGAGGAACAGGAACCGCGCAGACCTTTGCATATCCGTGAGGGTTACCGGATCGGTCAGGATCAGCCGCTCAAATTCCGCGCGGCTGGTCAGCTGCCTGCGGATCAATTCCATGAACGCATTATAATGATGCTGAAGCACCCTGAAAAACGTCGCCACGTCCTCACTGTAATCGTTGATCACTTCGCCCTTAGGCCGCCGGTCGCGCCTGAAGAACACACCGGCCATGCCGACGAATGCCTCGGCATAGGTGTCATGCGGCGTTGCATTTATCTGAGCAATCAGGCGCTTGGCCAGATTGCGCTTGCCGCCGATATAGCCCGCGACGGGCCGGTCAGGAATAACGGGTGATAAGTCGTGCATGTGATTGCTGCCTTTGCAATTGTTCTCTATTTGTTTCATGCCTGCAAAGCATGGGGCAGCAATCACATGACCGGTTGCGTCGGGGCTTTATGCCCCGGCCCCTACCGGTGCGGGGTTCTCGAAGCGCACCACATCCTCGCCCGCCCACCGGTTAAGGTGGGAGGCGATCCGCTTTTGCAGCGGCACGATCTCGTTTCTGAAAAAAGTCTCCGAAGCACGGCCCACATCCCCGAATCCTCCGGCATTGGCAGGCACGACGCCCATGATCTGCGGCGGTGTGCGCCACCCCGCCAGCACATCATCACGCGTGGTATTCTTGACCTCGGTGAAATTGTCCTTGGCCGCCACCTCACTGATCGGCAAAATCTGAACCCCGTCTTTTTTGCCGCCGGGGATATGCAAAAACAGGTTTTTGAAATTGCCGATGCCCTTGGCCGATTCCACCGCATCCTGAATGTCGTCGGCATCATCGTCCTGAAGCCCGCTTTCCGAGATATACATGATGAAACCGGCATGTGCGCCGTTGATATAATAGCGACGGCGGAACAGGGTCGCGGCCTCATTCAACAACGCTGATTGCAGGGCCGCCAGATATTCCGGCACCCCGTACACCTCCTGCGCCGGATCGCGCTCCCTCAGATGCGCCACCGAACCGATACGAAACGGCGTTTCCTGCCACTTGTCGTCTATCCAGATAAATTCACCAGCCCTGAGGCCCACCCGCGTCTGTTGCGCCAGCGCGTGGCGCAACTCATAGACGCCCCCCAGCCGGTTGGCGACCCGCTCCATATAGGCGTTCCCCTGCACTAGAAAATCCAGCACATAGGCCTCGAACGTCTCCGCCGACAGCCATTTGTGTTCCACAAAATGACCAAGCAACAGGTTTTTCTTCAGCGCGATCGCTGACCGATGATGCGGCGTGACATTGATCATGCGTGACAGGTTGCGCGGATTAACCGGCGGCTCGTAATAGCGCCCGTTGTCCCACACCTCCAGATGACTGAGGAACCGGCCCGCGTCGATGACGCTTTCCGCCTCCCCGAAGCTGAAGGCCCGTGCTTTGGCCAGCTTTTTCGATCCGCGCTTGCCTGCGTTCGCGTCGGCTGCGGCGTCCTGTGGCCCGCTCAGGCGTGATGCGCCCCGCGCCTTCTCCAGAAAATTCGTCATGTCGGGTAATCCCTACTCGTGAGCGTTTAAGCGGTGTGCCGTCGGTATTTTCCAGCGGCTCGCAATAAAGGGCGTGAAGCAACGCCCAGGCTAAATCCCCGTGGCCATGCGCTGCTGACCGGCGTGACACATAGGTGACTTGCTTGCCGGACTTGGTTATTTGCGGCCGGATGCTCATCAGCGCACCCGCCAGATCCCGCATGGTGCCACGGTCATATTCAATACGACCATTGCGAAACACATTTTGCGCCTTCAGCACCATCAGGCTCTTTTCGGCTGGGCTGTAATTGATTGACCGCGCCGTCGGATGGAACTCCCTGACCATCTGGTAAACCGCGTGACCGGTGCCGGTCGTATCAATGGCAATTTCGGTTACGTTGCGCTGGCCATATTTGGCCTTCAGGCTCTTGATAAATGCCGCCTGCTCCTGATAGTCGGCACCACGGAACTGCTTTTTCTCAAGCACGCGGAATTTCGATTTCCGGTCACGCGGCGCGGCCACCACGACAATGGCCGATGTATCGCCTTGCTCGGAATGTGACGGGTCGTAACCGATCCACACCTCACCGTCATAGGGCTGCACCGCCATCGGCCGGAAATCGGATTTCCACTTCTCCCAGCTGTCAACCGCCGCTTTCTCTAGCAGGCTGCGCGGAAAGCAGGTCTCGGCATCATCGACAAACTGACATTCATAGATATTGGCAAAAGCCGACACCGAACTTTCACTGCGCAACACCTCGACATCGGCCAGATCAAAGCCCGACGCTATGGCGTCATGCAGCGTGATAATCTGGCGATAAAAGCCGTCCGCCCCGACCTCACCGGATCGCAATGCCTCATGCGAGGTATCGATCTTGACCTGATCCTGCCGCGTCCGTTCGGCATTGAACGCCTCACCTGACCACAACGCATGGGCCTCGTGCAAAACCGTCGAGGGCGTGGAAAACAGGGTGCGCGTATAGCCCGATTGGGTGGCGCAGGCCGAAACGACTTTGAAAATCTCGGCGAAATTATGAACCCAGAAACATTCGTCAAAGATCACATCGCCCGTATAGCCCTGCGCCGTCCGGTAATTGGTGCCCAGGAAAAACAGACGCACCGGCGGCAACGGATTGCCGTCCTCATCGTCGCCGCGATCAATCACCAGCGGATCGCCCTTCAACTCGATCCCCAGCGTCTCCATGACAAAATCACGGATAAACCTCAGGAACGAATAGGCCTGCGCACGGCTGGCAGAAATGAAAATCTGGTTCCGCCCCGTCTCAAGCGCCCTGATCAGACGCTCACGCGCAAAATACCAGGTCGCCCCGATCTGACGGCTCTTGAGGATAAACCGCGTCCTGAGGCTGGTGGTGTTGCGCCAGTTTTCCTGAAACCCGAACAGGCTGGACTGAAACGCCTCCGTAAGTTTGGCCACCGCTTCACGGTCGATCAGATTACGGCGTTGCGGCTTCTTCTCCCCCTTGTTCCGGTTGGCCACCTTCGGATTCAGGTCGCCCTCATGCCCGCCCGGTGCCTCATAACGGCGGATGCGCGCCGCGCTGACCATCTGACGCATCATCAGGTCGATTTCCTTGAAATCGCCGCCCGTTTTCTGATCCTTGCCGATCAGCAGGCTTAACCTGTCCTCCAGCGCCACCTCAACCTTATCCAGCGGCGTCGCCTCGTCCCACTTCCCGCGCTTCTTCCAGCTATCAACCGTGGTGCGCGGAATATCCAGCACCTCGGCAATCTGGCTTATGGGGTATCCGCAAAAATAAAGCGCCCGCGCCTTACGCTGCGGGTCAAAGGGGATTTGCGGGATAATCGGGGCCGTCATGGCCCCATTTGCGCCCCTGTCTGTCCGCCCGGCGACCTGATCCTGTTTTGATGGCGGCCTTCAAAACGCCCTTACATTGCCTAACCCCCTGACGCTGCGGCCTTTTGGGGCTTTGAAACGACGCGCCCGAACAAACTCAGGGCCGTCAGTCCGCACAAAGCCACCTCAGGAGCCGCCAGACATGGCCTTAAAGCCCAAAAAATTCCGCGTTGCCGTTTCCGGCACCACAATTGATGGCCGTGAAATCACCCCCGAAATGCTGACACAGGCCGTCGAAACCTTCTCCCTCGAAGGCTATACGCCGCGCGTCAATGTCGAACATATCCGCGGCATGTCCGGCGACAAACCTTTCGGCGCAGTCGGTGACGTGGTTGCCCTGTCGGTACAGGAAGACACCATAAACATCGCGGGCAATACCGAAAAGGTCACCGCGCTTTATGCCATGATCCAGCCGAATGAGCGCGCCCTTGAACTCAACAAGGCCGATCAGAAGGTCTTTACCTCCATCGAGCTGTGGCCGAACATTCGCGGCACCGGCAAATGGGGCATGGTCGGCCTCGCCCTGACCGACACACCCGCCTCGCCGGCCACTGAGCGCGTTCAGTTTTCCAAACTGGCACAGGCCCTGCTGATCGGCGGCGATGACGAGGTCAAATTCGACGCCCCCGCCCCGACCGAATCGCAAGGGGCCTTCGCTTTGGCCCTCAAGGCCATGTCCGAAGCCGTCACGGCCCTGACCGGCGGCACCAAACCCGAACCGGCCCCCGAACTGAAACCGGACGCGCCCACCCTGCCCGATCAGTTTTCCGCCGTCTTTAAGGCGCAGGCCGATGCCCTTGAGGCCCTGAGCCAATCAACCGCCGAACAGATCACGGCCCTGACCCGTCTGATCGAAACACAGACGCGCGATTTCACGGCCCTGAAAACCAAACTCGAAACCACCGAAGCCCCGGCAACCTTCAACCGTCCGCCTGCCACCGGCGGCGATGGTGCCGCCCTCCGGGCTGAGTGCTGATCCGCCTGCCCAAACCCCGCCCCTCACCCCGCCCCCTCAGGATTTCCGCCTCCCATGAAAAACGCCACCCGTAAGCTGTATAATGCCTTTGTCTCTCAGATTGCCGTGCTGAACGCCGTCGATCTGGCGACGGAAAAATTCAACGTCACCCCGTCTGTTCAGCAAAAGCTGATCGACAAGCAACAGGAAGCCTCCGACTTCCTCAACCGCATCAACTTCATTTCCGTCGATGAACAGGAAGCGGCTATTCTCGGCCTGTCAGTGACCGGCACACTGGCCTCACGCACCAATACGGCCACGGGCAATACGCGCCAGACCAAAGACCCTTCCGGTCTGGATGGCCGCACCTATAAGTGCGTGCAAACCAACTTCGACACCCACCTGACCTACGCCAAGCTCGATCAGTGGGCCAAGTTCAAGGATTTTCAGGTGCGCATTCAGCGCATGATCGTCCGCGCTCAGGCCCTCGACCGTATCCGTATCGGCTGGCACGGCACCTCGGCAGCCGCCGCGACCAATGCCAATGACAACCCGAACCTTCAGGACGTCAACAAAGGCTGGCTGCAAAAAATCCGCGAAGAAGCGCCGGAAAAGGTATTCGACGAAGGCACCGTCGCCGATGTTGTCACCTATGGTCATGCCGATGCGGACTATGCCACGCTTGACGCTCTGGTCTGGGATGCGGCTCAGACACGCCTGCCGGAATGGGCTAAGGATGACCCTGACCTGGTCGTGATCGTCGGCACTGACCTGCTTCACGATAAGTATTTCCCGATCATCAATCAGGAACAGGCCCCGACTGAACAGCTGGCGCGTGACACCATCATGTCCTCGAAGCGGCTCGGCAACCTGCCCGCCTATCGTGTGCCCTTCTTCCCTGCCGGTACCGTCCTGATTACCAAGTTCGACAACCTGTCCATCTATCAGCAGGAAGGCAAGAACCGCCGCCACATCAAGGATGTGCCCGAACGTGACCGCGTCGAAGATTATCAATCCTCAAACGACGCCTATGTCATCGAAGATACCGATTACGTGGTGCTGATCGAGAACATTCAGGCCTACGAAGTCCCCGAAGAGGGGCTTGAGGAAAACGGTTAATCCGTCCCCGCTCCGGCCTGTGTGAAAGGCGGGCCACTTAAAGGCCCGCCTTTTGTTTACCCTTGATGTCACGGAAAATCCTATGACCCGCCGCCTGTCCCCCTCGCAAATCCATCTCAACCGTATTCTGGCCGCCCAGACCCTGCGCCATGCCACCCTGAACGCCGGTGTCGCTTCCGCCCGACCGGACAAAGGCCCCGCCGCCTCGGCCTACAGCCGCCTGCGTCAGCAGCTGGGCGAACACATTGCCGAAATCAAACTGATCAAGGGCACTGCCAAAAAGATCGCCCGTCGCCGTGAGCTTCTGCCGCTCTATGACGATCATCTGAACGCTGTCCTCGATGCCGCCGAATCCGAAGGCAAGGCCCTTCAGGACGAAGTCTTTTCGTGGCTCACCCTGTGGTATATCGACTGCGCGTCGGTGGATGCTACCCTCTATGACCGCGCCTTTGATCTGGTCGATCACGTCATGACCTATGGCCTCAATTCCCCCGAAACCTTTCGCCGCGACATGGGCAACCTGTTGCTCGAAAATGTCTGTGATCCGGCCCTGACCGCTATCGCCCTGGCAACCGATGACGAACCCGAACCCTTCCCGATCCACGTCCTGACCGAAATCGAAACCCTGACCTCTAAGGCCGATCACATCGACGAGGTTTTGGCCAAGCTCAATAAGGCCCTCGGCCTGCTTTATCTGCGCAAGGCCCGCCGGATCGAAAACGGCGACACGGATGGCCCCGCCGGTGGCCTTCAGGCCGCACGCTCCGAAGCCCTGAAACGCCTGCGTGCCGCTCTTGAACTCAACCCGTCCTGCGGCGTCAAACAGGATTACGACAAACTGAAACGCCTCATGGCCAAATCTGACGCCGCGCCTGACACCCCGCCCGAACAGGCCGGATAACCCATTGCGGGGCCTGCCCCGCTCACCCTGCGTCCCGCACGCGCCGGGGGGCGGAAACAAAAACCTGACAACGGCCCTGCCGTCCGCTCCGGTTTATGTCTCCCCACCCCCCATCCGCTTTTTTTACAGGCCTCTGCCATGTCCGATGTGGTCTTTATCCCCGATGCCGAAGCCCCCGCCCCGATTGATCCTGACGCCCATGTGGCGGCGGGGCCATTCTGGCCGGACATCCGCCTGTCCGATTTTCGCGCCGCCATGCGCATCGGCAATTCGACCATACCCGACGCCCGTGTGCGCCGCGCCCTTGAGGGGGCCTTGCTCACCGTCGATACGGATCTGCGCCTCTGGCGTCAGGCCCGCCTTTCTGAAGGCTTTGCGACTCTGGCCGACTGCCCGTCTGAAATGTTCGGCGACAGGTCGCGCCTGATCCTGCTCTATGACCGCGCCATCTATGCCTATGCCGCCGCCGATCTGGTCGAAACCCACCGCGACATCACCGCCACCAAAACCGGCGTTGATAAATCCGACAGCCATGAACTGACAGCAGATGACCATAAACGCAATGGCCTTCAGGCCGTGCGTGACCTCAAGGGCAAACGCCGCATTAAGGTCGGGTTGGTCTGATGGCCAAAACCCTCACCGTTACCGCCCTGCAAAACGAAACCATTGACGCGCTGGTGTGGCGCGTTCTGGGGGCCGATGCCTCTGCGGTCGGGGCCGTCCTCAGCCTCAATCGCGGCCTCGCCCAACTGGGGCCGACCCTGCCCGAAGGCACCCCTGTCATCCTGCCCGTCAAATCGGCCCCCGCCATCGCCCCGCGTGAAACCGTCCAGCTTTGGGACTAAGCGCATCCCCAAAAGTGGTGGCCGGTTTTGGGAATAAGATGCGCGACCAGAAAGAAACCCGATGAAAAAGCCCCAGTCTCTCCGCGCCGCCATTGAGGCGCGAAACCCAGACCTCAAGAAAAACCCGGACAAACTGAAACTGTATGTTCAGGACGGTAGCGTCAGCCTCAGATACGGCGAAGCGCAGGGCTATCAGTACACCTACCGGCTCGACATCACGATCATTGATTTTACCCTCGATACCGACCGCATCATATTGCCGGTCACCGAATGGCTGCGCACCCATCAACCCGACCTGTTGCTTAATCACGACCGCGCCGATCGGGCCATAGGATTCGATGTCGATATCATCGACGCCGAATCCTGCGACATCCAGCTCAGCCTGAACCTGACCGAAACCGTGGACATCAAACGCATCGGTAACCGCACCGCCGCCGTCTATCGCCCCGAAGCCCCCCTGCCTGACCGCCCCCTGACCGACCCGCCCGCCCCCCTGTCATCCGTGTTTGACGATCTGGGACAACTGGCCCCCTGGCCGCCGCGCACCGGTGACTGACCATGCCGGAAAACGACCTGAAAGAACTGGATGCCCTCCAGACCCGCCTGAATAGCCTGGCCGCCAGCCTGTCGCCTGCTGACCGGCGCACATTCCTGCGCGGCATCGGCACCTATATCCGCCGCTCACAAATGCAGCGCATAGGCCAGCAGAAAAACCCCGACGGCACAAAATACACGCCCCGCGCCCGCCCGAAAAAACCCCTCATCGGCCTGCGCGCCATCCATTTCCTCTACCCCTCCGGCGGCTCAGGCGCGCCACGCGCGGTCTTTATGAAATCGTGGCGCTACGAAGGCAAACGCTACCTGATCGGCTGGGACACCGAAGCCGGTGGCGAACGCACCTTTGACCGGTCAAAAATCATCCGCCGCCTGCCCGTTGACCCCTCACTGCAAAATAAAAACGCCGGTAAGCTCCGGCCTGTTTCACGGCGTGAGAAGATGATGTTCCGCAAACTGCGCGGCCCCCGCTTCCTGCGCTACCACCTCACCCCCGACGAACTGTCGGTGGGCTTTGCCGGTCGCACGGGCGAAATTGCCCATGCCCACCAATATGGTGACGACACCCGCCCCGCCCGCGAACTGATCGGCCTGTCCGATGACGATATGCAACATATTCTGGACGAGGCCTACCGTCTGGTGGATGAGGCGTTTGACTGACGCGCTGATCCGGCGCGGCCTCAAAAAACATTATTGTAACTACAAAAAATATTGACGGACTTAATTAATGTAGTTACATTAAACCTATGATGATTATCTGGGATGAACCTAAGCGCCTTTCAAACCTCGACAAGCACGGGCTGGATTTTTCCGACCTGACGCTTGATTACTTCGCGGACGCTCTGGTTCGCTCGGCTAAGGACGGGCGTTATATGGCTATCGGTTACTTGAACGGTCAACTGGTTGTGGCCGTGGTCTTTCGCCCCCTTGGCACCGAGGCCCTTTCGGTCATCTCCATGCGCCCCGCCAGCGCGAAAGAAAGGAGTTTCCTATGACGCACAAAAAGGAATTTGCTGCCGGTCGCGGTTACACCCCAGAGGATTGGGACGCGGTTTCTGATAATCCTGAATGGACTGCCGCCGATTTTGCCGCCGCCCGACCCTTTTCCGAGGCCCTGCCGGAATTGGCCACCAAGTTGCGGCGCGCCGGACGGCCGGTTTCGCCAAACCCGAAAAAGCAGGTGACCCTGCGCCTCGATGCGGATGTGCTGGAAGCCTTCCGTGCCACCGGCACAGGCTGGCAAGGCCGGATCAATGAGGTGCTGCGCAAATCCTCAGGGCTGTAATCCGGCCCGCCCCGAAGCGATCCGCCGGATCGTCACCGACTGGCTGCGCGACAAAACCTGTTTGAAATAGCCACCTTTCGTTTGACATGCGCCCATCCGTGTACTAAAGTACACAAATGATTGAAGTGCGCCAAACCGCTGAATTTTCCAACTGGTACAAAGGCCTGAAAGATAGCCGCGCCATCAAACTGATTGCCCGTCGAATCGTTCGGCTGCAATCGGGCCTTCTGGGCGACGTGAAGTTTTTTGACGGGATTGGCGAACTGCGTGTGGATACCGGCCCTGGCTATCGGGTCTATTTCGTCCGGCGCGGCAACACTATCATTATTCTTCTGTCTGGTGGCGACAAAAGCACCCAAAAGAAGGACATCAAACACGCCATTGATATGGCAAAGGAGGTCTGACATGGCTATCGAAACCTTCCCGTTCGATCCTGCCGAATATCTTGATGATGAATATTCTCAGGCCGAACTGCTGGCCGACGCCTTTGAAACCGGCGACACGGCCTATATTGCCAATGCGCTCGGTGTCATTGCCCGTGCGCGCGGCATGACCGCCGTTGCCCGCGAAGCGGGAATAACACGCAAAGGCCTTTATAAGGCCCTGAGCGAGAACGGCGACCCGAAACTGTCCACATTGCTGGGCATCATGAAGGCTGTTGGTATTAAGATCAGCATTTCAATGCCCCCCTCCCCTCTGGTATCAACCCCCTGACCGCAGGCTCGCATTGATATGGCAACATAGGTCTGACATGGCGATCGAAACCTTCCCGTTCGATCCTGCCCAATATCTTGATGATGAATATTCTCAGGCCGAATGGACATTCACGCCCTGCTTGAGGACGAACGTAAAGATTATGGTGAAACCCGTTATCGCGCATGGGGTTTAATTGATGGCGAATTTTACTGTCTGGCCTTCACTGATCGGGATGGTGTCCTGCGCGCCATCAGCCTGCGCCGTGCGCGTGATAAGGAGGTAAAACGTTATGTCCCGCAAAGCTGAGTTTCTAACCAAACCCCATTCAAAGATCAAAAACACACCCCAAGCCAAGGTGTCTTTTGATGAAGACAATCCCGAATGGACGGCAAAGGACTTTGCCGAGGCCAAACCGGCCCGTGATCTGCCCGCCCATATTCTCGCGGCCTTTCCGAAAACCAAGACTCGTGGCCCAAATCTGGCCCCTAAAAAAGTGCCTGTCTCTATCCGCCTCAGTCCCGACGTACTGGACTATTTCAAATCCGCTGGCCCCGGCTGGCAAGGCCGCATCGAAGAGGCCTTGCGCAAATCCTCAGGGCTGTGATCCCGCCGCAGTAACCTGCGCCTGAAGGTCGATCAGCTGCGCCCGCGTGCGCCCCGCATAGTCATACAGATCGACCATTGACCTCAGGCAATCCGCGCCGGTCATGTGGACGCCCCCGTCCGGCGCACGTTCGGCACCGGCGGCGGCGGGGTCATCAGCTGCGGGGCCACGCTCGGACAGGTCACCATTGGCGACGGCTGCGGCCTGATCGAGGAGGCGCACCCCGTCAGCATCGACACAGACAGTGCGATAGACAGGTGTTTCAACAATGCGTTCGGTTTCACGATGTATCTCCCTTGTGGCGGTTTGACGCTGGCTTTCAATGGCGGCCTGACGTTTGGCCAGATCATCAATCCGGCCTTGCAGGGCGCGCGTGGCCTCAAGGCGCGCCCTCTCGATCTCTGAGGCCCGCAACTGCGCCCGCGCCGCGCCTGCCTGTTCGCCGTTGCTCTGGCCCCTGATGTACATAAGGCCGCCAAAGGCCAGACCGGCCACGGCCACAAGCGCCAGATTTCGGATATCGCCCGGCATCAGAACAGCCCCACAATGCGCGCCGCACGGGCGCGGGTGGTCGATAGCTCAAGGCGCGCTGGCCCATTGATAATCCGGCGCACCTGCGCAGCGTCATTGCGATCCGCCGCCGCACTGAGTTTTTCGTTTTGCCAATAGGCAACGGCAGCAATGGCCGCATAGCCCGGCACCTCAAGCAGGGCCGGTTTTTCAACCAGCGGCAAACCTGTCCATTTTGCGAGCGCCGCATAATTGCCACGGCCCGTATGATGCAGATAGCCGCGCCCGATATGACGCCAGCCGTCGCCGGAGGCCTCATTGCCGTTGCCATTGACACCGGCATAGACGCGATTGGCAATCGCCTGCGGCCCGCGCCGGATCAGGCCAACGGCATCGGCCTGCCCCTTCACCGCCGAATAAACGGCATCAAGGCGGGCCGCGTCACGGTAATTCATGTTTTCCACAAGACGGGTAAATCCCATGGTTTCAACGCTGGCATTGGCCAGAAAGTGCGCCAGCCGCAAAGGTGTATCCAGCCCGCCCCTGACGATCTGGGGCGCAAGGGCCTCGGCATGGCCCCTCAGGGTATCCGTGATGCGCCCGCCTGCCACAAAGGCCATCAGGCCCGCCAGAGTTTTCGGGCCGAAAATCCCGTCTATGGCCCCGACATCATAGCCGCGCGTGGTCAGGGCGCGCTGGGCGCGTTTCAGTTCGTCAGACATTACGAATGTTTCCGTTTGTGATCAAAGCGGCAATGCAGCTCACGCCGCGAATGGGTCACCGCGCGCGCAAAGGTGATAAGTGTGGCGATGGCGGACACCGCCGCGATCAACCCAAGCGTCAGGATCATTTCGGCCCCTCCATTTCCAGCTTGCGCTGCATCAGGAATTGCAAACCATTGAGCAGGAATCCGACCCCCAGCGCGCCAAAGGCCATGCTGATCAGCACTGACGCCACCGGCGGCAGATGGAAATAGAGCGTCAGCCCCAGCGCCGCCGTGGTGAAAAACGGCAGGCCCGACAGGTCTGAAATCGCCAGCCACCGGCGCTTGCGTCGCCAATGGATCAGTTCTTCCGGATCGGACGGCGGCAGGGGCGCAATGCCATAAAGCGCGTATCCCAGCCGCGCCGTCACGCCCGTAAGGCCGGAAAACAGGCTCAACACCCATGTGATTGCCATTTCGCTCTGTGTCATGCCCCCATGACACGCATCCCCTCGGCCTGATCCAGAACGGGCTGTTTTGATGACCGCCATCAAAACAGGATCAGGTCGCGCCCCTGACGCCCCCCCGCCATCAATGGCGGCATGACCACCACCATCGACATGTCACGCCTGCCGCGCCCCACGGTCATCGAACCTGTGGCCTATCAGACGTTCCTCGACGAAATGACCGCCGCTGTGCGCGTCGCCATGCCCGATCTGGTGCTGTCTGAGGCCGATCCGGTCATGAAAACCCTGCGCATCTGTGCCGGTTTCCGAATGCTCGACCGCCAAACCTTCAATGACGACGCCGTGTCGCGGCTTCTGGCCTTCGCCACAGGGGCCGATCTGGATCACCTGGGCGCACTGGTCGGTGTCGCCCGCCTGATCCTGACGCCCGCCGATCCTGAAACCAATGCCCCCGCCATCTTTGAGGATGACGACACCTTCCGCGACCGCATAGCCAACGGCACCGAAGCCTTTTCGGTGGCTGGCCCTGAGGGCGCCTATGTCGCGCTCGCCCGTGGTGCCCATCCCGATGTGCTGGATGTCTCGGCCATTTCCCCCGATGCCGGTGAGGTACTGGTCTCTGTCCTGTCGCGTGTCGGTACCGGCACCGCCGCACCCGACGTGCTGAACGCCGTGCGCGCCAGACTGACCGCCGAAGATACCCGCCCGATGACCGATGAGGTCACCGTGCAATCAGCCACTATCATCCCCTATGCCGTCACCGCCCGTTACCGCACCGAAGCGGGGCCTGACGCCAGCGTGGTCGATGCCGACATGATGCGGCGCGGTCTGGCCTATGCCGCCGATCAAAAGCGCGTCGGGCGTAATATCACCACGGACGGATGGATTGCGGCGCTGCGCGTATCAGGTGTGTCCAAGCTGACCCTGACCTCGCCCGCCGCCGACATCGCCGTTGACGACACCAAAGCGGCGCACTGCACCGGCATCACCCTGACGCCTCTGGGGGTGGGTGAGTGATACAACCCTCAAGCCTGCTGCCGCCCAATGCCACCCCCTTGCAACGGGCCATCGAAACCGCCCTGCGTGTGCGCCCGACCCCGCGCGTGGTGCGCGACCTGTTTGACCCCATGCTCTGCCCTGCCGACCTGTTGCCGTGGCTGGCATGGCAACTGGGTGTCCGGCGCTGGGATAATGACTGGCCCCTGTCCGTCCGTCGCGAACGCGTGCGGCGCGCCGCCGAAATCCAGCGCAAAAAAGGCACCATAGGGGCCGTGCGTGCGGCTGTCTCTGTCTTCGGCGGCAATGTCACCATCCGCGAATGGTGGCAAAAAACCCCAAAAGGCCCCCCGCACACCTTTGACATGATCCTGTCCCTGTCAGGAAGCGACGGCGATGCCCCGCCGGTCGAACTGATTGAACAGGTATTGGACGAGGTGCGCATGGCCAAGCCGCTGCGGTCGCATTTCACCTTCACCCTCTCCGTTCAATCTCAGGCCCGCATTGGCGTTCACGCCGTTGCCCGCACCCTCAATCTGGTGCGGCTGCGGGCCGTGGCCCCCTAAGGGAGCATCCCCCATGCCCGCCATCACCTTTATCATCACCAATGCAGGCCTTGACCTGCTGGCGGCCAATGGCGGCACCGCCGCCGTGGCCCTGACGCAATACGGGTTTTCGCAAACCGCCTTTGCCGCCTCCGCAACAACCACGGCCATCCCCAACGAATTTAAACGCCTGTCAACACTGTCCGGTGCCGCAACCGGCATCGGCACCATTTCCCTGTCCCTGATGGACGATAGCAATGATGTCTATGACATGCGCGCGCTCGGCATCTATGCGTCCGACGGCACCTTGTTTGCCGTCTATTCCCAATCCACCCCGATCACCTCCAAGGCCGCCAATGCCAACGTCTTAATTACGCTGGACATCGCCCTGACCCGCGTCGATGTCACACAGCTGGTGTTCGGCAACACAAATTTCCTGCTGCCTGCCGCCACCACGGAACGCGAAGGCCTTGTGGAGCTGGCCACCTCTATCGAAACCTCGACCGGCACCTCCGCCACCCATGCCGTCACGCCCAAGGGGATGCGCGACACGCTTACCCAAGCCTATCTGATATCACGCCTGGCCTACACGCCGGTGCGCCAGGGCACGGGCATCGGTCAACTGGGCAACATTGTGCATATCGGCTGGAAACCCAATGCGACGGTGGGCATTACCGTCGATGCGGTCGATCAGGGCTACATCATCATGGACAAGCATTATACGGGTGCCTCTGTCCTGAGCCGGTTGCTCACCGTCGATGGCTCAGGCTCCGGCCTCGATGCTGATCTGCTCGATGGCCAACACGGCAGTTATTACGCCCCCATCGCCTCGCCCACCTTTTCCGGCACGGTCGCGGCACCGACCATCACCGCCGATAATGGGGCCGCTCAGTCCATCCTGCGCCTGAAATCCACCGGTCAGAACGCAGCGGCGGTGTCTGACCTGCAATTCTATC
>Ga0222423_1000450_pt1 | contig 29030 bp, 29 predicted proteins | sample 3A0metagenome_FD_182472 | JGI IMG/M metagenome (GOLD analysis project Ga0222423, IMG submission 182472) | Enriched microbial communities from leaf-cutter ant dump, University of Wisconsin, Madison, United States - 3A0 (version 2) | ecosystem: Environmental > Terrestrial > Nest > Insects nest >...
GCCCGGTGGTCGCCGTCATGGTGTCGATGCGGTGATAGGTGCCGCTGCGACCGTGCCGCGGGGACGGTAGGTCGGGGCGACGAGGGTGACCCCGGGTGGGGGGCCCTGTCCTGCCATCAGCTCGACAAGCTGCTTGACTGCCACGGGGCATGTCAACTGGGGCTCAAGGGGGAAGGCGTCAAACTGTTGGCTCGCGTAACTGGGCGTCATCATGCCGGCGGTGATGACGGAAATCTCGCTCGGAATACTCAGGCCATGACCGGCAAGCGTTGCGTCGAGGCTATCGACCACACCGGTGGTGGTACTGAGCACGAGTGCGGTGGTGGAGGGTTGGCGAGCGAACAGTTCGGCAACTGCGGTGTCCGCATGGTCCTGATCGGGGTGCACGATCACGACGTGTAACCCCCGCTGTGCGCCGTAGCGAGCGAACTCCCGCTCCATGCGCAACGGAAAGTTGGGTTCGCGTTGCATGATCGCCTTCGGCTGGCTGATCAAGGCGATGGCTCGGTGGCCATGCTCGACGAGTGCATCGACGGCAAGTCGGATTGCTAACTCAAAATCCAGATCCACACACACCAGGCCGTCTGCGGCGTCGGGCACACCAATGAACACCACCGGACAGGTAAGGCTTCGGGCCACGTGGGCGCGCTCGTCGTTCGCAGACACATCCAGCACGATGATGCCGTCAGCAAGCGCAGACGCGGCAGATCGCTTCATCCCCGCCAGCGCGTCGTCGTGAACCAATAGCAACGTGTCATAGTCGTGTGCTCGGGCCTGGATGGTGATTTCCATGGCAAATGCCATGTGAGCGGAGGCATCGGTGGCGGGATGGAAGGGTGCGGTAACCGCAACAATCTCTGAGCGGTTGGCCGCCAACGCTCGAGCGGAGGCCCGCGCGGTATAGCCCAGCCGCTGCGCCGTCTCGATCACGCGCTTCTTGGTTTCCTCTGAAATGCTGCGTTTGCCGGTGAGAGCGTAGGACACCGTCGAGATGGACACGCGCGCTTCACGCGCAACGTCCGCGATGGTCACCATGCGTCACCTTGTTGTTGTCGAGGCAAGCCAGTTGCTGGAGTTTCGAAGCGATTCGATCCGGTTGCCTGGAGGCTACGCCCACCGCAACGGGCGAATCAAGGGGCGTGTGGAAAAGTTATCAACCGGTTCACAGCCGTGACCAGGCAGTTAGCCTTGACGCCACGGCAGCCCAGAGGCCTTCCACCCCTGAACCCCACGGTGACCGTCGTCGTCTGCGGGCCCTTCGAAGCCGTCCAGGATGTTGTAGGCAGGTCCGATCCCCGCTGCAGTGGCGGCCGATGCGGCACCAATACTGCGCGCCCCCGAACGGCACAAGAACAGCACGGGTGCGCCACGTTCCGGGGCGAGGCCGGCATCGTGCAATTGGTCGATGAAGTGCTCATTGCGTTCACCGTCGGGGTAGCTGACCCACTCGACGAGCACCGGCTCGCGGCCAGTGGCGGAGGTGTCAGGAACGCCCACGAACCGCCATTCGGCCTCAGTGCGCACGTCGACCAAGACGGCGCCGGGTTCGCTCAGCAACAAATCCCAGGCCTCCTGTGGGCTCAGGTCACCCGCATACGAACTCATCGGTCCTCCATTGGCGCTGATTCGTAGACAGTGTAAGGACGGCATCGTGATCGGGCTAGGGGCGCGCGCGAACGAAGCCGCTGTGTCGATACCCCTCAATGGGGGGCATGATGTGGAGTTCCCAACACCCACTAGACGTTGGGCTCAAGCGTGTGTCGAATAGAAAGCGGACGAATCGGTCGCAAGGAGCGCGTATGACACCCAACCGCGAAGGGCGCATTGACACGGCAGCATTGCGGGTTCTGACGCACCGCCTTGCCGATAACGCCGCTACCTACGCCCCGGACACGCATGCCGAACCGGCTGCGCTGCCCGGGCGTACACCGGGTGAGGCTCTTGCGCGCACCCCGCGCCCACCCGTCGGTCCCCGCGCCGTCATTATGGATTGCGGGATCTCTCGCCAAAGCGGTTACACCCACGTGCTGTGGATTGCCGGGAATGCCGATCAGATGGTTGGTACGGCGGTAGTGCAGCGGTTGGGAGCAATCGTCAGTCGGGTGGTTGGCGTGGAGGCCTACTCGTGGGAAGGTGACGACCGCTTGCACCTGCGGGCGCCAGGCCTGCCGTGGGACGGCCTTTTGCACGACGCGCAAGACGCGCTGGCAGATTTTCTCGCCGCCTCCTAGGGGCGGGGCAGGCACGCGCGTACGAGGCGCGCCGGTAGGCTGGTGCACAGCACTCAGCCCACTTCACTTGCCGAGGGATACGCATGACTGACGCCCCCGTCGCCGCCCCTGATGAGCACCTCGACACCGTCGAACGTGCCGCCGCGACCGCCGACCACCCGATGCCATACGCCGAACTGGGCCTCAAGCCCGACGAGTACCAGCGCATTGTGGACCTGCTGGGGCGGCGTCCCACGGCAGCCGAACTTGCGATGTACTCGGTGATGTGGTCAGAGCACTGCTCATACAAGTCATCCAAAGTGCACCTGCGACAGTTTGGAGCCAAGACCACCGAGGCCATGAAGGAACGCCTCATGGTGGGCATGGGCGAGAACGCCGGTGTGGTGGACATCGGTGACGGCTGGGCCGTCACGTTCAAAATCGAGTCCCACAACCACCCGTCCTATGTGGAGCCCTACCAGGGTGCCGCGACCGGGGTGGGCGGCATCGTGCGTGACATCCTGGCGATGGGCGCGCGGCCGGTTGCCGTCATGGACGAGTTGCGCTTTGGTGACATTGACGCGGACGACACGGCCCGCGTGGTGCACGGAGTGGTCTCCGGGGTGGGCGGTTACGGTAACTCGCTGGGGCTTCCCAACGTAGGCGGCGGCTCTGTTTTTGACGCCTCCTATCAAGGCAATCCGCTGGTCAACGCGCTGTGCGTGGGCGTGATGAAGCATGAGCACATCCACTTAGCCAGCGCACACGGCGTGGGCAACAAGGTGGTGCTGTTCGGTGCCCGCACTGGCGGTGACGGCATTGGTGGAGCCAGCATCCTGGCGTCCGAAACCTTCGAAGACGGCGTCCCCGCAAAGCGACCCTCCGTGCAGGTGGGTGACCCGTTCATGGAGAAGGTGCTCATCGAGTGCTGTCTGGAACTGTTTGCCGCTGACGTGGTCGAAGGCATCCAGGATCTTGGTGCGGCAGGGATCTCGTGCGCAACCTCGGAGCTGGCCTCGAATGGGTCAGGTGGGATGCACGTGTGGCTTGACGACGTGCTGCTACGCGACCCGACCCTGAACGCGGGCGAGATTCTCATGTCCGAATCGCAAGAGCGCATGATGGCGGTGGTCCGGCCGGACAAGCTGGATGCCTTCAACGCCATCACCGCCAAGTGGGAGATTGAAAGCTCCGTGGTTGGTGAGGTGAACGACTCGGGACGGCTCACCATCGATCACCATGGGCAGCGGATTGTGGATGTGGATCCGCGCACCGTCGCTCACGACGGCCCCGTTTATGAGCGCCCCTACGCTCGCCCCGCGTGGATGGACGAGGTGCAGACCGAGGCAGACGTTGACCTGCCAGCGACCGGGCAGGAACTGCGCGCAACAACCGTGGCACTGATGGCCTCGCCTGCGCTTGCCTCCAAAGCGTGGATCACGGACCAATACGACCGCTACGTGCAAGGCAACACCGCGATGGCGCGGCCCGACGTGGTGGGTGTGGTGCGCGTGGATGAATCCACCGGGCGTGGGGTGGCCATCGCCACCCGCTCCAACGACCGTTACACCAAGCTCGACCCGTATGCCGGGGCGCAGCAGTCGGTGGTTGCCGCCTATCGGGCCGTAGCGATTGCGGGTGCGCAGCCGGTGGCGGTGACCGACGGGCTGAACTTTGGTTCCCCGGAGGACCCCGACGCGATGTGGCAGTTTGTCGAGGCGGTGCGGGGCGTGGCCGACGCGTGCCTGGAGTTGGGCGTGCCCGTCACCGGAGGCAACGTGTCGCTGTACAACGGTACGGGTGAGCCGGGCCGTGTGGACTCATCGATTAACCCCGCCGCAATCGTGGGCATGTTGGGCATCTTTGACGATGTCACGCGGGCCACGCCCTCGGGCTGGCGAGAGGAAGGCCTAGCTCTCTACCTGTTGGGCCGCACCCGGGCCGAGTTCGCTGGGTCTGCCTTTGCGGGACTGAGCGGTGTGATGCAGGGGCTACCGCCGCAGGTAGATATTGCTAGCGAGAAGGTGCTGGCCGAGGTGATGGTCAGCGGTTCTCGCGATGGCTTGGTGGATGCCGCCCGTGAGGTGGGCGAAGGTGGTCTTGCCGCCGCCGTGGCCAAGGCCGCGCTGCGTTACGGCGTAGGCGCGCGCATTGTGCTGGACGAGGTTGCCGCCCGCGACGGGCTCAGTGCCGCGCAGGTATGGCTGAGCGAGTCGCAGGGCCGCGTGCTGGTGGCGTTGCCGCGGACCGAGGAACCGCGTTGGAGCGCCATGCTGGAGGCCCGCGGGGTTGCCTATGCTCGCATTGGAGTGACCACCGCTGAGCCGCAGCTCGAGGTGCAGGGCGAGTTTGTGGTGTCCCTTCAGGAGGTTCGCGAAGCGTGGGAGGGGACGCTGCCGGCTCGGTTTGCGTAGGCCGGTTCGCCGATTCGAGCGTGCCGGCGCGAGTTCACTGCGACCAGCCGTGCTTGCGCTCGCGCTCGTTCATACGCGGCGGGGGTAGGGTCCCGAGCATGGGACGTAGCGTGGAGGGTGGCCGCGAGGCACTTGGTGCCTGGCGTGCGGGCGCACGTGAGCGTGCGACCGTGGCGACGGCGGTTCGCTTCACGGTGGCTGAATTGGGCGCGGCAGCGCCGGGCCGATCGGTGGAGGTACGGGTGCCCCCGTTTGCGGCGGTGCAGATCATTGCCGGAACGAGTCATCGGCGGGGAACGCCTCCGGCAGTGATTGAAATGGACGCGAACACGTGGCTTCAGGTGGCAACGGGTGCGCTTGCCTGGGCGGATGCGGTTGCGTCTGGGAGGGTGCTCGCCTCGGGCGAACGGGCCGATCTGCAGGCATTTGTCCCGTTACGTACCGTCATGGACTCGTTCTAGTTGCTCCGTAAGATGCGCTCGTACCTGGTGCTATGCCACGATGGGAGAGCGCTCCCACAGCGCACCGAGCCAAAGGAGTCTCATGCGTCGTTCGCTTGCCGCCATTGCACTGGGCGCCGCGTTGGTGCTCTCGTCGTGTTCCACCTCGACGGACACCTCGCCGCCCACTCCCAGTGCACCTACGGCGTTACCACCTCAAGCCGATTCCACGGCGTCGTCCACGACGCCAACACCCGCTCCCGCGGACCCAAACGATCCCACGGGAGGCCTCACCGCGATATTTGACCCGGGGTCAAATGCGGACGCGGATGTGCTGGTCCTACGCAACCGCGGCGACGATGCTGAGGCTGACTTGATTCAGCGCATTGCTGACCAGCCGATTGCGGTGTGGCTGGGCACCTGGACTGCCGATCCCACCACCACCGTGGGGTCCATCTCTGAGCGAGCCAAGAAGGAAGACAAGATCTCGCTCTTTGTGGTCTACAACGTCCCCGGGCGCGACTGCGGCCTGTATAGCGCAGGCGGTTTGTCTGAGGAGTACTACCTCACCTGGGTGAAGAAAATCGCCGACGGCGTGACGCCCGGATCTGTGGTGTGGTTCATCCTCGAACCCGACGCCTTGCCTCAACTAGGCGATTGCGACGGACAGGGCGACCGCGTCGGCCTGCTGGCGGCGGCTGCCAAGATCCTTCATGACGCAGGTGGGACGGTGTTCTTGGATGCCGGTCACTCGAATTGGAAGTCAACCGAGGTGATGGCGGAGCGGATTGCGTTGGTGGGAACCGACGACATCGCTGGATTCGCCACCAACACGTCCAACTACAACGCCACGGATGATGAGATTGCCTGGGGCAATGAGTTGTCCGAGCTGACGGGGTTGCCCTACATCACTGACACGTCACGCAGCGGCAATGGCGCCACGGAGGACGGCCAGTGGTGCAACCCACGCGGCCGAGCACTCGGCCCCGCACCCGAGGTGTTTGGAATGCCCGGACCGCTCTTGGCGTACGTGTGGGGCAAGGTGCCCGGAGAGTCCGACGGTGAATGTAACGGTGGACCTGCTGCGGGTAAGTGGTGGCGCGAGATCGCGCTTGAACTTGCACGCAACGCGTCGGACTAGGTCACGCCAGCAGGAGCTGACAGCGCGGGCCGGTGGGGTGTGAACCTCACCGGCCCGCGGTGTATGTGGGTGATTTGTCCGTTGGCAACGCTAGACAGCGACGGGTAGATGTGGCGACACGCATGGCCGATGGTGGTGGGCTTGAGGTGCCCGACCGCGGCGGGTGCTGACGCCGTAGTCAAGACAAACATGCTGGTGGGTAGCGTGTCAGATGCCTTAATGGTTGCCATTGCCAACAATTTCGCGAATGCATGTAAACGGTTGCATTTGGATAACGAAAACGATTGAGACCGTCAAAAACGCGAAAACCGGGCAGTGAGCGTTTGCGGGCCGTCGTAGGACCTACCTAGGGTGGCAACAAGGCGCACGCCGTACCCCGCCCCGGGGTCATGGCAGCTCCGACCGAGTCGCCCACAGGCGAGTCGGATGACGCAAGTAGGACTACTCAATGACGAGGAGGCATTCAGCCTATGAAGCGACGCATGATCATGCCGATCGCCATCGCAGCTGCATCAGGCCTATTGGTGGCCGGCTGTTCGTCCAGCGATGACTCGAAGAACAACACCACAGGAGGTACCTCCGGCGGTGGTGCCACGGCCGAAGGCTGCGAGGCCTATGAGGCCTATGGACACTTTGACGGCGCAACCGTCGAGGTCCGCTCGACCATCCAGAACCAAGAAGCCGACGACCTAGTCACCTCCTTCGAGAAGTTCGAGGAATGCACCGGCATTACCGTGAACTACGTCGGTAGCCAGGAGTTCGAAACCCAAATCAACGTGCAGGTTGAAGGCGGCGACGCCCCCGACCTGGCGATCATCCCGCAGCCTGGTCTGCTGAACCGGCTCATCGCCACGGGCAAGGTCGTCCCGGCGCCCCAGGCGGTTGAGGACAACGTTGACAAGTTCTGGTCCGAAAGCTGGAAGCAGTACGGCACCGTGGACGGTACGTTCTACGCCGCACCGCTGATGGCATCGGTCAAGGGCTGGGTCTGGTACTCGCCGTCGGAGTTTGCCGACAACGGCTACGACGTCCCCACCACCTGGGACGAGCTGATGGACCTCACCGCGAAGCTCGCGGCTGACCACCAGGACAACGCGCAGTACCGTCCGTGGTGCATTGGCTTCGAGTCCGGCGACGCCACTGGCTGGCCGGGCACCGACTGGATCGAGGACCTGGTGCTTCGTCAGGCCGGACCCGATGCCTATGACAAGTGGGTGGCAGGCGACCTGAAGTTCAACTCGCCCGAGATCACCAAGGCGTTCGACACCTTCGGTGAGATTGCCAAGAACCCCGCCTACGTCAACGGTGGCTTCGGTGGCCCCGAGTCAATCGTGTCGACCTCCTTCAACGACGGTGGTCTGCCAATCCTCGACGGCAACTGCTCGCTGCACCACCAGGCATCGTTCTACGAAGCCCAGTGGCCCGAGGGCACCGACGTTTCCGACAGCGGCGACGTGTGGGCCTTCATCACGCCCAAGATGAACGCATCCGACCCCGATGCTGTCACCGGTGGTGGCGAGTTCGTGGCCGCGTTCAACGACAATCCCGCAACGGCCGCGCTACAGGCCTTCATGTCCTCGGACACGTGGGCCAACGTACGCGTGTCGCTGGGCGGTGTGATCTCCGCAAACAAGGGTCTTGACCCCAACAATGCCTCGTCTGCCATTGGCAAGGCATCCATCGAGATCCTCCAGGGTGAAGACACGGTCTTCCGCTTTGACGCCTCGGACCTGATGCCGGCTGCGGTGGGTACCGCATCCTTCTGGACCGGCATGAACGACTGGGTGACCAGCAACCGGGACACGAAGCAGACGGTCGAGTACATCGACAGCACCTGGCCGTAATCGGGTAACGATGCGGACGGCCGGTCGCGCTCTTCTTGGCGCGACCGGCCGCTTCGCGTTACGTTGAGTTCACCGGAAGGAGTCCATCGTGCTCAAAGGCGAGCCATTCCTCACCGCTGCGGTCTACGCCGCAAAGCGCCCCGACTTCTGGCCCGCGACAGGATCCAAACTGTGGTCCGCTGTGGTGGCATTGGCCGTGTTCGCAGCCGTCGTCGGCCTGTTGATGTTCCTGGCTGACCGAGCACCCAAACGTGGACGAGACGTCGTCCAACTCCTCCTGTTTGTATCCCCCGCCCTGGCGCTGCTGGCGGTGGGTCTGATCTGGCCTGCGCTACAGACCATATGGCAGTCGGTCACCGACCAACACGGCGGATTCGTCGGTTTGGACAACTACACCACCATCTTTACCGACCCCACGATGCTGATGGTTATTCGCAACACCGTGGTCTGGGTAGTACTGGTGCCGCTGCTATCCACCGGTGTGGGCCTGGCGTACGCGGTGTTCATTGACCGTTCGCGCGGTGAAAAGATCCTAAAGTCGCTGGTATTTATGCCGATGGCGATTTCGTTTGTGGGTGCCTCGATCATTTGGCGCTTCATGTACGCATACCGGGCCGAAGGCTTCCCCCAGATCGGCTTTGTCAACCAGTTACTGGTGTGGATTGGGGTGAATCCTCAACAGTTCACGGCGTCGTCGCCCATGAACACCTTCTATCTGATCATCATCATGGTGTGGATCCAGACCGGCTTTGCCATGGTGGTGTTCTCGGCAGCAATTAAGGGAGTGCCGCCCGAGCTGACGGAGGCCGCGGCCCTGGACGGCGCGTCCGGCTGGTCCCGCTTTTGGAACGTCACCGTGCCGTGGATTCGCGGCTCGATTGTGGTGGTGGTTACCACCATCACCATTGCGACCTTGAAGGTCTTTGACATTGTGCGCACGGTCACCGCCGGCCAGTTCAATACCTCGGTTGTTGCCAATGAGATGTATGCGCGCGCCTTTCGACTTGGTCAGCCGGAACTCGGCGCCGCGCTTGCGGTCCTGCTGTTCATCATGGTGATCCCGATCATCATCTATAACGTCCGAGTCATGCGTAGTCACCGGGAGGCCCGCTAATGAGCGCCGCCGTCGCACCAGAGCCCATCGCGCGCGTGGACAACTCCTCGAAGGCCGCCCGCGTCAAGCAGCGCCTGACGTCATCGAGCGCGACCATTGCGGCAATCGTCATTGCCGCGTTGTGGACCATTCCCACGCTGGGACTATTCGTGTCCTCGTTCCGGCCGGAGAAACACATCGCGAACTCTGGTTGGTGGTCCGTCTTCAGTTCAGACAACTGGGGATGGACCTTGGAGAACTACCGCACGGTGTTGTTCGAGTCCGGCTCGTCCTCGGCCAACTTGGGCTCCTACTTTGTGAACTCACTCGTCATTGCCATACCGGGAACCATCTTCCCGCTGGTCATCGCACTGATGGCCGCCTACGCCTTCGCCTGGATCCCATTCAAGGGCTCCTCGTGGCTGTTCGTCATGGTGTTCACATTGCAGATAGTGCCGCTACAGATGGCGCTCATTCCGATGCTGCGCATCTTCAGTTCCGACTGGTTGCACATCTCGGGTTCCTATACGGCCGTATGGGTGGCACACACGATCTTCGGTCTGCCGCTGGCGATCTTCCTGCTACACAACTTCATTTCCGAAATCCCTCGCGACGTGATGGAGGCTGCCCGCGTCGACGGGGCCACCCACACGCAGATGTTCCTGCGCGTGGTGATCCCGCTGTCGGTACCGGCCATTGCCTCGCTGGCGATCTTCCAGTTCCTGTGGGTGTGGAATGACCTGCTGGTGGCGCTGGTGTTCTCCGGAGGTGGCGTTGATGTCGCGCCCGTGACGCAGCGGCTAGGAGAACTGTCCGGATCACGCGGGCAGGACTGGGAGGTGATGACAGCTGCTGCCTTCATCTCGATCATCGTCCCGCTCATCGTGTTCTTCTCGCTGCAGCGCTACTTTGTGCGCGGTCTGCTGGCAGGCTCGACCAAGGGCTAGCGTGGCCGGGGCGCACCGGCCACGCACGAGCGCCTAGACTTCTGCCGTGAGCGACGGTCCCGAGCCCACCCCTGAGCGGTTGAGCGAACACGCCATTCCGGCGACCTACCGGCGCGCCCCCCGAACCGAGCGCTTTGTGCTCACCGGGGTGGGCATCGGCGCAGTGATCGGAGTGATCCTGGGAATGATCCTGCCCGCAGGCAGTGGCATTGGCCGGGGCACGGCGGCAGTTTTGTTGGCGCTGGCCGGTGCGTTAGCCGGCGGCCTGATTACCGGTGCGCAGGCGGCCGTCATCGAATACACGTCCGGTCGCTCTGCGGACCGGCAGCGGGCCGCACTGGGGGCGGACGACGCTGACGACAGCGAGGAGGGCGCCGATGGCGCGCGGTGACGGACGACTCAGCCACGAGCTGCTGCCCGGTGAGAAGGGTCCGCAGGATGCGTGTGGAGTGTTCGGCATCTACGCACCCGCGGAAGAAGTCGCCAAACTGACGTTCTTTGGCCTGTATGCGCTCCAGCATCGGGGTCAAGAGTCAGCTGGCATTGCCGCCTCCGACGGCGAGAAGATCCTGGTCTTCAAGGACATGGGGCTGGTGTCCCAAGTATTCGACGAGGCGGCCCTCGACGCCCTGCAAGGACACATCGCCATTGGCCACACGCGCTACTCCACCACGGGCGCGTCCACGTGGGCCAATGCACAGCCAGCACTCGGCCCCGCGGCCCACGGCACGGTCGCGCTGGGACACAATGGCAACCTCACCAACACAGCACAACTACGCGAAATGCTGTCCCAACGCAATGCGGCGTCCGGGCGACCGGCCCTGGCGGCGGGACACGGTACCGACTCGGCGATCCTGACGGCGCTGCTGGGATCTGCGCAATACGAATCGCTGCCGGAAGCGGCCACGGATTTGCTCCCCCACGTCAAGGGCGCATTCTCCCTGGTATTCATGGATGAAAACACGTTGTATGCCGCCCGTGACCCGCATGGCGTACGGCCCCTGGTCCTGGGCGAACTCGACAGCGGCGGCTGGGTGGTTGCGTCAGAGACCGCCGCGCTGGACATCGTCGGCGCACGCCAGGTCCGGGAAGTTGAGCCGGGCGAACTGCTCATCATCGACGCCGACGGCGTTCGTTCGCAACGTTTCGCCCCGGCAACACCGCGCGGCTGTGTGTTCGAGTACGTCTACCTCGCACGGCCCGACACCACCATTGCGGGCCGGTCCGTCCAAGCAGCACGGCTGGAGATGGGACGCACGCTGGCGCGCGAACATCCTGCCGACGCGGACATGGTGATCCCAGTACCCGAATCCGGAACTCCAGCGGCAGTGGGCTTCGCGCAGGAATCCGGCATCCGCTTCGCACAGGGCCTGACCAAGAACGCCTACGTGGGACGTACCTTCATTCAGCCCTCGCAGACGCTACGTCAGCGTGGCATCCGTCTGAAGCTCAACCCCTTGCGCGACGTCATCCGCGGCAAGCGCCTGGTAGTGGTGGATGACTCGATTGTGCGCGGCAACACCCAGCGTGCCATTGTGGCGATGTTGCGTGAGGCCGGTGCCGCCGAGGTTCACGTACGCATCTCCTCCCCGCCTGTGCAGTGGCCGTGCTTCTACGGCATTGACTTTCCCACCCGTGACGAGCTCGCCGCAGTGGGCCACAGCCTCGATGAGGTGCGCGACCAGATTGGCGCCGACTCGCTGGGACATATCTCGTTGGAGGGCATGCGCCTGGCCACACAGCAGGCCGACGAGCGACTGTGTACTGCCTGCTTCTCCGGCACGTATCCAATCGAGCCGCCCGTGGACGCGCGCCGACTACTGCTGAGCCAAGAGGCGGTGATCTCAGCATGAGCGGTGACGCCATCACCTACGCGGCAGCTGGGGTGGACACCGCAGCAGGAGACCGCGCCGTCGACCTCATGAAGGAAGCCGTTGCCCGTACTCATGGCCCGCAGGTGCTCGGCGGCATTGGCGCCTTCGCGGGACTTTTTGACGCCTCCGCCCTCAAGGAGTACCGCCGCCCGTTGCTGGCCTCCTCCACCGACGGAGTGGGCACCAAGATTGTGATCGCCCGGGCCATGGACATCCACCACACCATTGGGCAGGACCTGGTCGCCATGGTGGTGGACGACATCGTGGTGTGCGGCGCGACGCCCCTGGTGATGACGGACTACATCGCGTGCGGCAAGGTAGTCCCCGAACGCATTGCGGACATCGTGCGAGGCATCGCGGCAGGATGCGAACTGGCCGGTACGGCACTGGTGGGCGGCGAGACGGCCGAACATCCCGGTGTCATGGCTGCAGACGACTACGACGTGGCCGGCGCGGCCATCGGCGTGGTCGAAGCCGATGCGCTGCTAGGCCCGTCGAAGGTGCGTGAGGGCGACGTGGTGGTCGCCATGGCCGCCTCTGGCCTGCATTCAAACGGGTATTCATTGGTGCGACGAGTAGTTGAGCACGCCAGATGGTCCCTGGACACCACGCTGCCCGACCTGGGGTGCACCGTGGGCGAAGAACTGCTCGAACCCACCCGCATTTACGCGCAGTTGTGTGTCACCCTCGCGGCCACCATCCCAGGTTTGCACGCCCTGTCCCACGTGACCGGGGGAGGCCTGGCGGCCAATGTGGCCCGCGTGATCCCTGAAGGCGTGGCAGCACGGGTGGCCCGTGACGCCTGGGCGTTGCCCGCGGTGTTCTCGGTGGTGCAGGCGGCCGGGTCGGTGCCGTGGAGTGACCTGGAGTCGACGCTCAACATGGGAGTTGGCATGGTGGCGCTGGTGGACGCACAGGACGCGGACGCACTGATGCGTACGTGCCAGGCCGCCGGGGTAGACGCCTGGCCCGTGGGCGAGGTGACGGCCGACGACGGCCGGGCAGCCTCGGCCGATGTGGTGCGCGGCGCCAAGGGAGTTCACGGCGGGGCCGTGTACCTCAGCGGCGCCTACCGGGCGTAGCGAGCACCAGCGGCACACGGCGAAGCGAGCGCCAGCTGGACACGGCGTAGCGAGCACTCGCGCAACACACCTGGCGTCGACATTGGTGCAACCAACCGGCCCGCCGTACCCGCTGTGAACCGACCCAGGGGTGCCGGATACGACAAAGCGGCGCGCAATTGCGCGCCGCTACGACGGGTCACTCAATGCCGGTCAGTCGTCGTCCTCCGCCCAGCGGTCGTAGAGCTCGTCCTCTTCAGGCTCGCTCACGACAGCCTTGCCACCGATGAGCTCGCGTTCCAATTCACGCAAGTCACCACTGTGGTTGGTGTACTTCAACTGACGCGCGATCTTCGCGTCCTTTGCCTTTTGACGGCCGCGCCCCATGGTCGCCCGTCCCTTCTACGACTACTGAGGACACGCGAATGAGCGGTCCTCGGCCTCGAGTCCTTGGCCTAACTGTACAACTTCCCCGAAGGGCGAGCGAATCTGCGCCCATATGGACCAAAACCGAAATTCTTGTCACAACCGCGTCATAATCAACGGTGCCGTGACTCTCATACGGCAAGGACGTCCACCCTAGGGCTCCCACGATGACTGAGGGAATGACATGATGGCTGATGCTCTCCAGGAACCGGAGAAGCTGCTGACCCCAAGTGAGGTTGCCGCGATCTTTCGCGTTGACCCCAAGACCGTGACCCGTTGGGCCAAGGTGGGCAAGCTTTCTTCGATCCGTACTCTGGGTGGCCACAGGCGCTTCCGTGAGCAGGAGGTTCGCTCCCTGCTGGCTGAAGCACAGGAAGAGGCTCACTCAGCTTAATAAGTGCACATCGATCGGCCCCCGCCCTGAAAAGCGGGGGCCGTTGTGTTTGCGCACGGGGGCGACGCGTGTTCTACGGTAAATGGATGGACGCGCCACTGACCCACGCCGAATACGACACCCCCTTTGGGGCGCTGCATGTCTTTGCCGATGCACAAGGCCGTGTGCGTGCCTCGGGATTTCCCGATGCGCTGTCCATCGCCGCGCATCTGCCGTCCGCGCTACTGGAGGCCGGGTGGAGCGATTCGAGCCTGGACCACATTGAGCAGGCAGTGTCCGCGTGGCTGGCCGGTGACGCCGACGCGCTGGCTCGCGTTCCCGTCTACCAGGAGGGCAGCGCGTTCCGGCTGCGCGTGTGGGAGGCGATTCGGCGCGTACCGGGCGGGACGACCATGAGCTACCGCGACCTTGCTGCAGCGGCCGGAAACCCGAGCGCCATCCGTGCGGCAGCCAGTGCCTGTGGCCTGAACGCAACGGCGCCCTTTGTGCCGTGTCACCGCATCGTCAGCTCGGGCGCCAAGGTGGGGCAATACGGTTTTGGCGGTCCGGCAATCAAGGCAGCCATGCTCACCCTTGAGGCAGGGGGAACGCGTAGCCAGATTGACCAGGTGCTACGAACAGCGAGCGCGCTTACCGCGGTGCCTGCCGGGACGTAGACGCGGGTGTGGGCTGAGCAGATCGCGCGGTCCTCGATCCTGCCGAAGCTGCCTTAGGCGTGAAAGTAGCGGCGCAGATTGGTGATCGCGCGCTCGGGCTTGAGGTTCTTGTTGCGGCTAATCAGCGAGGAGCCAATGCCTGCCAGGATCAGTGCGATCACCAAAGTGCCGCCGCCAACCACGAGCGCCGCCAGCCACGTAGGCCAGATGGTAGCCAGGCCAAGCACGCCGGCAACGAGCAAGATGCTCACCGCGACCAGACCCACCGTGATGGCGATCAGGAGCACCACGATGCCCGCACCAATGCCGCGCGCCTTCTCCTGGACTTCCTTCTTCGCGGCGTCGAACTCCTCGCGCACCACCGAAAGGGTACGACCAGCCACCAACGTGATGACGGTGTTCAGCAGGTACTTGCCAAAGCCACCTGATTTCATGCGCGGACCTCCTTGGTACTGGTGTGACCCAGTCAACCCGTTATCGGCACAATTGCGCAAACGCGTGAGGGCAGATGCTAGTGCCGATCGGCAACCGGGCAATCGTGCGCCCAAGGCGAGCGGAGGTGAGGTGGGGCCGTGCGATTGCTGGCTACCGCGTCGGCACCATCACGACAAAAGCCCCGGACGAACCGGGGCGTGTACTGGTGGCTCCGACGGGCGTCGATCCCGTGACCTCACGATTTTCAGTCGTGCGCTCTACCAACTGAGCTACAGAGCCGTGGAGCACAACTGCTCCATAGACGAACGCCCCTCACAAGGAGGGGCGAATCACCCGCGACCCTGACGGGACTTGAACCCGCGACCTCCGCCGTGACAGGGCGGCGCGCTAACCAACTGCGCTACAGGGCCTTACAGTCCGCGAAGCGAACCGAAAATAGAGTGTAAACCATGCCTACACATGTGATGTACCCCCAACGGGATTCGAACCCGTGCTACCGCCGTGAAAGGGCGGCGTCCTAGGCCGCTAGACGATGAGGGCCAGCACACCGTAGGTGACTGCGCGCACCATGATACGGGGCGAACAGGGCCAGAACCAAACACGGGCTCCGTGGGACCATAGCGCCATGGTTGAGATGACCCGCGAAGAGTTCGACGGCGTGGTCGATGACGCGATCGACGCCGTGCCAGATGACCTGTTGTCGCTGATCGAGAACGTGGTCATCTTGGTCGAGGACGACGCCCCTGACGGTGATCCCGACCTGCTGGGGTTGTACGACGGCGTATCGCTGACGGACCGAGGTGCCGACTGGGGGATGGGCGAACTACCCGACCGCATCTTCATCTATATGAACCCCACGCTGGCGATCTGTGCCGATGCTGACGAGGTCCGTCAGGAAGTCGCCATCACCGTGGTCCACGAGATTGCTCACCACTTTGGCATTGACGACGCCCGCCTCCACGAACTCGGATGGGGCTAGCGGGCGGTGCCGTAGGTGCGACAGCGGCCGCGCCACCCGATGGGGCGACGCGGCCGCTGGCCTGACAACCTACGAAAGTGACGCGGGCGCCTACCCTGCTGCGCCAGCGTCGGCGTCCTTCACGTCCGCCTCCACCATCGCCGGGGATGTGGGCGGGCGCTCCTGAGTGCCGCGCACGCGTGCCACCCAATTCAGGCCGTGGTAAATCACCAACGCAGCGATGGTGCCCAAGGCGATGCCATTGAACTGCATCTTGCCCCAGGTGGCACCAAAGTCCGCCGTGCCAATGATGATGGCCACCGCGGCGGAGACCAGGTTCACCGGGTGAGAGAAGTTCACCTTGCCCTCCACCCAAATGCGCGCACCCAAGATGGCGATCAGGCCAAACAGCAGCGTCGCTAGACCACCCAGCACGCCCACCGGCACCACCGACACCACGGCACCAAACTTAGGCACCATGCTCAGCACCAGTGCGAAGGCCGCAGCGAACCAATAGGCCAAGGTGGAAAACACCCGGGTCGCAGCCATTACGCCAATGTTTTCGGCATACGTGGTGGTACCCGAACCGCCCCCCAGCCCCGCCACCGTGGTGGCCAGACCGTCGGCCAGCAGGGCACGCCCCGTCACGGGGTCCAGATCCCGCTGCGTCATGGCAGCCACCGACTTCACGTGACCAATGTTCTCCGCAATGAGCACAATGACCACCGGAATGAAGGCGATGAGCACCGAGCCGTCAAAGCGGGGTGTGTGGTACTCGGGCAGACCGAACCAATCCGCCTCACCAATGACGGCGCCAGCGCCCTCCCACTCACCACGAATACCCGCAAAGATCGCGCCGATGATGGCACCGGCAAGGATCGCGACACGACCCAGGAAGCCACGGGCACCCACCATGAGAAGCAGCACGGCAGCCAACGTCACCAACGCGGTCCATGGGCTGGCCGACCACATGCTCTTTGCCGTACCCGCCAAGTTCAGCCCAATCAGCGCCACAATCGTGCCGGTAACGGCCGGTGGCATGGACTTTTGAATCCAGCCCACGCCCGCGTAGTGCGAAATTGCGCCCACCGCGGTCAACAGCAAACCAGCAAGGATCACGCCTGCCAGGCCCTTGCCGATCGTGGCGCCATCGAGTGCCTCGTTCCCGGCCGTTACCCCCGCGGCCGCCAACGGCGCAATAAATGCGAAGCTCGACCCCAGGTAGGACGGCACACGGTTACCCGTCAGCGTCAAGAACAACGCCGTTCCAATGGCGCTGAAGAACAGCGTCGTGGTGGCGGGCATACCGGTGAGCGCGGGAACCAGCAACGTGGAACCCATCATCGCCAGCACATGCTGGGCACCGATGCCGATGCTGCGGGGGTAGGTCAGCCGTTCGTCAGGAGCGACGGCGCGGCTGGGTGCGATGTGTTTGCCATCGCCGTGGACCTCCCAGCGAAAGAGGCGCAAAAAATTCGCGAGTATGGACATAGGTAGTGGCTCCTTTGCCTTGTTCTCTCCTATGCCGGATGCGGTCCGGCTGGATAGCACTGTAGGGCTGAAGGTCCCGGTAGGGCCAGGCCCGCAGTCCCGTTTTCGGCGAGTCAGCCGTGACTTGCGTAATCAGCGAAGTGGCGCCGTTGCGTGAAGTGCGGGGTCTACCGTGGGGCACATGGGAATCACCGATGAACTGCTCCAGCACAACAAGGAATATGCCGCGCACTACACGCCCGACAGGCCGCTGACCCCCAAACATCAGCTTGCCGTGGTGGCCTGCATGGACTCCCGGCTCGACACCTTCGCCATGCTGGGGCTGGACATTGGTGACGCGCACATTCTGCGTAACGCGGGCGGGGTGGTCACGGACGATGTCATCCGCTCGCTGACGATTTCCCAGCGCAAGCTCGGTACCCGCGAAATCATCCTGGTGCATCACACCGACTGCGGCGCGCTCACCTTCACGGACGACGAACTGCGCAATGAACTGCTCGATGAGACGGGCATTAAGCCGTCGTGGAGCCCAGAATCCTTCAAAGACTTAGATGCGGACCTGCGCCAGTCCATGGAGCGCTTGCGCCGTAGCCCGTTCCTGGTCGACTCGACGCAGGTGCGCGGGTTCGTGTTCGAGGTAGCGACAGGACTGATGCGCGAGGTGCACTAAGGCGCCAGCGCGAGGGTGTTTGCTTGCCGTGCGCCCTACCTTCCCCTACCTTCCCCTAGCGACCGACGCGTCGTTGCCCCATTGCCTCGCGCAGGGGCGGAACGACGACGCCGTCGCTGGCCCAGTCGCGTCGTGCACCGCGGCGCGTGTAAATGATTCCTGCCACCCCAATGCCCCACGGCAACGCCAACGCCGCAAACGCGGCCCGGTACGCGTTGAGGTCGTACACGCCGCCCGGTGAGGCAAGCTCCAACACCAGACCTACCAGGGCAATTGCCACGATACTGGCAGCAAATCCGCCGGTATTGACCAGTCCGTTCGCGGCACCCAGCGCACGATGATCGGCAAAGGTCCGCGCATAATCCAAACCCACCAGCGACACCGGCCCGCCCACACCAATCACCGCGACAAACACCACCAGCTGCCACATCGGCCGCGGAGTTGAGGGTGCCAAGAGCGCGATCCAGGCCGCAGCCGTCACCCCGGCATACCCCAACACCAGCCACGAGCGCCTGAGCGGATGCCGCGCCGTAGCCCGTCCCACCAGCGGGCTGACTGTCAGCTTGGCTAGCGTCAGCACGGTAAGTAAGGCACTGGCCTGGGCCGCGGTGCGCCCCTGCGCCGTAATAAAGAACGGCACTCCCCATAGCAGTGCGATGGTGTTCGCGGAAAACAGCGCGGTGAAGTGCGTCCAAAATCCCAGCCACACTCCCGCACGCGACACCGTCACAGCCGCCATGCCCGCGTTGGCCGGGAGGTAGGCGTGTTCGTCGGGACGAGGTGGACGCACCGTGGTCGCAGCCACAGCAGCAACTACCCCCACACCGGCCAGCGCCACGAACGTGACCGACCAGCCATGGGCATGCAACACCCAGGCCACCGGAATTGCCGCAGCTAGCTGGCCCAACTGGCCAATCTGCGACGTCGCCTGAACCATCACTGGAGCCCGACGTGGTGGGAACCAGTGCGCAACCAAACGTGACGCTGTGATGAAAATGGGAGCGTCACCTGCCCCGATGAGCATGCGCGCCAGCACGGCCGGCCAATAGTCGTGGCACGTGGCCATCGCCACCTGACCGACGGCCATGATCAGTGAGCCGGACACCATCACCGCGCGGGGGCCGTACCGATCGAGAAGTCGGCCAGCGGGAACCTGCAACGCCGCATACGTGGCCAGTTGGGCAATCGACAGCAACGCCAGGCCCGTGGCCTTAGTGCCAAAACGATCCAGCGCCTCGACGCCAGCCACACCCAATGCGGTGCGATGCGTGATCGCAACCAAATACGCACCCGATGCGGCCGCGAAAACCAGCCACGCACGTCGTCCCCGGTGGGTGGTCACCGCCACAGCCTAGGGCGAGGTGCTTCACTCAGACGTAGGCCTTTGGCCCAAGGTAGCCGCTGGTCACATCTCTTCATGATGGTTCGGGTCACCGTCAAAGAGGCGCCCGTCAGCGCGCGTCAGTGCGGTGATTGCCGCGACTGCATCCTGCGTCAGCTCGAAGCCAAAGATGTCGAGGTTCTGGGCCTGACGCGAAGGCGTTGCGGACTTAGGCAACGGCACGGCACCGAGCTCGATATGCCAGCGCAGTATCACCTGGGCGGGCGTCACCCCATGCGCCTGTGCCGCCTGAACAACCGCGGGTTCCGCGTAGGCCGGGCGGCCCTTACCCAAGGGGCTCCACGCCTGCGTCACGATGCCTAGGCGCGCGTGCTCGGCGCGCAATGCTTCCTGCGCAAAATACGGATGTAGTTCGACTTGGTTGAGCACGGGGGTGACGCCCGTATCCGCGATGACATCCGCCAGGTGCTGTTCGGTGAAGTTCGACACGCCAATGGAGCGGGCCACCCCCTGCTCGCGCAACTGCACCAGGCCACGCCACGCGTCCCGGTACTTGGCGGTTACCGGATTGGGCCAGTGAATGAGCATGATGTCGATTTGGTCGAGACCTAGTCGAGCCGCCGACTCCTGGCCCGACGCCACGGCACGGGCCGTGTCGTGGTGGCGGCCTGGAAGCTTGGTCTGGACCGTCACCTCTGAACGGTCGGTGCCGGATTCCTTGAGGAAGTCACGGATCGCCTTGCCTACGGTGCCCTCGTTCTCGTAGTTCACGGCGGTGTCGATGAGGCGATACCCGGCGTCCAGGGCCGAGCGCACAGCGCGGTAGCCCTCGTCACCCACTAAGGGGTAGGTACCAAAGCCGATCGCGGGGATCGTGAAACCATCGTTGAGTGTCAAGGAAGGCACGTTCATAGGGCGAGCCTACGCTGAGCCTGTGACACGTATCGAACAGGAGGACAGCATGGCACGGCTCACCGTGATCGGCGCGACTGGATACGCAGGAGCGGCCATCGTGGCCGAAGCGGCACGACGGGGTCACCAGGTGAGCGCCGTGTCACGTACTGCTACGAGCAACCCCGTTGACGGTGTGACATATCTCGTGGGCTCCGCGCTGGACGAACAGGTCCGCGCCAACGCCTTTGAGGGCGCCGACGCCGTCATCACGGCGACCTCACCACGTGGCGACATGGCAACCCAACATCATGAACTCGTCGAGGCCCTGGCAGCTCGCGCTGGAGCCACGGGCGTGCCCCTGATCGTGATTGGCGGGTTCTCATCACTACGCCCCGCAGCCGGACAGCCGCGATTCATTGAGGGGGACGTTCCCGAGCAGTACCGCGCCGAAGCCTTGGCTGGCCATGCCGTGTTGGAGATGCTCCAGGCCGAACCAGCCGAAGTGACCTGGACATTCGTGAGTCCCGCAGCAGTTTTCGGAGCTTTCGCGCCGGGGCCAACCACCGGCACCTATCGGCTCGGTGGCGAGATTGCCATCCTTAACGCCGACGGATCCAGCTATATCTCGGCCGGAGACTTCGCGGCTGCCGTTGTTGACGTAGCCGTCACGGGTGCGCATCCACGCGAGCACATCAGCGTTGTCGGCTAAGGCCGTTTGCGATACCTTGCGCAGCCGGCGGCACTGCCCAGCATCGTCCGTTTAGCGCTCGCGCCACCGTCGCCACACCTCACGCACCGTCGGCACCACCACGCCGTCAGCAACCATCACCGCGCGGGTGTCACGCCGGCTGCGGATCACCCCCACAACCCCCACCAGCCATGGCAGCGCCAAGGTCACAAATGCCAGGCGGAACTCGCCCAGGGTGTACTCCGTTGCCCCGGCAGGCGAGATCACCTGGAGAGCAACTCCCACCACCAGCACCGCAAACACGGTGGCAATAAACCCGCCCATATTCACAAAACCCGTCGCCGAGCCTGCCCGATGCTGCACGGCAAACGAGCGTGCAAAGTCCACCCCCACCAACGACATGGGCCCACCCGCACCCACCACGATCACAAAGATCGCCAACTGCCACATGGGACGCGGAGTGCTGGGAAGCAAGATCAGCACCCAGGACAGCGCAGTGGCCGACGCCCCACCCAACACCAGCCACGACCTACGCAGCGGATGCCGCGACGTCAACATTCCGATCACCGGGCCCACACCAATGTTGGCCACCACCATGATCGTCAGCAATGCACTCGCCTTGGCGGGACTGAGCCCCTGACCCATCGTGAAAAACGGCACCCCCCACAACAAACCGATCACATTGGGGGCAAACGGACCCACAAAATGCGACCAAAACCCCAAGCGAACCCCCGGGGTACGCCAGTGCGTGCGCATCGCATCGGCCAACGAGAATGCCGCCGCAGTTTCGCGCACCTCACCCAGCGTCGGCCGCACCATCGCCGCGAATCCCAACAGCGACACGCCAACGCCCAGGGCCGCGAGGCTGCCAAACGCCCATGACCAGCCCGACATGTGAAGTACGTAGGCAAAGGGGAGGGTGGTTGCCAGCTGCCCGGACAGGCCAATCAGCCCCGTGATTTGCACAAGAACGGGGACACGCCGCGGTGGGAAGTTGGCTGAGATGAGCCGCGTCACCGCGATGAAAATCGGTGCGTCACCTGCTCCTAGCAGAACCCTCGCACCCAGCGCCCACCAAAAGTTCGGCGCAAACGCCGTAACAGCTTGGGCCACCGCCAACACTGCCGAGCCCGACACAATCACCCGGGCCGGTCCCCAGCGGTCCAAAAGCAGTCCCGCAGGCACCTGCATGGCTGCATAGGTCGACAGCTGAACCACGGCAAGCATCGCCAGCGCCGTCGCCTCAATGTCAAAGCGAGAGGCCGCCTCCACCGAGGCGACTCCCAGGGCAGTGCGATGCACAACCGCCACAAAATACGACGCCACCGAAATGATGACAACGACCCAGGCGCCTCTGGGAAGGACTGGCGTACGTTCAGTAGTCACATCACGTCCTTACGGACAATCGGTTGGAAACGTGCAGTGCGGGACGGCGACGATGTTTCGGGCAACGACGCAATTGCACGGGCTTGGCGGCGACGCCAGGTTGACGGGGACACCACCAGGGTATGCCGCTGGCGCAGCATCGTCGACGCAGTCAAAGGTCCTGGTTCTCTTGCAAGCAGACCCCCCATGCCGATGAGTTCAGTGTCTAGCCAGGTCACCACGTGAGATAGGACAACGATGCCCTCGGCCCCCACGGCTTTGTTACTGACACCGAGTTTGAGTGGGGACTTCTTTGGTGACGTACTTGCGGGCGCAACGCGAGAGATTGTGCGCGGCGGCGGCAAGCTCATCGTCGTCGAAACACTCCAGGAGCACGCCGCACGCGACGAAGAAGGCGCCCAAGGAGACTTCGCACTTCCGGTCGGGTGGGACAACACCGACGTTGTCATCAGTGTCACAACAGCCGTCGGTAGTGACTACCTACGCGGGCTTCGCGAGGCAGGCAAGCCGGTCATCCTCCTATCGAGCTCACAGGTCGAAGGATTTGATGCCCCCGAGGTACGGCCCGACAACTACGCCGGCATGGTGGCCGTTGTTGAGCACCTCATTGCACACGGACACACCCGCATCGGCTTTGTCGGGAATCGCTCCCAACAGGACATCAACGAGCGTTATGCGGCTTACGCCAAAGTCCTGACCGAACACGGCATCGCCACCTCGACGCGGTGGTGCCTGGTGACACCCGAAAACGCCGAAACTGGAGGACAGCTAGCCGCACGCCAATTCCTCGAGCTCGACGATCGACCCACCGCCCTCGCGGTGGCAACCGACCGCAACGCCGTGGGCCTCATGCGTGAACTCGAAGCAGCCGGACTCACGGTGCCCGATGACCTGGCAATCGCATCATTCGACAACGTCGCTGCCGGAACCTTCACCACCCCACCCCTGACAACCGTTGAGGCACGATTTGACGAAGTTGGAGCGATCGCTGCACGCCTTGCCCTACGCGCCGCCGCGGGCGAAGATCTCCCCCCGGTCACGGTCACACCGGAATCAGTCATGTTCATCACTCGCGGAAGTTGCGGGTGCGCGATCAATTCCTTGCAGCAAAGCGAACTTGGCTTACGTGACCACGAGGCAATCGTCACCCGGTTGCGCGGTGCGCTCCTGCGTGACATGCGTGTCAGCGGACGGGCCACCGACGCTCACGCGGACGCCGTTGACGCGGTCGTCACCGAAGCCGCACACCTGCTCATCTTGGGTAACGCCGCACCAGCAGCCCGCATCGATCACCTGATCACGTCGCTGCACAGACTCGACCTTGGCCCCGGAGCGCTGCGGCGATTCGCCGACGCACTCACGCTAGGCGTACGGGCGCGCGAAGACGCAACTGACGCGTCGGACAGGCTCGCCGCCGCGGTGTGGAAGGCACAGGCCGGCGCAGCGTTACGTCAGGCAGAACGTACAGACGAAGTCATCGCGGAACAGTACGTCGTCGACGCCGGGCTGGTAGATGCAGGGGGGCGTGACCCACGCAACCTGCACTGGTTGTCCACCACGCACGTAACCTCTGCTGTGCTCGCGCTCTGGGACACCACCGCCGACGACGGCACCCTCACGATCGTGGGAGAGTTTTCGCGCGAGGGTGCACTGGGACACACAGGCGCGGTCCTTCACACCACGCAGTTCCCCCCACCCGCGCTCGTGGCCAGCGCCGACACAGCCACCCGAGAAATGTGCGTTGTCGTTCCCGTCAGTACCCGCGACCGCGACTGGGGGCTGCTCGCCGTCGTGGCGCGAGCCGACGCTGCAACCGCACGCGAAACGTATCAACACTGGTCGGCACTGTTGAGTGCAGCACTCGAATCACAGCGTCGCCAAGAAGAGGTGCGCCGCAGCGCGCTGTACGACTCGCTCACCGGGTTGCCAAACCGACAGCTGTTCGTGCGCGAACTCGACCACGCCATGGCTCGCTGGCAGCGCTCGCGGGTGCCATATGCGGTGCTCTTTATGGACCTTGATGGCTTCAAACTCATCAATGACTCGTTAGGACACCATGTTGGTGACCTTGTGCTGCAAGAAGTTGGTGCCGCCATCGCCCAGCAGTTACGAGCCGAGGACACTGCGTCCCGCTTTGGGGGCGACGAATTCGTCATCCTGCTTTCAGGAACGAGCGCAGCTGATGCGCTGGCCGCTGCGACACGGATCCAAGAAGCACTCAGCACGATGCGTCAGTTTGATGGTCACGAAGTGGCCACCCGCGCAAGCATCGGGATCGCCTCCAGCGAAGTCGCCTATTTTGCGCCCGAGGAAGTGCTCAGAGACGCCGATGCCGCGATGTACCGAGCCAAGGCCAGTGAGCCCGGAACGATCGCGTTCTACGACGAGCCGATGCATGCGGACGCGACCGAACGAGCCGGGCTTGCGCGTGACGTTCTTGACGGGCTCCATGCCGGTCAGTTTGAAGTCCACTACCAGCCGATCGTGAACCTCACGACGGGGCAAACCGACCGCTTCGAGGCGCTCGTACGGTGGCGACACCCGCAGCGAGGCCTTCTGGCACCCGAGCAGTTCCTCCCTGCCATCGAAGACACGGCCTTTATTGTGGAACTCGGCCACTGGGTCATCGACGAAGTATGCCGTCAGATTGCGGTGTGGGGGCCGGAGGTGGTCAACGTCAGTGTCAACATCTCAGACAAAGAATTCTGGAGCCAAGACTTGCTACGCACGGTGTTGGCCACCGTCGAGAAGCATGGCCTGACACCGGATCGGTTGACGCTGGAAATCACCGAATCCGTGCTCATGCGCCGGCCGGACATGGCGTTACGGCTTATGCACAAGCTGCATGATTCGGGGCTGAGGCTCCATATCGATGACTTTGGAACAGGGTTCTCGTCCCTGGAAACATTGCACAGGTTCCCTGTTGATGCGTTCAAGATCGATCGCAGTTTCATCCAGACACTCGCCGATGTGGAAAACAGCGCCGAACTCATTGAGTCCCTGGTCCGGCTAGGTAAGGCGCTGGGGTTGGCAGTTGTTGCTGAGGGAGTCGAAACCGATGACCAGTTGGAGTTCTTGCGAGAGCTTGGGTGCGCAACGGGCCAAGGCTTCTTGTTCATGCCTGCAGTGACCGCTGATCAGGCACGTGACGTGCTGGGCAAGACGCTGCACGGTGGGGACGATCCAGCACCACGTTGATGACACTGCAGACAGGCAGGTGTGCGCTCACCGGCTTGCAGGGGGTGGCGTGAGGTCTGGCTCCGTGCTGTGAGTACGCATGATCCCGTAGATGTGTGACGGATCCGGCGCGAGGTGGGTGCGGTGCATGACGAGCGTGATGCGGCGCTACGCGACGACACGATGCCTACGGCGCGAAAGTAACGAAAAGTGGGCCCCGTGGAGGGATGATGTCGGCAACGCCTATGGCGGCAGGAGGTGTGGAATGCGGGGCGAGGCAACGGTTCTGCATGCCGACCTCGATGCGTTCTATGCCTCGGTAGAGCAGCGCGACTCGCCGCAGCTGCGGGGCCGTCCCCTCATTGTGGGCAGTGGCGTGGTGGCGGCCGCGAGTTACGAGGCAAAGGCCCGGGGAGTCCGCACTGCGATGGGGACGGCGAAGGCGCTTGCCTTGTGTCCCGACGCCGTGGTGGTGCGGCCGCGGATGGAGGCCTACGCGGCGGCGAGCCGCGCGGTGTTCGACATTTTTCACGACACGACGCCCCACGTGGAAGGGCTGTCAATTGACGAGGCATTCCTGGAGGTGGGGGGCCTACGTCGCATCGCGGGAACTCCCGAACAAATCGCCGTGCGGCTGCGCGAACGCGTGCGCGCGGACGTGGGGCTTGCCATTTCGATTGGAGTGGCGCGGACAAAGTTCCTGGCCAAGATCGCAAGTGCCGTCAGCAAGCCTGACGGGTTGCTGGTGGTGGAGCCAGACCAAGAGGAGGCTTTCCTTCACCCGCTACCCATCGAGCGGCTGTGGGGCGTGGGCAAGGTCACCGCACAGAAGCTGCACTCGCGTGGCATCCACACGGTGGGGCAACTAGCGGAGCTGGAAGCGGCGACCGCTGAGCACTATCTGGGCAAGGCGGCTGGCGCGCATCTGCACGCACTTGCGCGGCTGCGTGATCCGCGTCCCGTCGAGCCCACGCAGCAGCGCGTTTCGATTGGGTCCCAGCGTGCGCTGGGCAACCGTCCACGCACTCATGAGGAACTTGCGCTCATCCTCACTGAGCTTGTCGATCCCCTGGCCAAGCGCCTCCGGGAGCGAGGCTCAGCCTGCTCAACAGTGGTGCTACGCGTGCGCTATGGCGACTACACAAGGGCGACGCGCTCGCGCACACTTGGCGCCCCGACGGATCGCACCGACGTGCTCCTCGACACCGCACATGCCTTGCTCGCGAGCGTTGCCCGGGAACTCTCGGGGCGTGGCGCCACGCTCGTGGGCATTTCGCTCACAAACCTTGTTCGCAGTGATGAGGTGCAGACCCAACTCGAGTTTGACTGGCAGGACGGTACCCGCATTGATTCGGCACTCGACGCGGTGCGCAACCGCTTTGGTGCCCAGGCCGTCACCCGCGCTGCGCTGATAGGCCGTGACCCTGGCTGGAGTCTGCCCGGGCTTTCGGAGCACGAGTAGCGATCCGACCCCAACACTGCGGAACGATGCCGTGAGACATCACAAAAGTGGGCCCCGTGGGGCTCGAACCCACGACCCGCGGATTAAAAGTCCGCTGCTCTACCAACTGAGCTAGAGGCCCGCCCCAGCATCCTAACGGCGTGCGATGACATGTACGAGACGAATCACCAGCACAATCACCGCCGCGACGAGGGCTCCAGCGAGCGCACCCGCACCGTTGAGAATCACATCGTCAATGTCGGCCACGCGGTGCAACGTCAACTGGGTGAGCTCAATCGCCACCGAAAGCCCTGCGCCGGCCAGTGTTGCCATCAGGATTCGGGCCAGCAGGGGCGATGTCCACAACCACATCAGCAGCATGCCGACCGGAACGAACATGGCGATGTTGCCCCACACATTTGCGGATACGACGTCGGCAGCACCCGTATGCAGTCCGCGGCGGATTTCAGCGAACGGAGTGAGGTTGACGCCCGACGGCCCTGTTCCGTCCCCCACCGAAAACCCCAACGTGGCGACCAGGATGCCCGTCACCGTCATCGCCAGCAGCACATACGGTGCCAGGACGAGTGCACGCCGCATTCCTCCCCACGCGGCTACCACAATCACCAACAGTGCCAAGGCGACCAGTTCGCATACGCCCACCAGCACGCCGGTGGTCACACCGAAGTACTCCCATGGACGCATGCCGTCTCCTTGCAGGGCCACCGTGCGCGGCGTGCGCACCTTCACACTCGGTGAGAGTACCGGGAGGGCCGCATCGGCGGGTACGGGGAACAGACCGTGCGCGAATCTCGTTGGTCACTGACATACGTCCCAGCCAGAGCCTGAGTCGCCCGTGCCCTGACCTGAACGGGAACTGCAGTACCCGGTAGGTACTAGCGTGGGACAAAGAAGGAGTGACATGTCGCCAAACAAGATTGTCAAGACTGACGCCGAATGGCGGGCCTCGCTCGGAGACTTCGAGTACAAGGTGCTCCGTGAGGCGGCAACTGAACGCCCGTGGACGGGCGAGCTGCTGGAGGAGAAGCGCCAGGGCGTGTTCCGGTGCAAGGGATGCGGCGCGCAGTTGTTCAGTTCGGACACCAAGTTCGATTCCCACTGCGGCTGGCCAAGCTTCTACAAAGCCGAAGAAGGCACCGTCAACCTCACCCAGGACAACTCCCACGGCATGGTGCGCGTTGAAGTCACCTGCGCGGCGTGTGGGTCGCACCTGGGACACGTATTCCCCGACGCACCCCAAACTCCCACTGGCGAGCGTTACTGCATCAACTCGGTGTCACTCACCTTTGACGCGAACGACGCTGAGGCCGGGGCCAACTAGGTGGTTGAGCAACGCCGCTTCCGCCGTCCAGCCATGCTCGACATGGAAGAAGCGGAACTCATCGAGGGCGACATTGATCCCTTGGACCGTGCCCTTGTTGCACATGAATCCGCTGCCGCGCTGGTGTCTCAGGCACGCCAAAGCCGCGACCCTGAGTTGGTCGCCCGGCTGGTGCGTCTTGTTGAAGATGAAGGCATCGACACCGTTGCCATGATGTGGTCCAAGGCGGAGCCCCACACGCTGCCGGGTGCTCTGTGGCGCATTTACATGTTGCGCGAATGGGTTCGGCACAGCCCCGATCAGGTTGCACGGTCATATCACGAAGGCGTTCACGCGGCACAGGTCCGGCATGCCATTGCTGGGGTCGAGGACCCTCCCGGACCGGCCGAAGTGCGCCACCTCGCTGACCAGATTCTGTCGGGCGTATTCAGTGGAGACCTCGCCTTAGCGCTGTACCGCGCGGGTGCCTTCTGTCGCGTTGTTGCGACGGGCGCTGCCTTCGAGGCGCAAAGTGACGAGGGCCATGCCGACGCACGGGCACATCAGTCCACGCTGCGAGCGGCCCAGTTGCTCAAAACGGGTGAGGATCTTGAGCGATGCGCCGTCTTGTGGCGGGACGGGCTACTCGAGTAGCCCTGTTGTGCCTGGCACTGTCGACTTTGTCACCTTCGAGGCGCGCTGCGCAGCACCCGTCCCGTATCCTTAA
>Ga0222423_1000451_pt1 | contig 28861 bp, 23 predicted proteins | sample 3A0metagenome_FD_182472 | JGI IMG/M metagenome (GOLD analysis project Ga0222423, IMG submission 182472) | Enriched microbial communities from leaf-cutter ant dump, University of Wisconsin, Madison, United States - 3A0 (version 2) | ecosystem: Environmental > Terrestrial > Nest > Insects nest >...
CAACGGAGTCACCGAGCAACTCTGCAAAAAGCTTATTGAACTAGGGTATGATGAGAAGGTCATCACTAAATATATCCTTAAATAACTATGCCAACCCAACCATCAAAACAGCCAAAAATCGCCATCGTCCACGACTGGCTCACTAACATGGGTGGTGCCGAGCCGCTGGTATTAGAGATTCATAAACTTTTCCCACAGGCACCTATTTACACGTCTGTGTACGACGCTGAAAAAATGCCAGCATTCAAGGACGTCGACGTTCGCACAACCGAACTACAAACCAAACTCCCAAAAGCACTCCGTTTCAAACACACCCTGTGGCCAACGAAGCGGGCAAAAGCTTTTCGCAAACTGGACCTTTCCGAATTCGACATTATCATTTCAAGTTCCAGCGCCGAAGCCAAAGCCGTTCGCAAAACACGCCCAGGCCAGACTCATATCGCCTACATTCATACACCGATTCGTTATTATTGGAGCCACTACGAAGAGTTCCGCAAAGAGTTTAATTTTGGCGCACTCACCCCGCTGATCCGCCCATTCATTCCAGCGCTCGTGAAGAAACAGCGCAAACTGGACCTCGAATCAACCAAAGATATTGATGTATTCATCGCCAACTCGACCGTCACCCAAGAGCGTATTAAAGAGTATTATGACAAGCCAAGTACAGTGGTATACCCACCAGTGGAAGTGGCGAAGTTTATGCCAGCACCAAAAGGCGAACGTCACGGCTATGTTATTTGGGGTCGCCACGTTCCCTACAAGCGCTTCGATCTGGCCATTCAAGCCGCTAACAAACTCGGTGCCGACCTTACTATCGCTAGTACTGGCCCTGACACCGAGCGCCTGAAATCACTCGCTGGACCAACCGTGAAATTTGTCGGCCGCTTAAGCGACGATGAATTGGTACAGCTCGCTCAAACCTCAAAAGCCTTCCTATTCCCTAACGAAGAAGATTTCGGCATCTCGGCCGTTGAAGCCCTCGCTGCTGGAACACCTGTTATCGCCTACAAAAAAGGTGGCGCACTCGATATTGTACAAGACGGCGAAACTGGGTTGTTTTTCGAAGAGCAAACCGTGGAATCACTCGTTGATGCTATGAAACGATTTGAAGAAATAACCGCTAAAAACCCGCAGGCATTTTTGCCGGCTACTTTGCACCGCAAGGCAAAGCGGTTTGATAAAAGCTTATTCGATACCAAAATTGTTAAGATAGTTAGCGATGCAATAGCAGCAACAAAAGCAAGCCTATAAGTATGAAAAGTTTGTTAACTTTTTTCAAAAACCCCGCTGGCAGATTTCTCCTTGTGGCTATTGGGTGGCAACTTGCCTTCACCATCCTTGGCCTGTTGTTATCACAAGGTCAAGGTGTGTTCAGCCACATGAATCACTGGGACGCTGGTTGGTATCATCTTATTATCAACGAGCATTATACGATTACAAGTAGTCCTGCCTCGCCCGCTTTTTACCCACTGTTTCCGCTACTCGTTGGCACTTTAAGCCTTGGGTTTATCGACACTACACTTATCGCTCTACTCCTCAACACAGCCTCGTTATGGCTCGCTCTCCTCGCCCTCTACAAAATCTTAAAACACTATAAACTCTCACCGCAGGCAACGACCGCTGCGCTTTTCACCTTTTTGTGTTTCCCTTCGGCCTTCTTTATGCACGTATTTTACAGCGAAGCACTTTTTATAGCGCTCGCCTTTTGGAGTTATTACTTCGCATTGAAACAGAAATGGTGGGCTGTTGGGACACTTTTAGCATTTCTTACCGCCGCTCGGCTTCCTTCGGTACTTTTTATTCTCCTTGCTGGGCTCGAATACCTCCGCTCGTACAACTGGAATATCAAAAAGTCCCTCAATAAGAACCTGTTGTGGTTTCTGCTTACCCCGCTCGGCTTCATCGCCTACGGCCTGTATCTCTACATAATGAGGGGCGATTTTCTGGCAATGTTTCATGCTTACAGCGCAACAAATGACTGGACTTATCAGCACTTCTCGTTGAATATTTTTCCAACGATATGGACCGCCACCGCCACAGGCGTCACTGGCCTGACAGGCCTTGGCGCTTACGAACATTTTATTAATAGCTTTTTACCGATTTTGGCAATCGTCACTATTGTCGCCGCTTCAACCTACCTATTCGTACGGTTAAAATCTAGAGCCGTGCCACTCTTCGTCTTTTGCCTCGCATCAATCCCGTTATTCACCATCAATAGCAACGTGGTCTCTGTCCATCGATACGCACTGCCGATTATTGGTATATACATCGCTGTAGCATTTTTTTATAAAAAAGGTGTACGAGCACTGGCCATCTACACGGCATGTGCACTAATGTTGATTGTTCAGCTGTTCCTGTTTGCAAAATTTGCGGCAGGGGTTTTTGCGGGTTAGATAACAGCGAGAATCGTTTCCAGCCGATGTACGGTATCTTCCCATTTGCCAACATCAAGACAGTCGATACCAAATGCTTTCACCGGGTAATCGTTGCCACCTTCTTGTAAATGGTCACCGAAAAATAAAATGTCGTCTTTGCTAATATCAATTGCGTCTATCAATTTTTGCATACCATAGGCCTTGTCGATACCCTCACGAGTGACGTCAATTGAGGTTGAACCACCGGCACGTACTTCAAGCCCAGGCAGTAAGGGTGCTGCGAGGTCACGCAGACTCGCTTTTTTGGTACCATCTGGATCCCAAGCATACTTGTCTTCAGGCTTAGCCTTCTGGCCCAACGCAGAAAAGGTAATTTGGCTACCACGGTCTTCAATAATGTCACCTGCAGGGTTTGCTTCCCACAATCCAAGTTCTTTTGCAGACGCTTCAAGCACTTCAATCACCTGCTTCTTTTGTTCTTCAGTAAGATCTTCAGCATATTGCAACTGCCACTCGCCGTCGAGTTCATTGTAGCGATAGTAGCGAGTGCCACAGGTTGGCATAAGATGAAGACGATTCAGTTTGTGCGGTTCAATATGAAGACGATCAATCACCTGTGTTTGAAACTGTTCATAGCGACCACCAGAAATAATACAGACTTCAAATTCTTCAAGTACACGCCCGAGTGTGGTCGCCATTTCATCACTCAATGGTGATTTCGTTACAGCAAGCGTATCGTCAAGGTCAAAAGCTAACAGTTTTTTCATTAACGATCATGTCCCATCGCCTGATTAATCCGAGTCGAAGAATCTGCCTTATTCTCACCACCAACTCCAAACAGCAGTTCAATGTTGTGTCGGTGACATACTTCGCCTTCAGGAATCGCTTTCTCAGAATCACGATCCCCACCATTTGCAAACACCAGCTCGTCATTTGGATATTTCAGTGCAATCGACTCGAGTGATTTAATAACCGTCGGGTCCTCATCGATTGAAATCATCACTTCATCGACAGCCCGCAGCGCACCGATAAGACGAGCTCGATTATCTTCAGTAAGAATAACTTTTCCCTTTTTCATTACCTGTTGTTTGTCATTGTTAACGATAACTATAAGCTTATCACCAAGTTTCGCACCAGCCTCGATCATGTCGAGGTGACCACCATGTAAAGGGTTGAAGAACCCACTCTCAATAATTATTTTCATATATCTATTATACCTATTCTACTGTTACACTTTTAGCTAAATTTCGTGGTTGATCTACATCATTGCCTTTTGCAACCGCCACATAGTAAGCAAATAACTGCTGGAAGATATTCAGGACAAGTGGCGCCAAAAGTGTCAACTCGGTATTAATGCGAACAACCGTTTCGGCTTCAATTTCTTTTGTGCTATTTGTGATTGCAAGAATGTGCCCGCCTCGTGCATTTACCTCGTGTAAGCCACTAATTGATTTATCAAATAGCCAATCCTCAAGAACAAGAAATACCTCAAACAGTCGATCATCAACCAATGCGATTGTGCCATGCTTTAGCTCTCCCGTTGGATAGCCGTTAGCGTGAATGTACGATATTTCTTTCAGCTTTAGTGAACCCTCTAGCGCCACTGGATATGCCGTATCTCGTCCAAGATAGAGCGCATGATCATACGATGCATATTTTTTAGCAACTGTTTTTGCTTCTTCAGATTTTTCTTTCAAAACCTTTTCAATTTCATCAGGAAGTTTAGAGAGTTCACGAACATACTTGCTCGTCATCTCACTACTTGCACCTTTTGCTTGCGCAACTTGAATACCAAACATAATCATAGCCGACGCCTGTGAAGTGAAAGCTTTGGTACTTGCGACTGAAATTTCTGGCCCAGCATGCACATACACACCACCGTCAACTTCACGTGCAATTGTTGAACCTACTGCGTTAATAATACCCAGCGTTTTAATTCCCCGTTGTTTAATTTCACGAAGACAGGCGAGAGTATCTGCCGTTTCGCCAGACTGAGAAACAATGAGCGCAACGCTATTTTTTGGAATATGGAATGAACGATAACGAAACTCGGAAGCAACTACAACATCAATTGTTAAATCATCGATTAGTTTCTCAAGGTAGTATGATGCTAAGAGACCTGCATAATACGCAGTCCCACAGCCAACAATTGTAATATGTTCAATTTGGCGTAGTTCTTCAAGCGACATATTCAAACCACCAAGTTGCACACTTCCCTTATCAAGCAAAAGCCTTCCACTCAATGTAGACTTGAGTGTCGATGGCTGTTCGTTAATTTCTTTTATCAAGAAGTGGTCATAGCCTTGCTTTTGGATTGCTTGCATATCTACTTCAATCTTCTCGACTTTTGCAGAGATTGGCTGCGCAGCTAAATCACGTAGTTCTACGTTGCCTGCAGTACATACCGCAATTTCACCATCGTTCAAATAAATTGCCTGGTCAGTGTGACCGAGTAATGCAGAAGCGTCGCTGGCAATAATTGTCTCGTCGTCACCAACTCCAATAATGAGTGGACTTCCTAGCCGGGCAACAACAATTTCCTTAGGGTTTCGCACAGACACAACTGCAATACCGTATGTTCCCGCAACTAATTTCAATGCCTGAGCAACTGCATCAACCAATAAGGTGTCTTTATCATAGAGTGAGTCTATAAGAGCCGCGAGTACCTCAGTATCAGTATCGCTTTGGGATTCGTAGTTTTTTAATTCGGCTTTTAATTCCTTGTAGTTTTCGATAATACCGTTGTGAACGAGGTAAATATCGCCAACTTTGTGTGGGTGTGCATTACGTTCCGATGGAACGCCGTGGGTCGCCCAACGTGTATGCCCGATACCAACGTGGTCTTCCCGAGCTTCTTGCTGAACAAGCGCGTCAAGCTCAGCGACTTTTCCTATAGCTCGCAGTAATGTTGAATCACCATCATTGTTGACCGTCACAACCCCAGCTGAATCGTAGCCACGGTATTCAAGGCGACGGAGTCCGCCCGTCAGAACACTTTGCGCATTTTTATTTCCAATGTAACCGACGATTCCACACATGTACTATTAACCTTAACTAAAGCCCGTATTCTTTTTTAACAAACAGTACCGCTTCTTCAACACGCTGTACGTTAGTTCCAGTATCGCCTGGTCGCATTTCTATCGATACCATGCCTTGATAATTAATCTCTCTCAAAGCACGAGAAGCAGCCTGGTGATCTATGTCTGAACTACTATTAACCTCTCCTAGCATCGGTGCACTCACATGATAGTGCTTCAATATATCGGATGACTTCAGAATTGCTTCATATATATTATCGCCCGCAAGCTGCATGCAGGCTGTATCAAGATGTAACCCAAAACCTTCGTTATCGACGCTTCGAACGAGCTTCGCACCCTGGTCAGCATTAGTTATGTAGTCACAATTATACTGCGGTGCATTCGGCTCCAAGCATAAAATGACGCCTTGCTGGGTCGCAACTTTACCTAACTCAGAAAAGAAATTGCCCGCAATTTTGTCAGCATCCTCAACTTCAAGTTCTCCTCTTTGGCGATTCTTTGGCGATCCAAATACAAGCCTTTCGGCACCCATTACGCCTGCAAGCCTCAAAAATTCCGACATATACTCGACTGTCTCTTGACGATTCTCATCGCTCTCAAAAATTTTCAAATCAGGTCGCGCGAAAAGCATTGACTGAAAAGCAGAGACCTTTATTCCTTTGTCTGACCACCATTTTACATATTCAAGCGCATCACTATCGGAAGCTTTAGTTGGGTCATCCCAACGCTTTGTTGGTGCTATTTCAACATGTTTTACACCTAATTCTACGAGTTTATCTGCGACGGCGTTCTCTTCTTCGTTAGTCCAAGCAATGTTTGATACAGCAAGTTCCATGTCTATTCCTCGGTTTCTCGTTCAACAAATTTTTTGATATCATCAAGCTCTTGTTGTTTGCTGTAAAGATAATTACCGCTACCACCATAAATATCTGCATATTTACTATGCATATCCCAAAAAGCAGGCTTCATTTCTTCGGGTACATTTGTGAATTCGATACCAAAAGCATGCCGCGCTAATTCACTTGTTGCTACTGGAGGTGTAGCAAAGTTAACTAAAGTTAAATCATTTTCTAAGGCAATCTTGATATCTTTCCAAATATTGTCCAGATTGTAGTATTGATACACACCGTCTTTGTGAATTTTCTCAAGATTATTACCATTTAGTAAATCAAAGATGACATTTTTCTTTAGTCCGTTGCCAAAAAGACCAGGCAGGCGGACGATTGTTGTATCAAAATTGTCACGACAAAATTGCTCTAGATAAAAGCGGTTTGCCCCGTATGGTGATAGTCCGTCAGTCTCAATTTCTGTATCTTCATTGGCACCATTTGGGTCTTTATAAACACCTACGGTTGAAATAAGAACCAACTTTCCAATCTTGGCCTTTTTTATATGTTCAATATATTCGTTAATCTCTGCCAAGTCTTTTTCAGGCTCTTGATTAATACGCCACATCTCGGCACGATTAGCGGCACTTACTACTAAATCGTACTCACGCCCTTCAATGTCTGCAATATTTTTACTGTTATACACATCGTTAAATGCGCCTTGACTTTCAATATTCCCACCAACAAATCCAGTATGTCCAATTAATGCTGTCTTCATAGAAATTAATCCTCTCCGTTTACTCCCGTCGCTGGAATTCTGTATGTACCCTTATTATACCGTTTTTTGCAGATAGGATAGGCCATTCACAATTAAAACATAGGTAATTCTGATATTATCAGTAGGAATGAAGTATAAGAAATTGCTCACTATCCAGTCTTTTTGGATTCGGATACTCTACATTGTCTCGATTGCTTTCTTAATCTCACTTATATCTCTATTTATCCTCAAAGCATTAGAAAATGGCACGCACGTAAACACTTATGCAGCAAATGGAACCTTCCAATTGTATAATCCATTGCGGAGACTAGCGAGCGGACAAGTACTCGGTCTTGATTTTCCTTTTTTTCATGGTATCGGCATTCCTCTACTTCACTTCCCCGTATTTAGTGTTCTCGGAAGTGGTCTGTTTGCAGCAGAAGTTGCAAAATGGATCGTCTCACCTATGATGTTCCTTGTAAGTTCGTTTCTTTTTTTTCTTGCCTACTTTAAAAAATTAAAATTAAGCATTATAGCATTGGCTATTTTTTCTATTATGTCATTGGCTTGGATTGATGTCATATGGCCATCAAACTCCTTAATGGGAGTCCGTGGTACCTTACCGGTCCTTATTGCAGCGGCGCTTGTATGGAAAACGACAAAAACAATTAAAGTGAAAAAAATATCGCTCCCAGTAAACGAGTGTATCGCGCTTTTGCTACTTGGTATCTCATTATTATTTGGTACAGAACATGGCGTCGCTGCTATAGCGGCATACGCAATCGTAAGTTTTATTGAAATAATCATTCATAAAAGAGACCAATTCGTCCGACAAATACTCATTCTCGCATTAAAGGGTGTTTTGATATTAATAGTCGCTTTTCTCGCATATACACTTCTCACACTTGGACACCCGTTAACGGCACTCCATTACGCCTTCATTGACGTGCCCCAAGATCAAGGTTGGTACTTTGGTGCAGGGCCAGATTACTATCTGAGCGTCCATACTCTATTACCGTCACTATTTAATATATACACTTTGCCAATTTGGATTACAGTCCTACTGGCAGTGTTATTAATTATTGGCTATAGAATAATTACCAAAAAAACCATTATGAATTCTGCGCTATGGTTTATGGTTGCCTACGGTGTCATTATTTTCTTGATTACAATTTGGGGTTACTACAGCCCAGTCTCACAACTCATACCCCTACAAAGAATGCTTGGTCTTATTATTGTTGCCGTTGCATTACCGCTTATTTTTCAACAACCAGCGGAAAAATATATTCCAAATAAGAACATACGTACAGCTTTTGCTATAGTGACACTACTAGCGACTGTTATTCTTACTGCCACGCTCTGTGTTTCCTTTATTTCAAACCTTACCTGGATAAAAGACAGAGATGCAAGGAACACGCTTTATCTTGCAAGTCAGGCTCGGCAGAAAGATGACTACTTTGCGCTCAGTGAGGGATGGAAATCAGCAGTTGACTCGTTCCGTCCATACATTGACCCTTCAAAAAGGATATGGTCAATGTATACAGGGGCTTATGACTCAATTTTCGGTAATCAGCTTAACCCGTCTATCGGGGGCGAGGATTACATTATTCACGCCCTTGGTGATGCACGAAGAGCAGCCTACGAACAAAGTTTCGCCGACACCAAACCTCATTATGTTATCTCATTAAAACCTGAATATTTTCCACTTGAAGAGTGGTTATGGATTAACCATTGGCATATATATGAGCAGCTCTTTACTCAATATTCTTTGGTTGCACGAAATGGCTCTCATTACCTTTGGGAGCGGAATGATACCGTGCAAGTGGGCGAAGAGAAATCTTTACCAGCAGAAGTAACTCCAGATTCAGTAAAACTTCCCGGTAATACAACCAATAATACAATTGTATATAGTGTAACGGTTCAGTACGACGCACATGGAGCGATTCCACTTACAGATAGACTCTCTCGATACCTCATAAATATCGACTCTGCCTTAAAGGCACAGCAATACTCGGTTTTTCTTCCAAGCCACAAACATGAATGGACATTTCCAGTAATTGTCCTACCTGGCAACAAAGAGGTCACGCTTCGCTCTTCTACTGATGGCATGTTTCCAGCAACACTCATTATTAACAGTGCGTCCTTTAAAGAAGTAAATATTCCAACTGGTAATTTGGACCCTATTGAAGACAATATCCGTACCTTTAACTCTGAGAAGAAGTTGTAGTATATGCCTTCTATCCCTCGCCTTAAAAACTTCATAAAAAAGCACATTAAACTTGTTTCGTTTGTAGTTATTACGTTATTTTTTGCCGCTTCTGTCATAATCCGTATTTCAGATTTTAACCAATCGAATGATATTCAAAATATTGATGCGAGTTACCACGTCCTTCTTACTATGAACGCTATTGACCAAGCCGGAATAAAATCTAGTTCATTGCTCCCTCTCGTCAGCCTTACTACTGATAGTGCCGGCCCTGCTGTACCATGGGGAGCAACCGTAAAAGGAAATGACGGTTTGTTCTATTACACTTCTTTTCCGCAAATCGGTTTTGCCTTGCCTTCGATTATTTTTGACTATGGACATATCCCCGTTACACTCTTCAACCTCATGTTGTTTAATATGTTAGTCGGGTATATCTCTGTTATCCTGCTCTTTGTCATATGCTTTTTAATTGCAAGAAGTCTCACTAAAAACGAAATTAAAGCGCACTTACTTGCTCTTACAGTTAGTATCCTTGCAATGTTCAGTATTGAGGTTATGTTCTCTCAAGGTGTTATCTATTGGGGACAGTCGCTCATGCAGCCTATTTTACTTTCCCAGCTCATTATCGTATTCGCACTGCTCCAGCAAAAAAAGAAAAGCACACTTCTGGTGATTTTACTTGCTTTAGTTATTTTGTTAGGCATTATGACAGAATGGACAGGATACTTCTCGGCACTAGGCATTCTATTATTGTGTATTGTTAAAGCAGCCAAAGATAAACAGTGGAGACAATACGCACCTCTTGTTATTTCAGTATTAGTTGGCGGTATAATCGGCACACTTCTTTTTGTGACACCATTTATTGTAAAGTTGTCAGCGCCGTTGTTTGTCGAGACAAGCATGAGTCGTTTTATTGTTCGCGACAGCACTAATCAAGATGCCCCTGGACTGATTGCTATGCTCGGGAGTTATGTCGACTCATTTGGTCCATTCATTATTGCTACTTTATTCGTCCTTGCTGTAGCACTCGCACATCCACCAACAAGAACAGCACTCTTTACGTCATTGCGTCGACATGCTGGATTGCTTTTTATAGCAACATTCCCTCTACTGGAAAATGTTCTTCTTAGACAGCATGCATATGAATATTCGTTCGACCGCCTGAAGTTTGTTATACCCCTTTCGATGTTCTTGGTTATCATTCTTGCTTCATTAAAAACGAGACGTACGCTACTTATTGCACTAGGCGCCATAAGTATTGCAATAGCCGTTAGTCTTACTCAATACACGCACTCACAACGCACTGCAGTAACCCCTGGATATACCGATACCTCAGAAATACTTAGCTACACCAAAGAAGCTTACCCAAATGCGACGTACCTGTTTAATGGACCGGTGCGTGGCTGGCTGAATAATGCCACGGGTAAAAATATCATCGAGCAAGTGCAATCATACAAATCTTTCCGTGATAATTGTACTGTTGGTATTTGTGTCTGGCTCATTGGTACAGCAACGGACAATTCAATGTACATAGTTCGGGGCGCCCTTGTCTTTGACTCTTCACAAAATAAGCTCACGACTATCGGAACACCTTCTTTTGATGGATTATTGTACGTTGACGAGGATTTGCGCGAGAGACTTGAGCAAACTAAAAGTTCGACTCTTAAACAAGATTATTTGTTAAAAGAGTTTAAGCAGTCTATTTAACTTTATACTTACCTGCAACTGCGCTAAATAGTACTGACAAAACGTGTATGTTGCCTTTTATCGGGCTGATCTTAGTTGGAGTGCTGCCTTTTCTTGGATAGGTGCGAGTCACCGGCGTCTCAATTGTTTTATATTCTTTTCGTCGAGAGCTTTCGATTGCCAAATAATAGTGAAGTTCATACGTCTTAAAAATATCTCGAAAAACAGCGATGCCCTCGTCCCCAAGAAGCTTTGCGCTATACCCACGAAAACCGTTAGTCGTATCAGTGTGACGCTCTCCTGCAGCAATGCTGATAAGGGGTGCGTGGATAAAATGTAATCCAATCTCTCGAGAGAGAGGCGTATTAACTGCTTTACCACCAGGGATGAAGCGAGAACCTTGCACGTGATCGATGCCTGCATCAAGATGTTTAATGAAACTCGGTATAGCAGAGATGTCGTCTTTACCGTTTCCATCGACGACAACGACGCCTTTGTAGCCTTCTTGGAGTGCCCAGGCAAAAGCCATACGCATTTGAGCGCTTAGCTTTCCTGAACCCGTTTTCGTCAAAAGAGCACGGACGTTTTGTGCTTTTAAGAAGCTTTTCTCGAGCGACCCATCTGTACTTCCACCATCAGCCACAACAACATCGATACGGTTCGTGTATTTTTTCATTGCTTTCAACTGCTTCTGGACACGTGGTCCTTCATTGATAACAAATACACATACACAGTAATCGTGTTGCTTTTTTGTTAGTTCATCAGCAATAAAATCTGGAAATTCCCACGTAGGCTGCGCTTTTCTAATAAGGTCTTGCTTCAATACTCTTTTCGAACTCATACCTATTTTGTTATATTCTTTCGTTCCGAGTCGGCGATAGAGATAGTGCTACTAAACTCGTCGTCAACATTATATTTTTGATCGTTCCTTTGTTCACTCAGAATACGATTAATGTATTCACTTATAATCACCATAGCGAGAAATAGGATGAAAAACATTCCCGAAAGCTGAAGTGATGTTGTTGTCCAACCTTCAGCAACGTTATGGTACATAAGGTTAATAACTACAACGTAAATTGCATACCCTAAGTTTAGAAAGCTAGCAATGGCGCCTATCCAACTAATCACTCGAAGGGGATGTGTTGAATAACTTGTAATCGTTTCGAGGGCCTCAACCGTGCCTCCACGAATACTACGACGCTTACCTGGATTACTGATGGGAGTATATGAAACCTGTGAAAGTTTGAAACCGACGACACGCACAAGGTGTCGAATATGTCGGTGATCACGCTTACTACTCGTAACGGCAGCGATAGCTTTACGATTAAACGCCATGAGGTATGTTGCATTCGTAGGGATATCTACGTTCATGTATTTTCGGTTATACCAATAGAACACTTTTCGCCCAAGCCCATTAGCCTTCATACGAACCGTACTAACACCCTGCACCATGTCAACTTCCTGAACTGCAGTAATCATATCCGGAACAATTTCAGATGGATCAAGCATTTGGTCAAGCGTACACACATAATCCCCGATTGCCGCCTCAAGCCCTGCAAAAATAGCCGTATCCATATCGTGTTGCTTCGAAAGAACGATTAGGCGAATTGCAGGTAGTTCAGCAAGTAACTTCTTAACTGCATCGACCTCTTCATCTTTTGCTTCATTCGCAATAAGAATAATCTCGTAGTTTGCATACCCCGAACGAAGCATAGAGCTTAATCGCTTAAGATATGGAGCAACGTCAGTACTTTCGGGACTGACAACTACAACAACCGAAACAAAAATATCTTGCACATACCACTGGACCGCCACCGTCTTTGGAGTTTTAGCTTTTTTCACCATATATAACCTCTAAACCCTCAAACACATCATATATATTATCTAACTTCCCTCCCATTATACAGACGTACCCCGGGAGACCAAAATCTGACCGAAAGAGAATAGGACGACTGTCGTCCTTTTCGCTTTTCATTAAAACTGTTTTAACCTCCCAAATTGACTTGGCGTATTTGATGTTTGCCAATGCCGGTACATATCGGCTGACATCTGCGGCCATCTGACGAAAATTTGTTTTGAATGCCAAATCACTAAAGTAACGGTGTGGGTCTTCAATTTCTGGCGCCCTATCTTTATCATCAACCCAAGATGTATGGGGTGTGTATCTAACGTGCGAGAGTGTGTGGTAAGGAGTCGTAGGAAAAGGCATTATTGAGAAGAATGGCCCGTCCATAACGGTGACACTAAAATTCTTCAATTCGGGCGGTAACTTCACGAGGCACATTTCGGTTATCTCGTGCTTGAGCGGAACAACAGGAAGCTTTGACTTGCGATGAAGTGTATTAATTTGTGAATAAGCACAGTTTAATACAAATTGCGCTTTATATTCAGTTATATTCGTCTTAACTTCTATACTATTTTGAGTAGACTTCTTTAAAGCAAGTATTTCTTCTTCGGTATGAATCTGTATCGCATCATCCTCTGCAATACGCGCTAGTAATATATCCCTTAATTTGTGTGAATCGAACGCATATTCTTTTACCGAGTAGACTTTTTCAATCAAAAGATTATTGAATAGCCCGCTGACTTGCTTGGGAGCATCGTCAATTTCCGCACCTATCTTCCGTACAAAGCCTTCAAACTGACGTGCATTTATTTTTGATAGATGGCTAGAAATCGCATAGTATTTTGGAAAGTTACTCTTTATAGCCTTCTTGTGTTCTTTGACGAAACGCGAAAAATTTACATGTGAACGATATGCAGTTAAAAGACTCCTTGGATAATGGTAACCATTATGAACTCGCGCCTGATTAACATACGACGCACGTGACATCAGAGAGCTCTCTTTTTCAATTACAAGAATATTATTTATGTTAAGCTCATCCCTTAGGAATAGGGCGACACTTAATCCATAGAACCCACCACCAACAATTATGGTGTTATATGTTTTCATGACGTTCTTTTTCGCTTAAGCCTCACTACCCCTTGATGTATAAATATTGCTAGAATAATGAATCCAAATAGTGCGGTAGGAAGGTAGAGGAGAATACCGTTAATATGCGCATGAACGAGAGAGTGAGAAAAGGCCAAAACCAACCAGCTTAGGTAGCCGACTATACCAATTGATAAACCGACATATAGTGCCTCGATATCTCGTATCATTTTAGGAGGCAACCACTTCTTTCTTGTCACAAATAATATTCCTAGTATGATTACAAATACTACTGTTGACTGTACGTACAGACCTAGTGATTGATTTAATTCAATCGGAAGATGGATAACTGGAATTAATAAGTATGTCATGGCACTGACCAATGTAGCCAAAACTAACGATCCAGAATCCATTCTTTTTTCATAATTAACATATTCGTCCGTTGCCTCATAAAAACTTGGTGCGATAGCCTTTAGGTTACCGTAAGGATAGTGCGTATAATCTCCACCATTGATGGTTCTTTCCTCTGCTCTCTGTGTAATTTTTTGGATGGATGCGTGTACACTCCCTGTATAGATAGTGAGCGCCCCGATATGCGTGGCCATAGCCATACAGAATGCAACAACTGACACACCAAGTACTAAACCTGCAGCCTGTATGTAATTCTTCAATTGCACCTTATTGATATAAAGGGTGTATGCTACTGCCGCGAAGACCATGATTGTAAGAGTTGTAATATATTCATAACCTGTTAGGTATCTCAAATAAAAGAGGGTTCCGAGAATAACCCAAAATGCTATTTTCAGCCGGGGTTTTAAATCTGGACGATAGTAATAAATACTAAAAATGAACGGTGCGATCATGAGTGGCAGCGCCCAATAGAGATTACGCCCGAATCCAACCAGCATTGGTGATAGTGCGATAAATGCAAAGGTAAGAATAGCGACAGTTGTTCCGTATTTCGTCTTGACCCATACAATCAAGAGGGCAAATAGGGCAGCCGACAGGAAAGCTGTTAAAAGTTGTGAAAGTGCTATAAAAACACTTGTACTAAAACCCGAGGCAACCGTATCAACAAGTTGATATCCAAATCCCAAAATTTTGCCCTGCAGACCAAACTGGGAAGAATACGGCGCCAAGTTTGATCCAGCACAAGTACTAACAACGCCAGATGATTCACCTTTTGGCTCAAGAAGCTGCCCATTAAATAATCCGTTTTTACAGACTATTTGATTACTAACAAGTGCTTCCGAATCTTTAAAATTTAGTTTGAAGCTTTCCGAAGTGACCGCACCAAATACATTAAAAGCAAATGATAAAAATAGCCCTATCGTTATTAGGCTATAAAATAATTTATTTTGTTTAATATCCCTCAACACTGCCCATTATTATATCATCACTCCTGTTCCAGACCTTTAAAATAATGCAAATTAATGATATGATTATTAAAAAGGTTATGCATGAAAGTAAGAAAAAATAAAAATCCAAAACGTCGAATCTATCTAGGAATTATTATTTCTGTTATCGCACTTTTACTTATAGCTGGCGTAGTATACGCATATACTACAAGCCAACCATCATCTCAAGATAATAAAACAGGCGAAAGTAGTAACGGTATCAACTACGACGAGCCTACAAAAGAACAAATTGATGCAGGGAACGATGCTAAGAAAGACGCAGTCGATGGAAGCGACTCGTCGAATAAAGGAGATATTAGCATCAGTTCTGCAAATATAAATGATGGCATTCTACAGATTCGCACAGTCATAGCTTCGACTGATTCCAGCGGAAAATGTAACCTTACTCTCTCTTCTCCCGGTATGACCGACTATACGTCTGAAGCTGATACTCAATCAATGGGTTCATACTCAGTTTGCAAAGGTTTCGATATTCCTATCTCAAGTCTCAGTCCAGCAAATTGGACCATAAAAATTATTTACACTAACAACGGAGTATCCTCGACAGCAACGCAACAAGTACAGGTCCGCTAATGAAAAAGTTTATTATCATACCATCTGCAATCATTACACTAGCCCTTGCGTTCGCTATAGGTTTTATTCACCCATCGACAGTAGAAGCTGCTGATGCACGCAATTTCAATGCCGGAAGAATTATCGACGATGGTGTCTTTACTAATTCAGACTCAATGACAGCAGCAAATATACAGAGCTTCCTTAATAGTAAAGTCCCTAATTGTGACACATACGGTACGAAAACTTCGGAACTTGGAGGTGGAACTCGTGCACAATGGCTTGCATCACGGGGAATTTCTACCCCTATTACCTGTTTGAAAGATTATTATGAAAACCCTTCTACGGGTGAGAATAACTACGGCAAAGCAATTCCAGAAGGCGCCTTGAGTGCAGCACAAATTATCTACACGTATGCACGCCAATTCAATATAAACCCGCAGGTAATCATTGTGACTTTACAAAAAGAAAACGGACTCGTTACTGATGAGTGGCCAACTCCGAAGCAATTTAGTCAGGCAATGGGATTCGGGTGTCCAGATAATGTTGCCCCTGGGGCACCTGCCTGTAATCCTGCATACAAAAATTTCTCGACACAAGTGTACCAAGCAGCTCGGCATTATAGGGGCTATCTCAATAACTCGCTTGGATGGTGGCTTCCTTATACTACAGGCAACAACACCATCCGCTGGAGCCCAGATGCCTCGTGTGGTGGTTCTGTAGTGTATGTCGAGAACCGCTCAACCGCCGCTCTCTATAACTACACCCCCTACCAACCAAATACCGCAGCAAAAAACGCACAATGGGGAACGGGCGATGCTTGTAGCGCCTATGGAAACCGAAACTTCTACATGTATTTCACTGATTGGTTCGGGTCTACGTATGGTGGCGATCCGGTATCTCTAGATTTAAAAATCATTAGCCCTATTACGACAGATCCATCACAACCAATCCCGGGACAAGTGACAAAGGTTTCTTATACGGTAAAAAATGTGTCATCTCAAGCGATTACCTATGATTACTCCGTTTTACAATGTAGGTTAAATACTACAACGAGCTGCGACCCGGCCTACGGGCCTAGTGTCACTATCGCTGCTGGGCAAACAAGAACATTCACTCAAGATATTACACTTCCTCAAGGCGGAAATTATACATTTACCCCATTCTTTTTTAAGGGTGGTCTTTGGTCGCGCTTTGGTACGCAGGATACTGGTATAAATAGTCTCGCAGTAAACGCTCCTGATATGCGCATCACCACACCTATCGTCGTCACAAGTACAAATCAGTTGGCATCGGGCGAGTTCAGAGCCAGCTACACCATCAAGAACTTTGGTAGTACAAACGTTACACTCCAAACCTCAGTCCTTCAGTGTAGATATAATACTACGATAAATTGTGACTCTGGGTACGGTGGGGGTATCACCATTCCTCCTGGAGGCTCATTGCCAGTAGATTACTATTTCACTCCATCTGGTGGCGGAAACCATATTCTCATCCCTTACTTTATGGAAAATAATGTTTGGTATCGATACAATGCAATAGGTGGAGCGAGCCCAAACAGTCTTACGCTCAATGTCCCCGATGTACGATTTACGAGTCCCCTCACGTCGTCAATTACAGACCCAATACCTGGACAGACAACGACAGTCAGCTATACGGTTAAGAACTTTGGTGCCGAATCAATTACGTTTGGAAATTCTCTTCTTCAGTGCCGGTTTAATGCAGCCGAAAACTGCGACACTCCTCAATCGAGTCCTATAACATTGTCTGCTGGCGAAGAGCGTACATTTAGCCATACTATATCAATCAGCCGCGCTGGTAACTATAAGCTTATACCGTACTATTTCACTGGTACCAGTTGGTACAGATACACTCAAGGTGCTTCGCCAAACGAACAACTTACCTTTTCAGTCCAGAAATACTCCGCGGACCTACGACTGACGTCTGAAATCACATCCTCACCCACAACAATAGTTCCTGGCCAAACTGCTACTATCAGCTACACAGTTAAAAACTTTGGTAGCAAGCCTGCGATCTACCAAAACGGAGTCTTACAATGCCGTCTTAATGGTGCGGTAAACTGCGACTCTGGGTATAGTGGTACATTAACGATTGAACCGGGCGCCTCACGAACATTCACTCAATCTGTGTATTTTTCATCAGCCGGTACATATACTCTTAAGCCCTACTTCCTACAAAATGATGTATGGAGCCTTTATGGCCCCGACCAGTCTTCATCCTGGAAGAACATTGTAGTCGCTAACTATATTGCTGATATGCGCCTAACTACACCAATCACTATCTCGCCAACCAATCCATCACCTGGGCAAACAATAACCGTTAGCTACAGTGTTAAAAACTTTGGCTCTCTCCCTGCAGTCTATCAGGATTCCGTTTTGCAGTGTCGTAGGAATGGTACAGTAAACTGTGATTCTAGCTATAGTGGGGCTTTAACAATACAACCTGGTGAAACAAAATCTTACAGCCAAACGGTTCAGCTTACTACGTCTGGAACCTACACACTCGTTCCTTTCTTCTTGCAGAACTACACGTGGCAGAGATACCAGAACGGTTCAGCACCCGCAAATCAGTTAGTTATTGGCCTATAGAAGCTAGTCAACTGGCTTGTAAGTCGAAATTAATTCGAGCATTCTGTCACGTACAGGAAACGGTTCGTAATAGTTATTGCGAATATCATCTAATAAGGTGTTGAGATTTGATTCGAACTTCTCTTTATCAAAGCTCATGTAGTTTTGGGTTCTAAATATTTTCTTAACAGAGGTTGCACTTACCTCTTCCTCGTCAACGAGAACTTCCTCGTAAAGCTTTTCTCCAGGCCGCAATCCAACAATCTTAATCTTAATTTCTTCTTCTGGAATATACCCATGAATAGCAATGAGAAGTCGTGCAAGATCAAAAATCTTAATTGACTCACCCATATCAAGTACGAACAGGTCGTTATTCTGACCCATTACCCACGCTTGTAATATAAGGTGCACCGCCTCGGGAATTGTCATGAAGAATCGAGTAACATCCTTGTGAGTTACAGTAACTGGACCGCCTTTTTCAATCTGCTTTTCAAAGAATGGAATCGCACTTCCATTACTATTAATGACATTACCGAATCGAACCGCACAGAATGTTGTTGTTGATTGCGATTGCGATAAAATGTGAATGATCTTTTCAGCTGCACGTTTTGTTGCACCCATGATGTTTGTTGGGTTTACCGCCTTGTCGGTCGATACAAGAATGAATTTCTTCACTCCGTGTTTTATAGCCACTTCAGCAAGTGTTTTCGTGCCGAAAATATTATTCTTAACGGCTTCCGCTGGGTTTGCTTCCATTAACGGTACGTGCTTATACGCCGCTGCGTGAAAAACCGTGTCAGGCTTGTATTGCTCAAGGACGGTGTCTACCTTTTTTACATCCTTAACATCACCAATTACATATGAGATATCCGCATTTGGATAATCTTCTTTCAATTGGTTCCCCAGTTCAAAGATACCATTTTCCCACCAATCAAATAGAACAACTTTCTTTGCGCCGTGAGCGACAATCTGCCTACTAAGCTCCGAGCCGATTGAGCCGGCCGCTCCACTAATAAATACTGTTTGATTGCTTGTGTAGTTACTAATTTCTGCTTGATCAGATTTTAGAATTTCACCGCCCAATAAGTCTTCTGCACGAACATTACGAATATAACGGATGTAATCTTCTTCGTAATCTTGTAGTAGGACTTCAGAAATACGTGGGAGAATTTTGTAGCCTAATTTAAGACCACTCGTTGATTCAACGATATCACGGATAACCTTTCCACGCTCTGATGGAAGGGCAAAGATTAATTCTTCAACCTTATGTTCAGCAACAAGATTAGGTAAGTCTTTAGTTGTGCCAAGTACAGGAATACCCTCAACAGTAGTCCCACTTTTCTCCTGATCATCATCAATAAAGCCAAGAATATTAAATGTGTTGTCGGGTCGTTTATTCAAGTCTCCAGCTAGTAATTCACCAGCCTTTCCGGCTCCAATAATAAATACGTCAATTAGGTTTTCGGTTTTTCTAGTCATTCATAATCTCCTCTACAATGGCTGCGATACTGTGCTTAGGTTCCCAATGAAATTCTTGCTGAATACGGGTGATGTCAGCTTGGCTCGCAACAAGAGGCTCTGGCTCTGTGGAGGTCTCAACAATTTCCGGACTATGTTCTATTTTACTACTGCTCACCATTAATTGCAGTAGTTCGCCGTTCGACATTGCTACGCCCGAACCAATATTATACACACCGTGTACTGGACTACCCTCAATAAGCGCACGAATAGCCAAGGCAATATCATCAACAGCAATATAATCCCTAGTTGAATCTTTTCGACTCAGCTCAAGTGTTGTACGCTCGCCGCGAAGATACTCTTCAATTTGCTTTTTAATTTGTGATACAAAAAATTTCTCGGCCATACCGACGCCAATTGGATTAAAAATTCTTGTGACAATAACAGGGAAGCCCCGTTCTCTATATTCAAGTGCGAGCTGTTCTTCCAGTTTCTTTGATAACCCGTATCCAGAGTCTGCTCGTAGTGGAGTTTCTTCATCAACTGGCAGTTCGTTAGCCTCTATACGACCATACTCTCCAGCTGATCCAAAAATGATGATACGGTTTACATGTGTGTTTGCTGCAGCACTTAGGATGTTCTTCGTAAACTCGATGTTCAGCATTGGGTCAGCCTTAGGATCAACAATTCCTGCTGCATTAATAACAACCTCAGGCTGAGTATGATCAAGTAATTGTTCAATCGCCTCTAAATTCAAAAGGTCTACCTCTAACTCTTGACCTCCTGAGTGTGGACGAACTACTGGTATAACCTCGTGATCAATTTCTAAATTTGTACGGACTGTCCTGCCAATAAATCCACTTGCACCAAACAGAAGAATTCTCATTTCCATAAGTCCTTGTACATTTTTTTGTAATTATCACCTAGTACTTTGTTTGAGTATGTAGTCTCTAATTTTTTACGTGCTGCTCTTTTTATTTGCTGTAGATGTTCAATATCACCACGAAGAGTAACGATGGCTTCTGTAATTTCAGTTTTCGAGCCAGGTTTCACGACGATTCCATCAACACCTGTCTCTATAACATCGGAGACGGCGCCAACATCTGAGGCAATAACCGCAACGCTCATTGCCATCGCTTCTAATATCGACAATGGGAAGCCCTCTACAGCCGACGGAAGGACAAAAATATCAGCCGCGCTCAAAAGATGAGCGACTGCAGGATCATACCCCAAATAAGTAACGTTTTCGCTACCTATCGACCGTATTGTTTTCTCAAGCTCGGAGCGCATTACACCGTCTCCTACCACAAAGAATTTCACTTTAGATATCTTCTTATCAACAACGACTGATTTAGCAACATCCAAAAATACGTCGGGGTTTTTCTCTTCCGATAATCTACCTATGAAAAATACAGCCAAATCATCATCTTTCAACCCCAATAATTTTCGCTCATTATGTCTATCAAAGAGAGCTGGATTGTAGTCGTTGAAACAATCTATACCATTTGGAATTCTCACAACTGTAGCGGTATCTGGAAGAAGTTTGGTGTAATGATTAGCTGTCGCTTCATTATCAGTGACGTACGCACTCACGTACTCATTCAACTGAATACTTGGTTGGAAATAATGAGATACACGATCATTAAACATCGTAACGACTATTTTTAGATTCGGATGTTCTTTTTTCAGTTCTGGAATCATATCAAACATAAAACTCGTGTGAATCGTATGAAGCACATCAATTTTTCGTGTCTTAATAAAGTTTGATATAAATCGAACATACAGACGCTTATCATTAAATAGTGTTGGAAGGTGGTAAATATTATCACTCATTTCCTTAAACTTATATTCCCACTCATGCCGTGACTCTAATCCCGTTACAAAAGAAAGGTCATAGGTATCTTTAATCTCGTTGCAGAAATTAACAATTAACGTTTCCGCGCCCCCAAAAGTCATCCAAGGTAATGCAAATAATATTCTTTTTTTGCTAGAGAGTTTTTTGTAACTATCTTTGCTATCAAGGTTAACAAATGCTGTTTCTGGATTTATAACGTTTTTAAACTTTCGTCGTGAGTGCTGAAGATGGCGGACCGTCTCCTTGTAGTGGGGGTGAAGTTGTTTGATTGTTTTTATGTTGTTGCGGTGTTTTTTCTTATCTTCAACATAGCGAGAGTGTAGTGCGGTGCGATAAGAGAATAGCGGCTCATTAATAAGTTTCCCGAAATAACCATGCTCGGCTTGGTTAATCCAAAATTCCCAGTCTTCGTAGCCTATGCCAGATTTATAGCCGTTTGTTATTTCCCATGCCTCACGGGTAAACATTGATGCCGTTATAAGCCTGTTATCGTCTATGAGATCGGTAGCACTATAGTCAACATACCCGACCCTTTTGTTATCATGTCCGAACATATTCACATCGGTACTTGCAATCTTCACTTCTGGATTCGTCTCGAGTAATATAAGGCTCTTTTCAATAAAGGTGGGATCAAGAATATCGTCTGAGTCTAGACAAACAACATATTTACCTTTCGCCCCTTGTATACCCATATTGCGCGCTGCAGCTGGACTTCCGTTGCCAATGTTCTCATCGAGATTAATAATGCTCACTCGGTCGTCTTTGATTGTTTGAAGTACTTTCGCCTGAGAACTACTCGATCCATCATTTACAATGATGTATTCAAAGTTTATGAATGTTTGGTTGAGCACGCTATTGACCGTCTCTAGAATTGTTGAGCCTTGGTTATAAAAAGGGGTCACGATACTTACGAGTGGCTTCTTAGGCAGGTACTTAACAGCGTCTACTGTTATGAGTTTCTTTTTTCGTAATTGGCTTTTTGCCTTTCTAAAAATATTTTTTACAGGGACAGGAGTAGCTTTTTTCACCGCAACAGCACCGTGGTGTCGAGCATAATGCACTCCGCTGCGTGCTCGCATGAGTACCTCCCTCGTCTTAAGGGCAGGGCGCATCACTCGTGACAGATGTATCTGATCGAGTTCACTCGAAACCTCATTTAAACTCTCTGTCAATTGCTCAATCTCAGTTTCATATGCCTTGATATGTTCATTGTGGCCGGTAGTTTGAATGTAGAGTTTTTTTGTCTCCAAATGGAGCTCTTTAATCTTTTTCGATGTATCCATGACATACGGGTGAAGATTCTTAGTAAAAAGCCCTTTATGAAAGGTATAGATTTTTTCATACAATTCCTGATGAAGTTCAGGATTCATCGTTGAAAGCATCGAGTCTGATCGAATCCTATATAAGAAAAGTGGTTGATCGACGAGTCGCCAGAAGTATCCGTGCTCCACAAGATTGATCCAGAACTCCCAATCTTCGTACCCACCTTTCATATCTTTTTTATAGCCACCTACTTTTTTCCAAGCGCTTTTTTTGAACAAAGAACCTGCATGGACGCAATTCTCAATTAAAATCTGGGTGGCGTTGAAGTCTCTCGTTTTCCAGATATCTTCCCTAGCACCGAACTCTTGTAACCAGGTTGTTACAAAACCAAGATCTTTAGACGTATCTTCGAGCATTACACGCATTGTTTTCTCTAAGTAGGTTTCACTGAGCTTATCGTCAGCATCTAGACAGACGATGTATTCTCCGTGCGCAGCTGCGATTCCTGTGTTGCGAGCTTCTGATAAACCTTCATTCTTTTTGATAATAACCGTGAGAGAATCGTCGCGCTTAAGTTTCTTTGTGAGAGCAATGGTTTCTGAATCGGTTGAACCGTCATCAACAACAATAATTTCGTAGTTTTGATAGGACTGAGCTCGCACGGAATCAATAGCATCCATAAGATAGGTGCCGAGGTTATAACAAGGAATGATAACAGTTACGAGCGGTGATGCGATGTCTTTGTTATCAGAATGCATTTATTTAGCCTCGTGCCACCCGTGTGGGATATCGACAAGACCACTCCACGTTATCTTGTTTGTATCCTTAATGCTAAATTGTGGCCCGCGATCAATAACGTCAATTACTTTACCGACCTCTTTAAAAGCGGTGAGGTGAATATAGTAGGTACCGGCTGTAATGTTAAGCTTCACTTCTAAGTTGATAGAGCCAGCTTCTTTCCAACCTTTTTTCTGTTTCATGTCTCGGGTATTAATCCCTGTAATATGTTCGCCTGTCTGTTTTGTAATGTTAACACCAATACTCTCAATTTGATCGGCTGAAAGACCCTTCCAAGAGACGTTGATAAGCATTGTCTCCCCACCCTCAAAACTTTGTTTCTTCTGTCCATTCTTATCGAGGATTGTCGCTTTTAGATATTGGGCACCCTGTTCTGCCTTGAGATTTTTTTCTTCAACACTCTGGTCAATAATCTCTTGGTTCAATTCGCTATACTTTTCAGCGACGCGCTTCGGATCATCCATTTCAATAATTTTGCCTTTATTGATGAGCAGCGCGCGATTACAGAATTTTCTTACCGTCCCCATGTCATGAGTCACAAGAATTACCGTCTGGCCCTCTGCTTTATACCTTTCAAAAACATCAAGACATTTACGCTGAAAGGCCTCGTCACCAACCGCCAGAACTTCATCAAAGATAAGAATATCGTTTTTGGCTTTAATAGCAATTGAGAATGCCAAACGAACTTGCATACCTGATGAATAATTTTTTAGTTTTTGATCCATAAATTGCCCAAGCTCGGCAAATTCGACAATATCATCATACATCTCGGCCATTTGTTTACGGTTGTATCCAAGAAGTGCGCCGTTTAAGAAAACGTTATCACGACCTGAAAGTTCTGGGTTAAATCCAACACCGAGCTCAATAAATGGCGTTAGGTTTCCATTTAGCCACACCGATCCGCTATCGGTTGAATAGACGCCCGCTAAAAGTTTTAGCAGTGTACTCTTACCGCTCCCATTTCGTCCAACGATGCCAAAGAAATCCCCTTTTTTGACTTCAAAGCTAATGTCGTTGAGCACATGTTGGGTACTTTTACTATTTTTCTTGAATGAATTAACAATAGTATGTTTAAAGGATGTATTTTTAAGATGCGGCAAAATGAAGCTCTTTTTTACGTTCTTAACAATAACTGCATTCTCATCGTTTTTCATCTTATATATCCTCCGCAAAGTATCGAGATTTCTTTCTAAAATAGAACCATGCGACTATGCTTGTAACTGCAATAACGACAAACGGTATAAGAACCCACGGAAACGAAACTATCTGCCAAATCGTAATAGTTTGATCAGTTGCAATAGCATACCGAGCATCTTGAATAATTTGAACCATAGGATTTATGAAGAACCATTTTTGAAACTCCTGTGGAACGAGCGACAAAGGATAGATAATAGCGCTTGCATAAAAACCAGCTTGTATTACAACTTCCCATATATACGTGATGTCACGGTACTTTACGTAGGCCGCAGAGAGAATAAATGACACAGCCAAGGCAAAAATGAATAACTCAATCGATAGTGGAATAATAACAAGCCACTCTAAAGTCGGAACGATGCCGTTTAGGAGTGCGAAAAGAAAAACAACTATAAGACTCAGTCCAAAATTTATAAAAGCCGAGAGGGAACTTGCAACTACAACAAGATACCTTGGAATGCTGATTTTTCGAATCAAATCGCCCTTAGCAACAACCGACCCGGCCCCAATGGTCGTAGCCTCATTAAAGAAGTTCCAAATAACGACACCAACAATTAGATATACTGAAAAATGCTCGACACCCTTACCGAGTGGAATAATGTACGTAAAAACAATGTAGAGAATTGCAAATAGAAAGAGTGGCTTTAAAAGTGACCATAAGTAACCAAGTACGGAACCTTGGTATCTAATTTTAAAATCAGTGCTCACCATTTCCCGCAGTATGGCGCGGTTTCTTGAATTCAAGTACTTCATAACTCACTCTAGTATACATCCCACCACTGTTTTGTGCTATAGTCGAGCCTGTAATAATGACTAAAAAAGCTATACTTATACGAAACGCTGCAGCTTCTGATTTCGGGGGTGGCGAGAAGGTCCCCGTTTATATTGCGCGCGAAGTCTCAAAACATGATATTGAAACCGTTGTATTTTCTTCTTCGAAAAAATTGTTGGATTTTGCATCAATTGAACATGTGAAGAATAAGAAGACTTGGTGGCTACCATGGCAAAACTGGAGTGGTGCTCGTGTTATATTAACTCCTCTGTATATTGTCTGGCAGGTAGTACTCTTTGTTTATTATCTCCTACTATTTATTAAATTTCGACCAACAATTGTTCATATTCAGGGTAAAGACGATTTTATAGCTGGGACAATTGCCGCAAAATCATATGGTGCTCGGGTTATATGGAGTGATTACGCTGATTTAAAACATATCTGGAAGAATGTAACAATCTGGTATAAAAATCCTATTGGGAAAATGGTACTCTGGGCGAGCAGATTTACTGATGAGGTTATTGTCGTAAGTAAGGAAGATTTGAGATTAATTACCGCAAATATACCTAGCCATAAGATATTAAAAAAAATGAGCGTCGTATACTACGGAGCGTTTGATAATAAAATGAAGTCATCTAAATCCAGTGACGATGTGACGTTTATTAGCACTTCAAGGCTTGTAACCGACAAAGGAGTTGGTGAACTTATCGATGCATTTCAAGAGCTTCGTAAAGTACACAACACCGCACAACTACTACTCGTAGGAGACGGCCCGGAACGCGAGAAGTTTGAGAACAAAGCAAAAACTATTCCCGGCATCACATTTACTGGGTTGGTTGTAAATCCAATAGAATATCTTGCTAAGTCTGATGTTTTTGTACTTCCTACCTATCACGAGGGGTTTAGTATCGCTCTTGTTGAAGCCTGTATGCAAGGCTTGCCGATTATCGCAACCCGTATTGGTGGAAACGTTGAGATTATTAAAGATGATTATAACGGCGTTCTTATTCCAAAAGAGGACGTTAAATCTCTCTTCGAGGCTATGAAACTGTTGTTTGAAGATTCGAAATTAAGAAAGAGTTTCGGAGAAAATGCACGAAGTGTTTATGAAGAGGAGTTTGATTTTAAATTGATTATCGAAAAAGAGTTTGTGTCGAGGTATAGTATATGAAAATCCGCATAGAATTAAGCTCGCTCGCTTCAAAACACCGCTCTGGTATTGCGCAGTACACCCGCCTTCTCACCGAGTCACTCATAGAATCAGAAGAGGTATCTACCCATGGTCATTATTTCGATTTCCTTAACAGACAACCAGAACCGACACTTTCAAAACAACCCGATTTCTTAGAAGTAAATAAACTCATACCACTTCGTATATACGCAAAGGCGCAAAGCCTTGGGTTCGCCCCTGCTTTTGATACATTTCTTCCAAAAGTCGACCTGACCATCTTCCCCAACTTCGCAACCTGGCCTACAACTAAAAGTAGGTTACGCGCAACAGTCATTCACGACCTCACCTATATTCGATACCCGGAAGTGGTTGAAGAAAAAAACCTCGCACATCTCCGTCGTGTTATTCCACGTAGTGTTAAAAATGCTGATTTTATTATCACTATCTCTGAATCTATGAAAGCCGAGTTAATGAGTGAGTTTCATCTAGGCTCGGAGCATTTTGTTGTAACGCCTATTCCTCCTGATGAATCATTTTTCGGTACGGCTACATCCGAACAAATTAAAGCCACTAAGCAAAAGTATGGAATTGAGCCTGAAAAAGAATTTATTTATTTTATTGGAAACCTCGAACCTCGAAAAAACCTCAAGACACTCGTAGAGGCTTATGTGCTCTTACCTGATGAAGTAAAACAAAAATACAGCCTCGTACTCGCTGGTGGTAAAGGTTGGAAAACAGAGTCTACCGACGAAGCTATTAAAAAGGCCGTGGCCCAAGGCGAGGATATTAAACACATTGGTTTTATCGATCAAGAAGATAGTCCGACACTCTACCAAGCAGCTTCGCTATTCGTAATGCCTTCATTGTATGAAGGCTTCGGTATGCCAGTTTTAGAAGCCATGGCAAGTGGTTGCCCTGTTGTCGCTTCAGACATACCTGTATTAAAAGAGGTTGGGTCAAGCTACGCAACCTACGCCGAGGCGCTCAGTCCTGAGTCATTCAAAAATGCGATTGTAGACGCTTTAAGTAAGCCACGACCCGATCGAACATATCTTCAAGAGAATGTTATTCGCTACTCATGGAAAGATAATGTTAAGAAAATTCAAGATATGGTACGTTCGCTACAGTAGCACTCAGTTCTTATCTTTTGTAATCGTCAGCTAATCGGACAATGTCATTCTCATTAGAAGGCTCGGTAGGGTCTACGTGTTGCCATATCTCCGCAACAAGTGTGTAGCGGTCTGGTGCACCAACAAGTCTATGTCGTTCTGATTTCTGAAATTGCACAACATCACCAGGGTTTGCCTGTTGAATGTTACCTTGATCATCATCGATGCTCTTAAAAAATGCACCTTTTGTTAGATATACCCAGCGTTCAGCACGCAGGTTATGGTATTGCCAACTCAGGCGTTGTTCTGGCGCAACAACAAGAATTTTTGGACTCAGTGGAGAGCCTGGATTACCAAGTCGGGCTTCTTCAGGAGTGATACCAGGAAAGAATTCGGCAACAAAACGATCAGCGTCTTCGTTGATAAGTTGATTAAAGCCTCCCCATGGGCGCTCATAATCATGAAGGGCGATAGTATACCCGGCTGCTTCGAGCGCTTGGGCGACATCTTCATTTACTTCTTGTGGACTTCGTTGCTTTGAAACTGACAAATTTTCGAGTACAGGCTTAACTTCTGACATAGGACCCCTCTTTTCTTAACTGTACTATTGTATAATAAATCGTAATGAAACTCATCTCCCTCCTCATCCCCGCCTACAACGAAGAACAAGTCCTCGATAAGCTTATGGCTCGTCTGCGTGCGCTTGCCAGCGACGTTAAAGACTATGAATTTGAGTTTCTTTTTGTGAATGATGGTAGTAGGGATAAGACGCTCGAAATTATCCGTGACTTTGCCGAAAACGATCCACGAATCAGCTATATCAACCTGTCCCGCAACTTCGGTAAAGAAATCGGCATGATTG